>Ga0129317_1001432_pt1 | contig 17560 bp, 11 predicted proteins | sample Cm1ome_FD_94430 | JGI IMG/M metagenome (GOLD analysis project Ga0129317, IMG submission 94430) | Eastern black-and-white colobus group fecal microbial communities from Wisconsin, USA - Cm1105 metagenome | ecosystem: Host-associated > Mammals > Digestive system > Large intestine > Fecal | place... | reverse complement strand
GTACTTTTAAAGCATTATACGATAAGATATCTAAACTGAATCCGCAGATGGTAGTTGCAGATGCAGGATATAAAACTCCGGCAATCGCCCATCAGCTGTTGGAAGATGGAATTCAACCACTTTATCCGTATACCCGTCCCAAGACCAAAGAAGGCTTTTTCGGAAAACACGAATTCGCATATGATGAATACTATGATTGTTATATATGTCCGGGTGCACATATATTGACATACAGTACAACAAACAGAAGTGGATATAAAGAGTATAAAAGCTGCGGTGAACATTGTGCTGAATGCCAATATCTTTCAAAATGCACAGAAAGTAAGGAGCATGTAAAACTGATCACACGTCATGTATGGGAAGAATATATGGAAGTGGCAGAAGACATTCGGCACACGATAGGAAACAGACAGATCTATCAGTTAAGAAAAGAAATCATAGAGAGGATCTTCGGTACAGCGAAAGAACAGCATGGATTTCGATATACGCAGTATATAGGAAAGGCGCGGATGGAAATGAAAGCCGGGCTTACCTTCGCATGCATGAATCTGAAAAAACTGGCAAAAATTCTGGAAAAACGAGGCTGGAATACAGCCAGATTTTTGTTGATTTTGAAAAAAATAAAAAGAAAAGAAGTTTTAAAAGAAAAATGGTGTTGGGCATAACACCCAACACCAAGTTTGTCTACAGTCTGAAGGGGCCGAATGGCCCCTTTTTTGTATAACAGAAAAAAATATAAATGTTGAACAGGAATTTCACCCCTAAGATTTAAGATGAAAATTTGTTTCAGGTTTTAGCACTATAATGGAATTAATAAGAAAGGAGGTGTCAGGGTGAAGCTTTTTATAGACAGTGCAGATCTGGAAAAGGATCAGAATATTATCGATTATTATCCGGTAGACGGAATAACAACCAATCCGAAAATTCTGGCAGATTGTGATATTGAAGAAGAAAAAATGTTGCCTACGATCCGGGAGTTTGTATCGCGAAATGATATTTTGGTTTTTGTACAGGTGACAGGGGAAACAGCAGACGAGATGGTGAAGCAGGCAGTGACCCTGAAAAAATGTTTTGGAAAAACATTAATTGTGAAAATTCCGGCTGTAAAAGAAGGTTATAAAGCTGTAAGAATGTGTAAGAATGAAGGAATAAAAGTGTGTGTGACCGTGATACATTCTACAATGCAGGCATTTGTAGCGGCAAAGGCCGGTGCAGATTATGTTGCACCATATATCAGTCACATTGATAACCTTGGTGGTGATGGAGTGGTATCGGTAGAAGAAATGCTGGAAATTTTCAGAAATGGAGAGTATTCATGCAAAGTATTGGGGGCAAGCTTCCGGACAGTAGATCAGGTGAAACGGCTGGCTGTAGCTGGCTGCGATGCTGTTACGATTACTCCGGAAATGTTTGAAATGTTAATTGCGCATTCAGCGACTGACCAGTCCATGGTGAAGTTCTCTGGTGCGTGGAGGGACAAATTTGGAGATTATCAGGTAGATAATCTGGTGTGATAAAACTATAAGAAAGTGAGGAAAAGAATATGTCCAATATTTACAGACGTTCAGGTGCAAACAAGGCGCCGTGTAGTGATCCAATGCCATTATTTATCGATGGAGTTTACCATGTAATACATCTGAGTCCGCCTTGGGATTCCCTTGGAACTGTTGTTCCAGAGATCAGAAGTAAAGATACGCAGAGACATATTTCATCCACAGATCTGGTGCATTGGAAGGTTCATGAACCTGCATTATATCCTGGAGAACCTGGTGAAGTCGATGAAGACGGATGCTGGACAGGAAGCCTGGTAAGAAAACGTGATGATGGGGTTTTCTATTTATATTACTGTGCGTTTGATCATGACGCAGAAAATCCACAGAAAATATGCCTCGCAACAAGTGAAGATGGAGAGCATTTTGTAAAACGTCCAGAATTCCCTATTTTAAGACCTGCAGAATATTTGGAACAGATTGATTACAGAGATTCTTATGTATTCTGGAATGAAGACGAAGGTATTTACTGGATGGTACTGGCAGCACGTTATGAGAGCGGCGGTCCATTTCATAGAAAAGGAGTAATTACCTACCGTACATCTGAAGATCTCTGGAATTGGAGTGAAGATCATGTTTTATATGCACCGTGGTATATGGTTTGCCCAGAATGCCCAGAGATGTTCAAAATGGGTGACTGGTGGTACCTGTGCTATTCACACTTTGATCAGAATGCAAAGACCACTTATAGAATCTCAAAGAGCTGCCATGGCCCGTGGAGAGTGCCAAGTCTGCCTGGATTTGACGGAAGAAGATTCTATGCGGCAAGAACACTGACAGATGGAAATAGACGTTTCCAGTGGGGCAATATTTATGAAAGAGAAGGTCTCAATAATGAAAGCAGATGGACATATGCCGGAGATATGGCTATGGTTCATGAATTGATTCAGAGAGAAGATGGTTCTCTGACAGTAAAAGTACCACAGGAAATTGTAGATTCCTTTGGTAGAGATGTAGAACATGAATTCGTAACCATGATGGGCGAATTCAAAGCAGATGGAAACAATATGACAGTAGATGCCACATCAGGATTTGCATATGGCTTCTTTAAAGAAGAAAGTGAAGATGCATTAATGCTGAGTGCAAAAGTGACCTTAAAAGATGGAAACGGCGCATTTGGTATCCTGCTGAAGAGTACCGAAGACCTGTCTCCATCATGGGAACTGATCTTCGAACCGGCTAGATCCCGTGTCAGCATCACCCGCTATCCGGTAGCATTGGATCCGTTCTGGGAAGGACTGAATCCGAAGATTAAAGATGCGCCTATGGAAGTGGATGGACCTAGAACAATTGAAAGACCACTTCATATTGAAAAAGGAAAAGAAATAGATCTGAAATGCTTTGTAGATGACTCTTTTGTAGAATGTTTTGTAAATGAAGAGGTAGCACTTTCTTTCAGAATTTATGATCCAACAGATGGCGCACCTATTTATAAATTTGGCCTTTTCTCAGAAGACGATACCGTTGAAATCAGAGACATTCATTTACGAGAAGAAAGTGATTTATAAAATTATGCAATGAAACTGATTAAGGCGTTAATTACTGAAAACAATTAACGCCTTAATTTGTCACAATAGAATGTTTACAGAGCGTGCATTCTATTGTTCATCAGATGCTTAATTTGTCAAGATATTTGGGTGGGTTGGAAAATAATTCTTTGATAGCAAGAACAGCTGCACCGTGTACGATAGAATCATTTCCAGAGCCGATAAAGCTGGTACAGATGGTAGTTTCTTCACTGATACCAGGCAATATTTTTTCTTTTACATTTTTATTGATTTGTGCAAGCATAAGATCGGGATCAACGTGGCATAATTCGTCCCCAATCACAATAATAGAAGGATTGAGACTATTTATAATGTTAATAATGCCGATAGAAAGTTTATCACAAATATCTTTGTAAATGTCAATGACGGTCGGATTTTTGCTCTGCATGAGTGCCCAGGCATCTTTAAAAGAAAATGCAGGTGTTGGATGAAAAGCTTGATTCACTTTGTTGGTAAAGACAATAGAAGAACAATAGGTTTCCAGACAGCCAGTGTTTCCACAGGAACATTTAGGACCATTAAAATTAATGGTCGTATGACCGATTTCACCGGCAGCTCCGATGGCACCGTGAACGATTTCACCATTGCTGATAATTCCAGCACCAATACCCTGTCCTACTGCGATATAAACAAGCAGTTCATCCTGCATGGGAATATCGGTATACCAGAATTGTGCGAGGGCACCACAGTTTGCATCCTGTTCGATCAATGCAGGGATTTGAAACTGCTCTTCCATCTGCATTTTGATATCTATTTCATCCCATCCAGCTACGCCAGTCATTAACTGAATACGTCCTTTTTTAAAACTGTAAGGACCAGGAAGCGCCATACCGGCTAATAGAATTTTGCGATCCGGCATGCTGGCAATCAGCTTATGTCCCTGTTCAATAATAGAAGAAAGAACCTGTTCAGGAGTGGAATCTGAAGGGATATCTGTACGAATCAGTTCCACTACTTTTCCGGAAAGATTAAAGATTCCGACAGAATAGTTCTTACGGGCAAGGCGAACTGCCAGAACGCCGTAATTCTGATCATTAATAGTAATGCCGATAGATCTTCGACCTTTATTTCCAGAAATTAAACCAGTTTCCTTTACAATGTTCCATTTCATGAAGTCATTGATCAGATAGGTAATGGTTGCCTGCTTTAGTTGGGAAATGGAGGCAAGATGCGCTCTGGAACATACGCCTTCTTTCCTTAACAGATTTAATAAAAGTGTCCGATTCATGGACTGAATTTTTTCCTGGTTAAAACCAGTGGATAATTTGCTCATTTTTTGCTCCTATATAATTAAACCAATTAACTAAAAATATTGTATCATATAATAAATAAAGGTGTCAATATTTGAAAATGGGTAGAAATGGTCAAAAATAAAGGAATAATAGACAAACAAAGTATCTTGGAACTAGTAAAATAATACAAAAACAGTGATTCAATACAAAAAAATAATAATATTATTGACAAAGAAAAAAACGAGTGTTACAATTAAATCACATTAAAACTTAATTCGTTTAATGAATGAAACGAATGATACATTAAACGAAAAAATATTATGTATTGGGAGGATGTAAAAAATGAAAAAGAGATTAGCTTTATTAGTAACTTGTGGTATCGCTGCATCATTACTGGGAACAACTGCAATGGCAGAAGATGGAACTCATAAGTTTGGATTTACAGAGTGGGTGTCCTGTGAATTCTTTGATTCCGTATATGATGGCTTAATGTCAGTCATTGATGAACACGATGGAGATACCGTTATCCACTCAGAAGGACAGGCAGATATTTCTGTACAGCAGAATGCGGTAGAAGACTTTATCGCACAGGGCGTAGACGTTGTATTTTACAATCCAGTAGACAGTGATGCATCTACAGTAGCAGTAGAAGCAATGAAAGATGCCGGTATTATTATTGTAAACTTTGATACACAGGTAGCAGATATCGATCAGGTAGAAGCGTTTGTTGCAACAGATAACTTTAAAGCAGGAAAGATTGCCGGTGAGCAGCTGGTGGCAGATTTCCCGGACGGTGCAAAAGTGGCAGTCCTGAACTATCCGGCTAATACGGCAGCAGTAGACAGAGAGAATGGTTTCCTGGAAGCTGTCGATGGAACATCTATTGAGATTGTCGCTACACTGGATTCAGAAGGTAACACAGAGACTGCAGTAAGCCAGATGGATGATATTCTTCAGGCAAATCCGGATCTGGATGCAGTATTTGCAATCAATGATGATGGCGGAATCGGTGCTTATGCAGCAATTAATGCAGCAGGAATGGATACCTGGATCTATTCCGTAAATGGTTCCCCAGATGCTAAAAAACTTGTAGCAGAAAAAGGAATCTATCGTTGTACTGCAGCACAGTCTACTATTAATATGGGTAAACAGTCAGCAGAAGTAGCTTACAAGCTTTTGGATGGTGAAGAAGTAGATCATGAAGTATTAATTGATCCGATCGCTATTACAGCAGACAATATTGATGAGTATGGAGTTGACGGATGGCAGTAACATACAGGTGAATTTCCCCCGGTGGTGAGTGTTCATCACCGGGAAAACTATACTGGAGGTTGATAACGTGGCTTGCTTATTAAGTATGAAGGATATCAGCAAAAGCTTTTCAGGAATAAAAGTCCTGGAAAATATTCGACTGGATGTAGAGGCAGGAGAAGTTCATGCATTGCTGGGAGAAAATGGAGCAGGAAAGTCTACTCTTATTAAAATATTAGGCGGAATTTATACAAAAGATTCCGGAACAATTGAGATCAATGGCGAAAAAGTAGAAATAAACAGTGTTGCTGATGCACGAAAGAATGGAATCAGCATTATACATCAGGAACTGATGATGGTTCCGGATCTGAGCGTCTCAGAGAATATTTTTCTGGGACAGAGTAAAATGAAAGGCCGCGGTTTTGTGGATTTGAAGGCACAGAATATCATTTCACAGGAACTGCTTGATAAATATAATATTGGAATTAACAGTCGGACTTTAGTTCGTAATCTGACGATTGCACAAAAACAGATGGTAGAAATCATCAGAGCGGTGTCATTTGGAGTAAAGATCCTCGTTATGGATGAACCGACCTCCTCACTGGAAGATGAAGAAGTAGAGACCATGTTCCAAATCGTCAGAAGACTGAAGAGTGAAGGGATTGGAATCATCTATATCTCACATAAAATGTCAGAACTGGATGTCATTGCAGATGAGGTGACAGTTTTACGAGATGGATTATCGGTTGCTACCAAGAAAACAAAAGAGACCAATAAAGATGAACTGGTTGCGTTGATGGTTGGGCGAAATATTGATCAGTATTATACACGAACGGATACCGTTCAGGATGAAGTCGTTCTTGAGGTAGAAAATCTGTGTGATGGTGATCGAGTGAAGAATGTCAGCTTTAATTTGAGGAAAGGCGAAATTCTTGGATTTTCCGGACTGGTAGGAGCCGGAAGAACAGAGTGCATGGTCAATATTTTTGGAATTACGAAGCGAAAAAGCGGTACTGTAAAATATCATAGCAAAGAGATTAACTTCAAGACACCGAAAGAAGCGGTAAAAGAAGGATTTGGACTTGTACCGGAAGACAGAAAGCTGCTGGGTAATTTCCCGGATCAGGGTGTACGGTTTAACAGTACGATTGTTATAAAAGACAAATTCCTGAATGCCGGCAGATATAATGCCAGATATGAGCACGAGATGACAGCTAAATATATAGATACTATGAAGACTAAGGTATCGTCTATGGAACAGCTGATTTCAAAGCTAAGTGGTGGGAACCAGCAGAAGGTATTGATCAGTCGCTGGCTGATGGCAACGAAGGATGTTCTGATTATGGATGAACCAACACGAGGCGTAGATGTGGCAACAAAGGCTGATATCTATAAGATCATGAATGATCTGGCAGCATCAGGGATGGCGATTATCATGGTTTCATCAGAGATGCCGGAACTGATCAATATGTGTGACCGGATTGTAGTCATGAGTCATGGATACACAACAGGTGTATTGAACCGCTCAGAGTTCTCTCAGGAACGGATCATGCATTATGCGACGGTAGAACAGGATAACTAGTGGAGGAAAAAACGATGAATAATAAATCAGGAAATCAGTACTCTTCATTTAACAGTCTGATGGATGGAATAAAAAGTCAGTTGGGTATTTTAATTGCATTGCTTGTAATGTGTGTATTTTTATCAATAGCAACAAATTCATTTTTAGCTACTACAAATATCTTCAATGTGCTTCGACAGATTGCAGTAAATGTATTTCTGGCCTGCGGTATGACAATGGTTATTATCCTGGGGGGAATCGATCTGTCAGTGGGGGCAGTGATTGCTCTTTCCGGATGTACGTGTGCATCTATGATTGCAAAGGCTGGTATCAATCCATTCCTTGCTATTTTAGTAGGTATTGCTTTGGGCGCAGTGGTCGGTCTGATTAATGGATCAATTGTGGCGTTTTCTACGATTCCACCGTTTATTGTTACACTGGCTACCATGAACATCAGCCGTGGCCTTGCGCGAGTTATGGTAAATAACAAAACAGTTGCAGTAAACAATAGCATTTATAAATTCATAGGTACCGGATATGTGGGACCGATCCCGGTACATATCATTTTTATCTTAATTGTTATTATTATCACAGCGATTATCCTGACACGTACCAGTTTTGGACGCAGTATTTATGCAGTTGGTGGAAATAAAATGGCAGCACAGTATTCTGGTATTGATGCGAAAAAGGTCATTTTACTGGTGTTTATCATCAATGGCATTCTGGCTGGATGTGCTGGAATATTAAGTTCATCCAGAACTATGGTAGGTCAGTATTCTCTGGGAGATGGTGCTGAAATGGACGCCATCACAGCGGTTGTACTTGGTGGAACCAGTATGACAGGTGGTGTTGGAACCATTGGTGGAACTGTAATCGGCTGTATCATCGTAGGTGTTTTGAATAATGGTATGAACCTTCTGGGAATTGATTCTTCTTGGCAGTACGTGGTACAGGGTGCAGTAGTACTTCTGGCAGTAGGTGTCGATTTCCTGAAAAAATCTGGAATGCTTCAGAAAAGAAAATAAAAATACGATAAGATGAGGGAAAGGAGGTGCGGGATGTATTTACTTGGTATTGATATAGGAACTTCAAGTACCAAAAGCGCAATATTTGATACAGATGGAAGATGCATTACACAGGCTTCCAAAGAATATGTATTTGATTCAGAAAAACCTGGATTCGCAGAACAGGATCCAGAAGTCTGGTGGGATGCAACGGTGTGTTCTATAAAAGAAGCTGTACAAACGGGAAAGATTGATATAGATCAGATAACGGCAATTGGTCTTTCCGGACAGATGCATGGGCTTGTTGCATTAGACGAAAATGGAAAAGTATTAAGGAATGCCATTCTTCACTGCGATGTGCGAGCAGCAAAAGAAGCAGAGGAAATCAAGCAAATCAGCAATGGAGAAATAGAGAAGATTGCGTACAATCCAGTATTTCCGGGATTTCAGGGCGTATCTTTGTATTGGATGAAGAAGCATGAACCGGAAATCTATCATAAAATCTATAAAGTGATTTGTCCAAAAGACTATGTTCGATATAAAATGACCGGAATCATAGGAACGGAGCATACAGATGCGTCCGGAACATTATTATACGATATGAAGGAATCTTGCTGGTCATCTCAAATTTTTAAGATTCTGGATCTGAATGAAGAACTGGTGCCAGCGCATATAGCGAAATCTTATGAGGTAGCAGGCAGACTGACAGAAAGTGCAGCAGCAGAGCTTGGATTAACCTGTAAAACGGTAGTCGCCTATGGTGGAGCCGATCAGGCTATGCATTCTACTGGAAATGGAATCTATAAAAGCGGAGTGGAGATGGCTACGATTGGAACCAGCGGACAGGTGCTGAGAATCAGTGATAGCCCGGTATTTAATGAATCGCTGAATACACATACATTTCGGCACGTATCGGACAATACCTGGTATGGGCTTGGGGCAGTGCTTTTTGCGGGAAGTACATTAAACTGGTATCGAAGAGTTTTCTGCAAAAATACGTCTTTTGAGACACTCAGCGGAGAAGCAGAACAGATTGCACCGGGAAGCGATGGACTTGTATTTTTTCCATGCTTGGGAGGTGAGCGGACGCCATATATGGATCCGCTGGCTAAGGGTGCATTCCTTGGAATTAGCGTAATGCATGATAAACGGCATTTTGCAAGAGCCATTATGGAAGGCGTTTCCTTTGCTATGAAATGTTCGATACAAAAAATAAACGAGTTGTATGGGGATGCAGACAGTTTGATTTGTGCCGGGGGCGGAGTAAAGGGAAGCGTATGGGCACAGATTCAGGCAGATATTTATAATCAAAATATTCAGGTATCCTCCATTAAAGAACAGGCATGTCTGGGTGCGGCCATTATGGCAGGAATTGGATGCGGCAGTTTTGACAGTTTAAAGGATGCATGCGAAAAAATGTGTGATGCAGATATGAAGACGGTAGTACCAGAACAGCAATATGTATCTGCATATGAGCGAATTTATCGCGATGTATATTTGAAAATATATGACGCGAATAAAGAAATATTTAAAACAATTAGTGAGATCACAGAATAGGAGGATCATATGGGAGTTTTCAGAAGATTATCAAGCGGAATTGGATGTGGGGATTCCATACCATTTTATCATAACGGAGTATATCATTTATTCTTCTTATCCGTACCGGAAAATACTGTGCGTTATCCGGAACGTGTTCGCAATACCTGGCAGCACGTAACTTCTAAGAATCTGGTAGACTGGGAAGAAATGCCGCCAGTGCTTTTACCAGGAGATGGAACAGAACTGGATAAGGACGGATGCTGGACAGGATCAGTTATTTTTGCAAATGGAAAATATCATATTTTCTATACTGCATATAATATTGATTCCGAATATCCACAGACAATCTGCCATGCGACCAGTGATGATTGTATTCATTTCGAGAAAGATCCAAAGAATCCGATCATCATTCCGGACACCAGATATTATGAGCAGATTGACTGGAGAGATGCTTTTATCTTCTATAATGAAGAAGAGCAGTGCTACTGGATGCTGATTGCCGCAAGAAAAAATAATGGACCATCCAATCGACGTGGTGTGGTAGTTCTATATACTTCCAAAGATCTGGAGCATTTTGAACACCATGGCCCAATTTATGAACCATGGCATACGAACTGCCCGGAATGCCCTGAGATGTACAAGCTGGGAGATTACTGGTATCTGGCTTATTCCCGTTTCTCTGAGAGAGCACAGACCTTATATCGTGTATCTAAGTCTCCATATGGACCTTGGAGAACACCGAAATTTGACGGAATTGATAACAGAAGATTTTATGCAGCCAAATCTCTTATGGATGATAAAGGCAGAAGAATCTATTTTGCATGGACTCCGGAAAGAGAAAAACAGTCCGATGATGAATTGTGGCAGACTGGAGGAGACTTTGGCATTCCGCATGAGGTTATTGCAATGCCAGATGGCAACTTAAAAGTAAAAATGCCAGATGAGATTGCAGAATACTATAAAGAAAGAAAACTGAACTATTCTTTTGAAACAAAACTTGGAAATATCAAAGAATATGGTAACCGAGCTTTGGAAGTATCCTCCATTGGAACACTTTCTTATGGATTCTTCGATGTGGAAGAGCAGAACTTCATGATGGAGTGTAACATTAAGGCATCTGACTGTGCAGACTATTTTGGAATCAGCATCAATACAGATGAGGATATTGACAATGGCTATTTACTGGTTCTGAATCGAGCCACGCAGGCAGCTTCTTTAAATAAACTGCCAGCTCCACTGGATCCATTCTGGTCAACATTATCTGGAAAGCCGATTATTCCGGCAGAAGTGGATGGACCAAGGGTGTGTGAAAAAACATATCCATTTAAAGATGGGGATATCATCAATGTTAAGCTGGTTCTTACAGATACCATGATAGAAGCGTTTATTGGCGAACAGGTGGCATTCTCCTATCGAACATATAACAAAATGCCACGCCGAATCGGAGTATTTGCACAGGATTGTAATGTAGAGTATCACAATATTAACTTTACCTGTTCAAAATAAGAAAAGAATAAAGCAGCTGACAGAGGGAGCAGATAACGAAAGTTGTCTGCCCCCTGTTCGTGCTAAAAAAGATTCTTGAATACAGGAGGTTTTGAGGCATGATTATAAATTACGAAAAAGTTGGAATAAAAAGCCTTTCTCATTCAGAAAAAACGGTAATCGATTATATCAATGAACACAATGAAGAGATGGCTACATTGACGATTGGGAAGCTGGCAGAAAAGACATTCACATCTACTTCAACGGTGAGCAGAGCGATACATAAGTGTGGGTTTGAAAGTATCATAGAACTGCGTGGAAAAATATCGCAAAACAATATATCGCCCCAGTACAATCAGACAAATGAGATCCTGGAAAAATCATTTATAGAATGTACCCAGACCATAGAGAGTCTGAATGTAGAAGATGTGGTAAAAGTTGCTTCTTATATAAAGAGAACCAATAAAATATTTGTTCTTGCGAGAGGTATTACTTCTTTTGTGGCAGAGGAATTTGCCACTTATCTGGAACTGCAAAATTACAATGTGGTGCTGATCAATGATTCGGAAGTGATCAAACACCTTGAACGATTACTGAAACCGTTAAATGTGGTGATCGTCTTTACTGCATTTAACAGTACACCAGAATTCGAAATCGCAGTATCCATGGCTAAACAAAATAATGCAAAGGTAGTAATATGTAGCTGCCGGGAACATTCCTCGCTGGAGAAATATGCAGATGTACAATTAACCGGATATAGCATACCAATTCTGAAGGGGAATAAATTCAATCTGTCATCCAGATTGCCGCTTCAGATTATATCCAGAACTATTATAGAATATTTAGCTTAAACCAGAGAGTTGGGCTTGAAAATAAGAGTTTACAAAAAGCAAGATGTTTCTTTAAATCATGAAAAAAGTTTCAGACGAAATAGATGACGAAATACCCCGACTGCTATAATGAACCCAGATAAAGAGATAAGGAACTCGAAAGAGTCAATATAGTATAGAGCATTCGGAGGTAACAATAATGAGAAACGGTATGATGAAAAGAGCAGCAGCACTTCTTCTGGCAGCAACAATGACAGTTCCAGCTTATGCAGTATACGCTGAAGATAATACACAGATCGAAGCAGAAGCAGCTGAAGCAGAAGCAAAAGCCGAAGCAGAGAGACAGGCAGCAGAAGCAGCAGCACAGGCCGAAGCAGAGAGACAGGCAGCAGAAGCAGCAGCACAGGCTGAAGCAGAGAGACAGGCGGCAGAGGCAGCAGCACAGGCCGAAGCAGAGAGACAGGCAGCTGAGGCAGCAGCACAGGCCGAAGCAGAGAGACAGGCAGCAGAAGCGGCAGCACAGGCTGAAGCAGAGAGACAGGCAGCAGAAGCAGCAGCTCAGACAGAGGCAGCAACGGAAGCACAGACAGAAGCGCAGACAGAAGTACAGACAGAAGCAGCCGAGACAGAGGCTCAGACAGAAGCAACAGAGGCAGAAGAATATCAGACCTCTTTCAAATTTGAAAATGATGAAGTAGTGATCGTAGTTAAGACTTCTGAAGAAGCAAAGCTTAGCAAAGACACAAAGCTGACAGCTAAGAAACTGGAAGAAGGAAGCGAAAAATACGAAGCAGCAAAAGCAGCTACCATCAACAGCCTGGGAAGTTCTGAAGAAGAACACTACAGCTTCTATGAAATCGGTTTTGAGAAAGATGGCAAAGAACTGGATGTTCAGGACAGCCACATGACAGTAAATGTTACCTTCAAGAATGAAGCATCAGCAGTTCAGGTTAAGGACGGAGCAGCAAAGAGACTGTAAGAGTTAAGAAAGAGGATCAAGGGTCAATGTGAAAGCACATTGGCTCTTTTTTTGACTAAAAAACTAATGTTTTAACATTATTTTTTATATAAAATCATGAAAAAAGTTACGAAAACCGTTACACGAAAGAGATCGTGAAAGAGGGCGCTTGCTATAATAAAGCCATAAAACAAAAGAAACATTCTCGTAGGAGATCGATAAAAATAAATAGTCCGGAGGTATGAAGAATGAAAAACAATATGATGAAAAAAGCAGTAGCGATTCTTTTAGCAGCAACCCTTACAATTCCGAACTACGCAGTATTAGCTGAAGATAATACACAGATTGAAGCAGAGGCCGAAGCAGCCAGAGCGGCAGAAGAAGCGGCGAGAGCCGAAGCTGAGAGGCAGGCAGCAGAGGCGGCAGCGAGAGCCGAAGCCGAGAGACAGGCAGCAGAGGCTGCGGCGAGAGCAGAAGCCGAGAGACTTGCAGCAGAAGAAGCAGCGAGAGCCGAAGCTGAGAGACTTGCAGCAGAAGAAGCAGCGAGAGCCGAAGCCGAGAGACTTGCGGCAGAAGAAGCAGCGAGAGCCGAAGCTGAGAGACTTGCAGCAGAAGAAGCAGCAAAGGCAGAGGCTGAGAGACTTGCAGCAGAAGAAGCAGCAAAGGCCGAAGCCGAGAGACTTGCAGCAGAAAACACACAGAGCGAAGCAACAGAAGCGACCACAGAAGCAGTGACAGAGGCACCGACCGAGGCTCCGACAGAAGCTGCAACTGAGACAGAGAAAGAAGAAAAAGAGACTGAGAAAGAATATAAGACATCTTTTACATTTGAAAATGAAGAAGTAGTCATTAAGGTAAAAGTTTCTAAGGAAGCAAAGCTTTCCGAGGGTACAGACCTGACAGCGAAAAAGCTGGAAGTGGGAAGCGAAAAATACGAAGCAGCAAAAGCAGCTACCATCAACAGTCTGGGATCTGATGAAGAAGGAACTTACAGCTTCTACGAAATCCGATTTGAAAAAGATGGCGCAGAGCTGGATGTAAAAGATGAACATATGGATATTGATGTTACTTTCAAAAATGCATCATCAGCAGTTCAGGTAAAAGACGGAGAGGCGAAAAGGATTTAAGGAATTTTGAAAACTGGAAAAAGAAATCAGCGGAAGTTGATTTCTTTTTTTCTTACAAGAGTGAAAGGAAATGAAACATCATGCCTTATATATAGTAGGGAACGACTAAAAAGTAGAAAATGACAGAATTTATGTCATTTTTGGCTGTTCAAAACAAATTAAAAATGTATTATAATAAATAAAACAAATAATATTCCAAACAACAAGTAAGATGGTAAAAAATCTACAACTTGAGAAAATATCATGAAGAATAGAATTCATAGAAAGGAAGGAAAGCGAAGATGAGAAGAAAGGAAAGAGCAAAACGATTTCTGGCTTTATTACTGGCATTCACGATGATCTTTACAAGTTCATCTATGAATGTTCTGGCAGCTACCATCGTCGGTGGTTACAAGAACAGTAATAAGCAGACCGAGGCTGGTGACGATACCCAGGCAGAGACCCAGGCATCAGAGACACAGGCAGCGGAAACGAATGAAGATGGATCGGAGGTGCGACAAAATACGGTCACGTTCGCAACGGATGGTCACGCACATATCGTGATCAATGGAGCAACGGTAGATTCTACCGCCAATGCAAAAGACGGTAAGATCGTATTTGATGTAGTAGTCGAAAACGGTTACGCAGTAGAAAGCGTGCTGGTAGACAAGAGCATCCCGGCACGTACACAGGAAGATGGTTCCTATATTATAGAAGGAATCCTGACAGATGAGACAACTGTAGATGTCACTACTGTGGCAGTGGAGACAGAGGCAGCTGTGGAAAAAACACAGGCGGAGCCAGATGCGCAGATAGATGCAGAACCACAGAATGCTATAGATCTAATGAGTGTAAATGCAGATGGAGAAGAATGTTATACACTTACTATTGAATATTTTTATGCGGATGGTGGTCGTGTAGAAAACAGTTATAGTGGTCAGTTTGAAGATGGAGCTTCTTTTGCAGTAGCAGTACCAGCAAAAGAAGGATATACTATAACATGTGATCCAGAAGAATATTTAATTGCTAATGAAGTAAAGGGAACGATTCATGAGAATTTGGATATTACTGTAACCTATAGTCCACAGAACGTAAACTATACGGTAAATCATAATTTTGAACAGCTTGACGGATCGGTGAAAACAGACAGTGAAATACTTACAGGATGCGTAGGAGAAAATACAGATGCACAGGTTAAAAACGTTGCTGGATATTCAGCTGTAACACCTGTACAGCAGCTGTTAGTGAATAATGATACAGTAATCAATATTGATTATACTTTAAATACATATAAGATTACTTACCAGAGCAATGGAGGTACTTATGTGGCACCAACATATGCTAAATATGGTGAAAAGATTTCTGCAAATGGAAATCCAACCAGAAATGGTTATACATTTAATGGCTGGTATATGGATGCAACGTGTACGCAGCATGCAAGTGATAGTATTGAAATAAAAGAAGATATTACGTTATTTGCAAAATGGATAGCAAAGGATGTAAATTATACGGTTGCGTATTGGTATGAGAACGCAGATGATTCAGATTATACTTATATGTATTCTGAAACAAAGACAGCAAAAGCAGATGAAACAAAAACAGTAAAGAGCGCAACAGCAAAAGATTCAACACATTTTACATTTGAAAAGGCAGATACTGTTACAGTAAATGCAGATGGATCTACTGTTTTAAATGTATATTTTAAACGTAATACATATACATTGACATTTAAAGTTAAAGAAGGATGGGGTTGGGGAGCAACATATAATACGGTAGCAACTATTACTGCGAAATATGGACAGTATATTGCCGATGAGTTTAGTAAAGCTCCTTTTAATACAACATATAATGGTAGGGCATGGAAAGCAACAAATGAAAAAATCTATGCGTATGCATTGCAAACACTGGATAGAATGCCTGATCAGAATGTTACATTTGATTTGTATGATAAGAGCTCTAATACACAGAAAACTATTTACTATTATGTAGAGAGCGTAGATGGAAATGGTAGGGAGTCATATAAAAATAGAAATTACACATTACTGAAACAAGTAAAAACGTATTTTAATTATATGACCTATGAAGAAGAGTATCATGAAATTGCGGGCTATACGCGAGAGTTAGCGAAGGAAGCTGGATTCAAGAACAATAGAAAAGATTTTGAAAAATGGACTAATGTGGGAAAACTTTACTATATAAGAAATTCATATAATTTAACATTTATGAATGGCGGTAAGGTTGACTCTGAAAAAGATTTTAAATATGAGGCTTCTATTAAATCTGGTAATTATGTTCCAAATCGCCCACAGGGTATGGCGGCTTATTATGAATTTGCTGGTTGGTATTATGATGAAACATGTACCGAGCCAGTTGATTGGAATACCAAGACTATGCCACTTGGAGGGTTGGTTGTTTATGCAAAATGGACAGCTAAAAATTATAAAGTGACATTTGATACCCAGGGAGGAACTGCAGTTGAACCTCAGACTGTAGCTGGAGGAAGTACAGTAAATGCACCTGCAGAGCCAACATATGATGGATATGAATTTGCAGGCTGGTATACATCAGCGGATGACAATGCACAGATTTTTGATTTTGGAATGCCAATTACATCTGATGTGACTGTTTATGCAAAATGGAAAGAAATTAAAATAGTAAATTATGTAATTAACTATTTTAAGACAGGGACGGAAGAAGCATTATTCCCATCTGAGACATATGCAGGATATGTAGGAACAACAATCAATGCGATAGCAAAGGCACATGAAATATATATTGCTGATCAGGTGAGCAAGAGTATTGTACTTGGAACAAAAGCAGAAAATAATGTGATTACATTCTACTATGCAGAACCACATGATGTATTTTATAAAGTAGAGTATGTAAATGCAGTTACTGGTGAGTCCGTTTATGATACAGAGATCTTAAGCACAAGAAATAATCAGGTAGTTGTAAATTCAAAATCAAAAGACGGTTTTGAAGTAGATGCTAAGAGAAAAAGTCTGGTATTAAATGACGAAGCCAGTGAAGAAGCTATAAGTAAGAACATTATTACTTTCTATTACAAGCCAATTATTACTGTAACAGTACGGGGAAATAGTGCCCAGAAGGAATATAATGGTCAGTCACAGTCAGTAAATGGTTTTAATGTTTTTGGAATTCCGGCAGACAGTGGTATAAGCTTGAAAGTAAAGGATGGACAGAAGGCTGAAGCATCTGGAATAAACGTTGGTACTTATAATATGAATTTAAATGCAGATATGTTCGAAGTAGATTATGAGGGAGAAACATACTCAGCAGATAAGTGCATTGTAAGAATCAGCGAAATAACAGATGGTAAATTGGAGATTACTCCAAAAGCTGTTACAATCACAGCAACCGACAGCGGAAAGCTGTACGGCCAGGCCGACCCGGAATTCACAGCAACCGTAAGCGGAACACTGAACAATGACCCGATCAGCTACACGGTAAGCAGACCAAGAGCAGGAAAGGACGAG
>Ga0129317_1001431_pt1 | contig 17573 bp, 23 predicted proteins | sample Cm1ome_FD_94430 | JGI IMG/M metagenome (GOLD analysis project Ga0129317, IMG submission 94430) | Eastern black-and-white colobus group fecal microbial communities from Wisconsin, USA - Cm1105 metagenome | ecosystem: Host-associated > Mammals > Digestive system > Large intestine > Fecal | place... | reverse complement strand
CCACCTTTTTTTACCATTTTAGCAAATTGAAATACATTTTCAAAACTTTTTGTATGTTGACAATAATCAACAATAACAGAAAATGGATAATCATGTTTTAATAATTCCATTCTTCCATCTACAACTTTAATATATTGAACAGAATCTAAAACCTGTTGTGTAGGCATTTCTAACGCTATAAGCGATGCGATAACAGCTAAGACATTAGAAATATTAAAACGTCCTAATATTGGAATAGAAACATGTTGAATATCTTCATATATTTGTAAATCAAATTCACTATGATCAATAAACAATTGAATATTTCTTGCCATAATATCAGCCTTATGTTCAATACCATAAGTTAAAACATGAGAATGAATATCATCTTTAACCATTTGATAAAAACGAACTTCATCAGTATTTAAAACAGCATACCCCTTTTCATCAAGAAGTTGAAAAAGCTTAGCTTTTGATTCCATTAAATGTTGCATAGTTCCATGAAAATCTAAATGCTCACCATAAACATTTGTAAATACCGCAATATCAAAATGTAAGCCATTCACACGTTTCAAAGCTAATCCATGACTAGAAACTTCAATAGTTACACCTTTGACTTGTTTTTTTACCATTTCATTTAAATGTCTTTGAACAAATATTGTTTCTGGTGTTGTATAAGGACTTTGTTCAATAATACCCGCATATTCAATATTATTTGTTCCAATATATCCCATATTTAAATAATGGGCTAAAACATCACGAATCATTAAAGCAACAACTGTCTTACCACTAGAACCAGTAACACCAATCATTGTCATCTTATAACTAGGATGATCATAGAAAATATCAGCAACTCGATTTAACTCATCTAAAACATTTTCAACTTTTAAATAAAGAACCTGAGGATATTTATATGTTAATGGCTTTGAATAAACAATACATTTAGCCCCTTGGAAAACAGCATCTTCAATATATTTATGACCATCAACACTTAAACCATCAACACAAAAGAAAATAGAATCCTTTCCAACATAACGTGAATCACTATGAATAGAAACAATCTTAAAATCTTCTTCTACATCAAATAACTCATTAATCCTTTTCATCTATGACACTTCCAATCAATTCTACACCATTTTGACTTGTAATTTTCACTTTATAAATATGACCAACAGAAGAATCAGGTAAATCAACATTCACTTTTAAATAATTAGAAGCATGTCCAACCATATAATCCTGATGTCTTTCTTCTATTAAAACTTCTAAAGTTTTACCAATTTGCCAAGAAGCAAATTCTTCTTGTAATTGATTTGATAACTCCATTAATTGTTTCACACGTTCATGTTTAACATTACCATCAATTTGATCTTTCATACGATCAGCAGGTGTTCCTTTTCTACGAGAATAAGGAAAAACATGTAATTGATTAAAATGCATTTCTTTAATCCATTGATAAGTTGCATTAAATTCTTCATCTGTTTCTCCAGGAAATCCTGTAATCACATCAGTTGTGATAGAAATAGATGGTAATTTTTCTTTTAAATCTTTTAATTTTTTAGCAAATTCACTGGTTGTATAATGTCTATTCATTCTTTTTAATGTTGCATCACATCCTGCTTGAATAGGAATATGTAAATGATCAACAATGATAGGTGACGTAGCAATTAAATCAATGATTTCTTGAGACACTTGACTCATTTCAATTGAAGAAATTCTCAAACGTTTCAATCCTTTCACTTTTGTGGTTAAATCAACTAATAAATCATAAAAAGAATAATTTTCTAAATCTTGTCCATATCCTGCTGTATGAATACCCGTTAAAACAATTTCAACAAAACCATGATTTACTAAAGATTGAGCTTGTTTTAAAACACTTTGAGGTTCCCTAGAACGGACTCTACCCCTTGCATAAGGGATAATACAATATGTACAAAAATTATTACATCCATCTTGAATCTTTAAGAAAGCACGTGTATTTTTGGTAAATTCATCTATATCTAAATCTTCAAAAGAAGATAATTTCATAACATCAGCGACTTGTATAATTTGTTGTTTTGATTGCTCATATTCCTCAACAAATTCTACAATCCTATTTCTAAACTGTGTTCCTAAAACAACACTAACTCCTTCAATAGCACTCACTTCTTCACTAGCCACTTGACTATAACATCCAACAACACAAATAATAGCATTAGGATTTTGACGTATGGCTTTACGAATCATTTGACGTGATTTTGAATCACCAGTATTTGTAACAGTACATGTATTAATCACATAAACATCAGCTATATCTTTAAAATCAACGTTTTCATATCCTGCTTGATGAAATAATTTTAACATTGCTTCTGATTCATATGTATTGACTTTACAACCTAAAGTTAAAAAAGCAACTTTTTTCACAAAAACATCCTCTCTATTTATATTTTTTTAATACTTTTTTATAAGTTTTCTCACTAATCAAATTCTTTTCTTTCATTAATTCTAAACAATCTTTATATAAATATGTTTCTATATCATAAGCAATTGTTTTTACAATATCTAAATCAATAGCTTCCTCATTTTCATGATCACAAATAATGACTTGATTTAATAATTCATTATTTTCTTTTTTAAAAATATATATTGTTTTTAATGATTCATAGTAATAACAAATATGTCTTTCATCCTCATAGACATTTTGTAGTGATGAAAAATCTGTAAGATACATATTTCTATGATATAACATTTGTGGTGATTGTGTTGTGATTTTATAATTTTTAACATAATCACGATGTTGTTTTAGCGTCATCAATTGATAATCATTAATGTATCTTTGATTCACAAATGGTTCTAAATACGGAATATAAATTTCACTTTCACTATTCTCACAATAAAAATATGGTGCATTTTCTAAGATTTCAACAATATCATTATTAAACATTTTTCTTTTTTCATCATAATTTAAGTAATGAAATAAATCATAATTTTGAGCAAGAAAAATCTCATAAGCATTCTCTATTTGATTTTGTGTAACCATACCTTTATAAATCACTTCATAATCAAATAAATCAAATTCATTCTTTATTTTTACATTTAAACCCATAGCTTCTAATGAAGCTTTGGCTTCATCTATTTGTTTATAAATCTTTGTTTTTGTTACAGGAATTTTATAACCAAATTTATTTAACGTTTCAATAAAACCCATTTTATTTCAACTCCCTACTATATCCAATCACACTTAACATATACAAAGGTGCTGTTTCACTTCTTAAAATTCTTTTTCCTAATGAACAAGCATAAATACCTAAATCTAACATCTCTTGAATCTCTTTTTCATCAAAGCCACCTTCAGGACCCACAATAATTGTTATTGTTTGATAATCTTGTTGTAATGATTGATAAAACAAAGAGTGCTCTCCTTGCTTACTTGATTCTTCATAAGCCACCAAATTAACATCAGATAAATAATCTTTTATATCTTTTATAGATGTTATTAATGGTGTTAATTGTGGTATCATTTGACGATAAGATTGTTCACTCGCTTCTTTTAAGATTTTTTGATAACGATCATATTTTTTAGAAAAAGATTTTTGATCAGTTTTAATAATACTTCTTTTTGATAAAAATGGAACAATTCTTTTGACACCTAATTCAGTTGATTTTTGAAGAACCCATTCAAATTTATCATTTTTAGGTAACCCGTAGATTAATGTGACATCAACATCTAATTCATGTTCTTCTAATAATTGTTCTTGTTTTGAGAGTATGCCTTTATCAATATCTTCAATCTGATAAATATAAGTTTGATGATTCGGTAAGATACAAACAACTTTATCACCATTTCTATAACGCATAACACGTTGCATATGTTTATGATTATATTCATCTATTTCAATGATATCATCATGTATACAATTTTGATCAATAAAATATCTTTGCATAAATACATCCTCCCTTTCGCTATTTTATCATATTTATGAAAAGATAAAAAGTGATTTAACAAAGTATTATTTTTGATATTCAATTTGTTTAGTCATAAGAAAAAAAGATGCAAAATTTGCATCTTAATATTGATGTGATTTTCCAACGATTTCGTTGATATCTTCAATTCCCATTTCATCAAGAATATCATTCATTTCTTGAATAATTTTAGGACAAGCATAAGGATCAATTAAATTTTGACAACCAACTGCAACAGCACTTGCTCCAGCAATCATCATTTCAATAGCATCTCTACCTGTTGCAATACCACCCATGCCAATAACAGGAATATCAACAGCTTGTGAAACTTGATAAACCATTCTTAAGGCTACTGGGAAAATAGCTGGTCCGCTATATCCTCCCGTTTTATTAGCAATAATTGGTTTACCACTTCTTAAATCAAAACGCATACCAACTAATGTATTGATCATTGTAATACCATCAGCACCAGCTGCTTCTACAGCTTTAGCCATCGCAACAATATCAGTAACGTTAGGTGATAATTTGACATAAACTGGTTTTTGACTCACTGCTTTAACTGCTCTTGTTACTTCTGCAGCCATTTCTGGATTCGTTCCAAATTGAATACCACCTGAATGAACATTTGGACAAGAAATGTTTAATTCTAAAGCTCCAACCATATCATGAGCAGATAAACGTTTTGCTGTTTCTGCATAATCTTCAACTGCACTACCACCAATATTAGCAATGACTTTATCAGTGTATAATGGTCTTAATTTTTCAAGCTCTTCGTTGATAACTGCATCTACACCTGGATTTTGTAATCCAATAGCATTTAACATCCCACTTGGTCCTTCAGCTATTCTTGGTAAAGGATTTCCATATCTTGGTTCTAATGTCGTTCCTTTTAACATCATTGAACCTAATACATTAATATCATAAAACTTTGCAAATTCATATCCAAATCCAAAAGTTCCACTGGCTGGAATTACTGGATTTTTCATATCTAATCCTGGTAATTTTACTCTTAAGTTAGCCATTAACAATCACCTCACTTGATTCTAAAATAGGTCCTTCTACACAAATTCTCTTATATGGTTTTGTTTTCACTTTACATGAACATCCCATACAAGCTCCAAATCCACATCCCATACGGGCTTCAAATGATAAATAACCGTTATCTGGATATTTTAAAACAAGGGCATCTAACATCTTTTCTGGACCACAAGTATAATATGTATCAAAAGTCAAACCATTTGTTTCAATCGCATCTATAACTGTTCCTTTAACACCTAAACTTCCATCCATTGTCGCAATATATGTTGGACATAGTTTTTCAAATTCTTCTTTATAAAAAACATCATTTACACTATTGAATCCAAGCACAGCTTGTACGTCTACACCTTGAGCTAATAAAGCTTTTGTTAGTTTATACATAGGTGGAACACCTAATCCACCTCCAATGACTAATGCTTTTTTTGTGTTCAAATCAATAAAACCATTACCTAAACCAGTTAAACAATCTAATTGATCTCCAATTTCTTTTTGAGATAAAATTTTTGTTCCTTCACCAACAACTTTAAATATCATTGTGATATGATGATCATCATAATCACAAATACTCATTGGTCTTCTTAAATATGGTTGTAAAGAATCATTAATTTTAATATTAATGAATTGTCCAGGAGCACTAATATATTTAGCTGCTTCACCTTCTAAAACCATTTCATAAACATCTTTAACAAGTTCTTTTTTTGAAACAATTGTCATCATTCCTTGATAATTTGCCATTATATTCCCTCCATTTCAATGAATTGTCCATTTATAATATTTGCTTTGATTTGACCATAACATTTCACACCTAAAAATGGTGTATTGATAGATTTTGATTTGATATCTTCTTCTTTAATTTCAAATTCTTTATCTAAATCAAAGATACAAAGATTTGCTTTGGTACCTTCTTTAATTTCAGCATTTAATCTAAGGACTTGTGCTGGTCCTGTTGTTAATGCATTTAAAATTGTTTTTAAAGAAACAATTTTTTTCTTTACTAAATATGTATACAACAGTGAGAAAGCATGTTGTATACCAATAATTCCAAATGGTGCATTTTGAATTGGTTTATTCTTTTCTTCTCTTGAATGAGGTGCATGATCAGTAGCAATAACCTTAATGACACCTTTGTTTAATCCATCAATCAATGCTTGATGATCTTCAATAGAACGAATTGGTGGATTCATTTTATAATTAGGATGACAATCCTTAATATTATCTTCAGTTAAAATTAAGTGATGTGGTGATACTTCACCAGAAACAGGTAAGTTTTCACTTTCAGCTTGTTTTAACAGTTCAACAGTTTCTTTTGTTGAAATATGACAAACATGATAACGATTGTGATACTTTCTAACAAGGTCTAAATCACGAGCAACTTGTTTATATTCAGAAGCATTGTTTATTCCAATTAAACCATGTTCTTTAGCATAATGTCCTTCATGAATACAACCACCATGTAATTCACTTTCATCTTCACAATGAGCAACAATGATAGAATCAATTTCACTTGCTGTTTTCATGGCTTTACTCATCATATCATCACTTTGAACACCTTTTCCATCATCAGAAAAACCTAAGACAATATCGTTATCAATAAGGTTTTCCATATCAACAAGAGTTTCCCCTTTTAATCCTTTGGTAATTGCACTATAGGTATAAACATTAACATGGCTATCCTTATCTACTCTTTGTTTAAAATCATCAATTGTATCTTGATTATCCATACATGGCATTGTATTTGCCATAGCAACAATCACTCCATAACCACCATATAAAGCAGATAAACTTCCTGTATCAATTGTTTCTTTATATTCAAAACCAGGTTCTCTTAAATGTGTATGTATATCAATAAAATTATGAGAAACTAATTTTCCTTTTAAATCATATACAGGATATTGACTTTCAATATTTTGATCAATACATTTAATAAAACCATCTTCAATTAATATATCTGTCATAACAAATTCATTTTGATAAAATAAATTCGCATTTTTTAATACATAACTATTCATTTTCTAGCACCTTATGAATCATCGCCATTCTTACAAAAACACCATTTGCCATTTGTGTAAAAATACGACTTTTCTCACTTTCTACAAGTTCATCTTTGATTTCTACATCTCTGTTCACTGGGGCAGGATGCATAATAATTGCTGAATCCTTCATACGTTCATAACGCTTTAGGGTTAAACCATATTGTTCATGATAATCTGATGCTGAGAAGTTTGAATCATCTTGATGTCTTTCATGTTGTACACGAAGTAACATGACAATATCAACAGTATCAATAATATCATCAAAAGGCACATAATTATACCCTTCTTCTTTATATTCTAATGGTCCTGATGTATAGACTTCCATTCCTAAACGTCTCATCACATCATAGTTAGAATGAGCCACACGTGAATGAACAACATCTCCTACAATAACAATCTTTAATCCTTCAAAATAACCAAATTCTTCTTTGATTGTCATTAAATCTAATAAAGATTGTGAAGGATGATTTCCTTTACCATCCCCAGCATTTAAAATTGGAATCTTTAAACCTTCTAATTGTTTATAATAATCATCATCTTTATGGCGAATAACTAATGCACTACATCCAATACTTTCAAATAATTTACATGTATCATAAAGTGTTTCTCCTTTAGTCACACTTGAATTATTTGATTCAAAGTTTTGAGTACGGCATCCCAGATTTCCTGCTGCCATATCAAAACTATAATGTGTTCTTGTTGATGGTTCAAAGAAAAGATTCGCAACAACTTTTTTTTGTTGGTAATCTACAACTTTACCATTTTTAAATGCAATAGCTTCATCAATAAGTTCATGAATAGATTCTAAACTTAATTCTTGTAAATTAACTATATTCATATATGCCTCCTAAAAAAAATATACCTTTAGGTATATTTATAATTAATGAATAGATATCAATATACCTTCATTGTTCTTATCATAACACTACTCAGATATTTTGACAATTTATTCTATTCAAATATTTTCTTTTTTAATGCATTTTCAACAACTTCAGGAACTAATCCTTTTACACTATGATTATGCATAACAATTTCTTTCACTGAAGATGATGAAATAAAAGAATGATTTGGTCTAGTCATTAAAAAGACACTATCAATACTATCATCTAAATATTGATTAGAAAAAGATAATTGCAATTCATATTCAAAATCCATAGTTGCTCTTAATCCTCTCACTAAGATATTTGCACCTACTTTTTTGGCATAAACAACAGCTAAATCTTCACTTGAATCAATCACAACATTATCAAATTGTTTTGTGACCTGTCTTAATAATTCTTTACGTTCTTCAATATCAAATAATGTTGTCTTTTTAGGATTAATAAAGATTGTTACATATAGACGATCATACATGCGACTAGCTCTTTCAATAATATCTAAATGTCCATTTGTTACAGGATCAAAAGTTCCTGCATAAACAGCTATATTTTTCTTCATACTGACTCCTCATATTTTAATATTTGTAATGTTGTTATTCCATAAGATTGTTGTTTTTTTAATACAAATGGACTTCTAACATCAATGATTTCTTTATTTAAATCCTCAACAACAATAATACATTCATCTTTTAACATATGATTTTGATGTAAAAAATCAAGTATTTTTTGATGTAACTTTAAACCATAAGGAGGATCTAATAAAACTAAATCAAATTGTAATTGTTTATCTTTAAATTGTTGTAAAGCTTTAAAATAATCTAATTTAAAAACAAATGCCCGATCTTCTATTTTTAAAGTTTTAAAATTATCTTTAATAGTAGCAAATGCTTTGTATTGTTTATCAACACTATACAATTGATCCATACCTCTGCTGATAGCTTCAATACCTAAACCACCACTACCAGCAAAAAGATCCAAACAGATTCCTCCATCAAAATATGGACCAATCATATTAAAAAGATTTTCTTTATTTTTATCGGTTGTTGGTCTTGTTAAATTTGAATCAACACTTTTTAATTGTCTACTTTTAAATTCTCCAGCAATTACACGCATAATTTCACTTCCATCTTTCTAAAACAATATCTTCACTAATTCCTTGAAAAACAATCTTTGTTATGTCTTCTAATAATTCATTTAATGCATAATAACTTTGATAATAAGATTGAATAATAGGATGATCAGAGATTTCTTTTTTTGTATCTTGTAATTCTTTTTTGATATCATCTATTGATATATAATTCTGATATTGACGAAGTCTTAAATAATCTTCTTGTAATGTTTGTTGTTTTGATAATAAAGGTATTAATTTTTGATCATATAAAGTTTGTTCTTTGATTTGATAATCTTTATATACATCATCTTTTTTTATAACATCTATCAGTTCATCAATTTCTTTATACATAATTTCTCCTATAATAACATATCTATCATCTGTAACATCGTTCCTACTTTTTCAATACGATCAGCAACTGTCAATTTATTTTCTAATTTATAGTGTTCAATTAATGCCGGTAATTCTTCAGGATAACGTGATAAAATAAGATACCATTTAGGATGCATACGCATATATAACTTTATATCTTGATTAATCATCATACCACTGTTTTGTTTGTTTAGGTTCATCTTTCACAACAAATCCCCCTACCAAATCTAAAACCTTTTGAATCCCTTCAAAACTCTTTGATAAAGCATCTAAATCAATATTCTTAACAATATCTAATAAACCACTTAAATCATACTGAGACTTCTTATAAGGTTCCCACATCTTATCATCTTCACCATATAAAACATAAAACTCATAAAGTTGCTGCCATGTATAACGACCACTGACCACATCATCTTTAATCGAAGGAATCGTTCTTACAAAAGCTTTAAAATCATCAATTTCCATATTCTCACCACTATTAGAATATGTCAAAAGTTTATATTTGTTCTTTTAAAAGATCGCGATTATATTTTGCAATTAATGATTGAGCAATACCTAAAGCAATCATTGCCGCTAAAGTTGATGATCCACCAGATGAAATCAATAATAAAGGTACACCTGTCATTGGAATAAGTCCTGAAACACCACCAAGATTAACTAATAAATGAGTAAAGAAATAAATACCAACACCATATAAAATCAATTTACCCTTTGTATCTTGAACACGCATTCCATAATAAAACATCTTATAAATAATCATACAATAAGGAATTAAAAACAATAAAAAACCAACCAATCCAAGTTCTTCATAAATAATTGCTGTAATAAAGTCATTATGTGATTCTGGAATATATCCATATTTTTGTGTAGAATTTCCAAAACCTTTACCAAATAAACCACCATATGTAAAAGCAATCATCCCATTAATTAACTGGAAACCACTATCTAAAGGATCAGATAAAGGATTCAACCATGTTGTAAAACGTGCCAATTGATGAGGTTTTAAAACAAATGCTGCACTCAGTGCAAATAACACAATCAATACACCTAATATAATAAGGAACAATTTTTTATACTTAGAATAGTATGGTCTAGGGGTAATAAAAAATAACATCATACATAAAAATCCTAAAATCAAACCACTTCCTAAGTCTTTTTGTAAAATAACAATAATTCCAAAAGCAAGTCCACTTGCTAAAATAGGTCTAATAATACAATACCAACATTTTCTTTTAAACAATTCTTCTTTTTTATGACGTGAAATATTTTTTGGAATAATACACATTTCTTCCAATTGCCCAAAATGAAAAGATAAAAACAAAATCATAATAATTTTCATAAATTCAGCTGGCTGAATTGTAAATGGACCTAAATGAATCCATGCATGTGAACCTTTTGTATCACTCCATAATAAACAAACAAGCATTGCTAAAATTCCAATAAAATAAATAACCCATGACGAAGATGCATTTATCCATTTCTTTTTAAAACAACGTGCAAAAAAAATCATAAATACATAACCACCCAAAACAAAGACAACTTGTTTAAGCATATTAACAGTTGCATAAACAGGTCCTTTGCTTGCTGTTTGTCCAATTGATGCACTTCCAATCATAACAATCCCATAAATTGTTAGAATAAAAACACAAAGATATAATGTTCTATCAACACCATTTCTTCTAAATATCTTCTTAACTAACTCTATCATTACATTTCAATCCAATCTGTTTCTTTAGATTTTTGGAAAACTTTATATATTGAATAATGAGATGCATCTTCAAAAGCTTGATTGATTTGCTTTTGTTCACTCTTTGAATCAACAATTTCTAAAAAACGTTTATAGCATTTCATAAAATCTTCTTTTGAAATACCTTCTTCATAAGCTTGTTCAACAGCATTATATAATGCCATAACATCAATAATTTCTTCTGTACTCCAATAAGAATTCAATGGATAATCGTACATATATATCACTTCCTTTGTTTTATTTATTATACATGATAAAGAAAAAAAATGAAACAAGAACTGGGTAGAAACACTATCAAATTTGTAAAATAGGAATACATTAAATTGAAAGGAGGGAAAACAAATGAACTCTTGTTATAATTATGGAGGATGTGGATGCAATAACTATATGTCATCATTCCCATTCAATCCATTTGGATGCGGCGGTTGTCAAGGTGGATGGAACTATGGTAACGCTGGATTTGGTGGAGGTAATGGATGTACTTGGTTTGCGATTGTCTTAGTTGTATTCTTATTACTCATTATCTGTGGTTGCACAAAAATCTGTTAGATGACAAAAATATGCTAGATTTCTAGCATATTTTTTCTTTTTGTGTTATGATATCTTAGCGAGGTGAAGGCATATGATATTAATGAAAGATATTATAGATGATCGTGATTCAAGAGTTAGACAAATTTCTCAAGATGTTGAATTACCTTTAAGTCAAGAAGATGAGAAACTGTTATTAGATATGCATGAATTTTTAGTGAATTCTCAAGATGAAGAAATGGCTGAAAAATATGGTTTAAGACCAGGTGTAGGTATTGCTGCTGTACAGGTTGGTGTTTTAAAAAGAATGTGTGCTATTCATGTTATCAATTATGATGATGAAGGAAATATAAAAAGTAAAGATGATTATGCTCTTGTTAATCCTAAGATTGTCTCATATACTGAAAAGAATTCTTATTTAAAAGATGGAGAAGGTTGTTTAAGTGTTAATGATGAAGTTGAAGGATTAGTACCTAGACATGCTAAAGTCACTGTTAAAGGTTATGATGCTTTAACAAAAAAAGATGTAACAATTGTTGCTAGAGGCTTCTTATCAATTTGTTTACAACATGAACTTGATCATTTTGATGGTGTTTTATTCTATGATCATATTAACAAAGATAATCCAAAAGCACCAATTCCAAATTCAATGGTTGTTGAATAGATATATCGCAAGATATATCTTTTTTAATTAATTAAAAAAACCTCATATAAATGAGGCATGTATTTCTATATTTTTTTAAAAGCTTGTTTTAAATCATCAATCAAATCATTAGGATTTTCTAAACCAACAGAAATACGAAGTGTTCCTTGTTGCACTCCCCCTGCTAGTCTTTCTTCTTCACTCATTTGAGCATGAGTTGTTGAAGCTGGATGAGTCAATAAACTTCTAGAATCAGCAAAATTAGTAACATGAGTAAACAATTCAATACTATTAATGACTGTTTTACCACCTTCTAAACCACCTTTAACACCAAACGTAAATAGTCCTCCAAAACCACGAGGAAAATACTTTTGACATAATTCATGAGATTCATGATCTTCTAATTCTGCATAACTTACCCATTCAACATCTTCACATTCATTTAAGAATTTTGCTATTTTACGTGAATTATCAACATGTTTATCCATACGTAATGATAATGTTTCTAATCCAAGTAAAGTCATATAAGCATTAAATGGTGACATACATCCACCTAAATCTCTTAAAGTCTTAGCAACTGCTTTTGTACAAAAAGCTGCTTCCTTTAAATCAGCATAAACAATATCATGATATGCTTTATCAGGTGTTGTAAATAATGGATAACGTGGATTATGCCAATCAAACTTACCACTATCGACAATAATTCCTCCCATGACATTACCATGTCCTGCCATATATTTAGTTGTCGAATAAACAACTAAATCTGCACCATATTCAATTGGTTTAAATAAATAAGGCGTTGGTGTTGTATTATCAACAACAAACAAGATTCCATATTTTTTACATATAGCACTAATTGCTTCAAAATCTAACATATCACCATTTGGATTTCCAACGGCTTCTACAAAAATCATTTTTGTTTTATCATTAATTAATTCTTCCATAGTTTTTAAATCTCTAGGATTAACAAAATGAGATATGAACCCCATTCCTCTCATTGTTCCTGACAATGAACCAATTGTACCACCATATAAATTATTAGCAGCAATAATTTCATCACCAGATTCACATACAGTCATAATCAACCCCATAATTGCTGCTGTTCCTGAAGCAAAAGCAACAGCTCCAAAACCACCATCTAAAGCAGCAACTCTTGTTTGTAAAACATCAACTGTTGGATTAGATAAACGTGAATAGAAATATCCACCTTCTTCTAAAGCAAAGATGTTTTTTGCTTGATCTGCATCATCAAAAGTAAATGCATTTGATAAATACAAAGGTACCCCTGTTGCCTTTGTTGTTGGATCAGGTTTTTGACCTGCGTGTATTTGTAATGTTTCAAATTGATATTGTTTTGACATTTTTTTATCCCCCTTATTTTTCAATATTATCACAATCATAAACAAAAAAAAAGAGCATAGCTCTTAAATCAATAATAATGACAACAAATATTCATCATATCTTCTATATAAACTCTTCCTCCAGAAATGACATCATCATTTAATATCTGTTGTGGCCTCATTCCTTTTTTGCAAGAATAAGTTTCTCTCATCAAAGGTAAATCTTGTTTTTGACATAAAGTAATCATCTTTTCCATTTGTTTATTGTTTACACAAAACATATTAAACAATGCTACATTTTTAACATGTTCTCTAGAAAGATGAGAAATAAATGTTTCTAATTCTTTATCTTTTAAACAAAAATATTCTTCAAAACCAATAACTAATAAATCAACATTTTCATTTAAATCAAAATCAGACAAAGGTCTTGCATATGTTTTTGCATATCTTGCCATATCTTCTGCTAGTAATTTTGTTTCTTTACATCTTTGAGAATACACAACAGCAACTTTCATATGTACACCTTCCCTTCTTCTTGTTTATTATAAAATCAAAATATGAACTGAAAATAAACAGAAGCCTATACATTTATAAAATTCAAGAATAAGTTAAGTTGAAGGAGGTTACAATGAATATTTTACAAAACAATCAAAGCTTTTTTAATCCTTATATTTCAAACAATGTTTCCGTTCAAAGAAATCTTAATCTTTTTGATCCTCAAGAAGCTATTATGTTAGGAAATTTATTTAAAGATTTATATATGTCTTATAAAGGATTTTCTAATTATTGTATTCAACCCATGAATCAAAGACAAAAAGCATTATTAGACGTTCAAATGTATAGTTTTGTTGCTCATGAGATAAATCTTTATTTAGATATTTATCCAGATGATCAAAAAATGATTCAATTATACAATGATTTTGCTAAAAAAGCGAAAGAAGCAACTGTTGCCTTTGAACAACAATTTGGGCCATTAACAGTAGCCGATAGTACAACAGAAAACCCATTTCAATGGGTACAAGGTCCTTGGCCTTGGGAACATCAACAATAAGGAGGAATTTAATATATGTGGACATATAGTAAGAAATTACAATATCCAATCCATATAAAAAACAAAGATTTATCAATGGCAAAGTATATTATTACACAATTTGGTGGACCTAACGGTGAATTAGCTGCTTCTATGCGTTATATTACCCAAAGATATACAATGCCTGACGATAAAGGAAAAGCTTTACTAACTGATATTGGTACTGAGGAACTTGCACATATGGAAATGATTTCGACCATGGTCTATCAGTTAACAAAAGATGCAACAATAGACGAAATAAAAGCAGCCGGTTTACAAAGCAATTATACTGAACATGGTGTATCATTATTTCCAACTGATTCTAATGGAGTTCCTTTTACAGCCGCATATTTTGCTGTAACTGGTGATCCTGTTGCCGATATAGCCGAAAACATGGCCGCTGAACAAAAAGCCAGAGCCATTTATGAAAATCTCATGAATCAAACAAACGATCCTGATTTATTAGCTCCTTTATCTTTTTTAAGACAACGTGAAATTATTCATTACGAAAGATTTAAAGAGTTATATGAAGAATATATAAAAAAATATTACCAACCTGATATCAAACAATGTTCATAAAAAAAGCCTATGACTTATCATAGGTTTTTTATGAAGCTTGTTGATAGGCAACAAAAACACCAATCACAACAAAAATTAAATCTAATATGCCACTATTAAACAATGCTTGAAAAGCCAAAGCCATGCTTATCGAAGAAAATCCTATAATCAAAACAAACATCAATAAACGAGATACATAGAAAGCAAATAATGTGATGATTGCACTTGCTATACCAACTTGATTAGATGATACCCCTGAAACAGAAGTCATAATATTTGCAATAGCATAACCTATAATTAAATAGAATATTGAAAAATCAATACTTAAACGAAGAGTAATTGCACCATGTACCACTCCGATAATAACAGCACCTAAAATACCAGCACAAATTGTTTTTATCCATTGACTCGAACTTAAAAACATATCATTATGTTGTCTAAAATAATTTTGTGCTTCTTTTCTTTCTTTATATTCAGTCCATTTATTTTTCATTTTTTTCATCCTTTACTTATATTTTAATTTAATAAATCTTGATGATGATTTTTCTTTTTTATTGGTAACATAAGAACAATATATGTAGATACAAAACCTCCTATTAATCCAGAAACATGTCCAGATAAAGAAATAGATGGTATAACAAAAGAAATAACTAACATCAAAATAAGATTAGGAGCAAGTTGTTTAAAAATATCCATAAATACATTTTTATATTTCAAAGCTAAAGCTCCTAAAGAACCAATAATTCCAAAAATAACACCACTAATACCACCACTTATCGTATAAGTTTCAAAGCCATTCACTAAAAACAACAAATAAGGTAATCCAGTAGTTGCTAAAGCACTTGTAATAATAACAATAATATATTTTTTAGTTTTTAAACAACGTTCTATAAACATTCCTATTCCATATAAAGAATAACAATTAACAGCAATATGTAATAATCCAAAATGAATAAAATTAGCTGTAATCAAACGATAATAATCATGATTAAAAGCGACATAAAGTGGATTATATGCACCAAAACTAATACCTTGCATTGCATCCATTTCAATTCCAAAAAGCAAAACCGAAATCATATATACAGCAATACAAATCCCTATTATAGTTATAGTCACAGGAGCTTTTTTATATTCTTTTAATATTTTTTTCATATTTATTCATCCAAAAATTCATAAATAGACATTTGATCTATCATGATTTCTTCTTCCTTTTCAATCACTTCATTTTTCTCAACAATTTGATCTAATGTTAATAAAGATAAAATATCATCATAAGATACCTTAATGGCTCCCATCTCTAATAAACGTATATTTCCATTATATCTAGAATCATCTAATACCAATTGTTTTGTCCAATGATAATGAAGATTTTGAATAGTTGTAAACCATACTCCCCCACTATTAATATGAGTTGCTGTGACAAATTGTAAATCACTCAATCCACATACATATATATTACGATCTAAAGCATTAGTAACATTAAAATAAGCAAATGGATCAACAGCACTTATTAAAACCATTTTTTTATCTTTAATTGCTTTTGCATATGTTTTCTTTTTATCAAACATATGATCACTAACAAAACATACAGCTTTTCCACCTAATTGCATATGTGTTTTTAAAGCAAAAGCATCAACACCTTTTAAACCACTTGAAATCAATGTTCGATCTTCATCATAGATTTTTGTAACTAATGATTTGGTAAATGAATTTAAATGTCTTTCCATTGTTTGAGGTCCAACAATGGAAACCATATTATTCATGATAGATAAATCACCTACATAATATAAAAATAAAGGTGCTCTTTTTTTAAGTGAAGTTAATAATCTTTGAGGATAATTATCTTCATATTTTGTTGTTATATAAATTCCTTCATTTTCTAAATTTGATAACGCAAACATCAACTCATTGAGGGTTGATAATCTTGCTATCATTTTATATGCAATATATTCATCAATACCTAATATTTGTACTAATGTATCTTTATTCATCCCAAATAGTTTTGCAGGAGATTTTCTTGAAGAAGATTTGAGTTTCTTTTCTACATTAAACCATTCTTCAACTGATAATGGAGCTGTGTTATCAACAATTAAATCACCACAAAATAAAAGAACTGCTAAACTATCTAAATTTAATTGAATTCTCATACTTACACCTACTTTTGACCTATTATAACATAGAAAGTAATTATAGTCGACATACGATAAAAGAAATGTTAAGATTCAGCGAAAATGTCACCAAGAAATTCAGCCAAAATGTCACCACAGATAAACACTCCCTTTATAATGAATATAAGGAGGTGTTTTCTATTGAAAAACAAGAAGTATTAGATATG
>Ga0129317_1001429_pt1 | contig 17613 bp, 15 predicted proteins | sample Cm1ome_FD_94430 | JGI IMG/M metagenome (GOLD analysis project Ga0129317, IMG submission 94430) | Eastern black-and-white colobus group fecal microbial communities from Wisconsin, USA - Cm1105 metagenome | ecosystem: Host-associated > Mammals > Digestive system > Large intestine > Fecal | place... | reverse complement strand
CCAAAGGAACACAGTCCCTTTGGAATCCCTTACATAGGCTCGGCGTACTTATTGCGCTGTAAGCGATGTACAAATACCATTTTTGATATTATTAAGCGAGTTTACGAGCGACAACGTGGCAAGCGGTCGAGCTGGCTCAGCTCGAAATTATGATTTACATAACGGGAAGTGATATCACAAAGGACGCGCCGCCCAGAGGGCTGTCCTCGGCGGTTAGTGTGCCGTGATGCAGGTCGGTTATCTCCTTGGCTATGGCGAGTCCCAGACCAAAGTGGGAGCGGTCCTCACGGGAGCGGTCGGCGCGGTAAAAGCGCTCGAAGATGTGCTCCTTGTCCTCGTCGGAGATACCGCCGCCGCTGTCTGATATCCTTATCCTGTGCCATGAGCGGTCTGCAGTGTAGGCGATCTCTATCTTTCCGCCATCGGGAGTATAGCTGACAGCGTTGCTGAGAATGACGGAAACCACCTGTTTTATGCGCTCGCTGTCCACATCTGCCTTGGGGACGTTCTCATCCGGCAGGCTTATATTCATGGTGATATTCTTCTCCTTGGCAGGTGCAATAAAGGCTTCATAGCAGTCCAGCACCAGCGTATCCAGCTCTGTGGGAGCAGTTCTCGGTGCGAAGCTGCCGTTGTCCGACCTTGCAAGTGTGAGCAGGTCCTCGGTGAGGAGAGTGAGCCGCTTGCCCTCCTTGCGGGCAATATCCGCGAACTCCTTCTGCTGAGCTCCCTCGGAGCTGTCCATGGCGTCAAGTGCGGATATGATGGTGTTGACGGGGTTGCGTATCTCGTGGGAAGCCGCCGCGATGAAATGCGCCTGCTGTTCGTGGTTCTTCTTTATTGGCAGCAGCAGCCTTCTGGTGAACAGGAATGCGAACAGGAACAGTGCTGCTGTGGTAAGCAGTATTATTATGATGAAGTTGCGGAGCAGCGAGCGGAACTGCTCATTTTCCGCGTCAAGGGAGTCCGCCGCGTAGAACTCCGTAAAGCCCTTTTCGCCGCTGATACAGATGATACCCACATAGTACTCCCTGCCGTCCCTTTTGTAGGTCATTTCCTTGTGGCTGACCGAGCCCGTATAGCGGAGCTGCCTTATCTCATCGTCAAAGTGCTCGCGGATATCGGCAATGAGGCTGTCATTTTCCTCGTTGGAGGTCTTTGCGGTGAACTGAATGGGCTTTTCGTTGTCGTATATGAAAAAGCTGTAGTTGTAGTTGCTTCTCACCGAGCTGAGCCAGCTCTGGGTGATAACGTGCCTGTCCGACAGCGAAGCGCTGAATGACGCCATATCCGTGCGGAAGCTCATGAAGCTGTTCTCGCGGATATTCTGCCTGCTCAGATACAGATACAGTCCCGACATTATTACGATGACCAGTGTACAGACCGCCGTGAAAAGCAGAGTCAGCCTTATCTGTACCTTTCTGAACATGGTCAGCCCTCCGTGGAAAGGCGGTAGCCTATGCCGTGAACGGTCTTGATGGCAAGGCTGCTGCCCACCTTTCTGAGCCTTCTGCGGACAAAGTAGATGTAGTTGTCAAGGTTGCCGCCCTCGATCTCGTAGTCCGCGCCCCATATCCTTGAGAGTATGGTGGAGCGTGAGAGGGTCTGGTCGGGATTGCGCAGGAAGAGTTCCATGAGCTCGCCCTCCTTGTTGGAGAGTGTGCAGCTGTCGTTCGGACCAGTCAGCACCTTTTCCTCCGCGGAGTACTCAACGTCGCCTGCTTTCAGCCTGCTCAGGCTCTCTATGCCCGAGTGCCTGCGGAGGCGGCAGCGTATCCTCGCCATAAGCTCCCCGAACTCATATGGCTTTACGATGTAGTCATCTGCGCCGCTGTCAAGTCCCGATATCCTGTCGCTGAGCTCTCCGAGAGCGGTGAGCATGATAACGGGAGTGGTATTGCCGCCCCTTCGCATTTCGCTGAGGATAGTGAGACCGTCCTTGTGGGGGAGCATACAGTCCAGCAGCACAAGGTCATAGGCGTTGCTGCTGAGGTAGTAGTCCGCATCGGCACCGTCAAAGCATATATCAGAGGAGTAGCCCTCCTTTTCAAGTCTGAACTGAAGGAGAGTACACTGCTCCCTGTCGTCCTCTATAATAAGTATACGCATAAAAACTGTCCTTTCGGTTTTCTTATGACTATTATATCACATTGATGCTCAATTGGAAAGAATTAGAGAAAAATTAGAGATTTTTTAGAGGAGATTTAGAGATTGATGTGATATCATATTATCATAGAACAAGGAGGTAACTCAACATGAAAATGATAATGAAGATAACAGCATTCATAGCAGCCCTTGTCATGTCGGCTTCCGCAGTGTCATGCAGCAGCAGTAAGCCTGCCGAGATAAAGCAGCTCTCCGCAAAGGGCGGATACGCCGAGAAGAAGCTGGAATTTGCATACGGGGATCTGGGACCTGCTTCCGAATTTACCGATATAGGCGGAAAGGTGGGGGCTGTGCTTCCCTTTACCGATGAGCTCTGCTACATCTCCAAGGACGGCACAAGGATATTCAGGGATGTTCTCCCCGATCTTGATGAGGTCAACAATGATGACATTGCCACGATATTTGCCGCATCTGAGTATGGATATCTGTACTGGAAAATGAACAGAAATGTATGGGTGCTTTCATCTGACGGCACCGAAAATCAGGTAAGCGGTCTCGAAAATATCATGTATGCGGAGTTCTCTGAGGACGGCAGGCTTTTTGCCTGTAACTCTAATGGAGACATCCTTGAGGTGGATATAAGCACGGGCGATACCCAAAAGATCACAAGCGGAAACGGAGTATTCTCCGCCTTTGACATCATAGGCAGCAATATTATCTACATCGACGATGACGGTGCACATTTCTATGACATTGACAGCGGCAGGGAGACAGAGGTGCCTGATGCTCTGAAGGATTTCCTCGGCAGCTACAGACACGAAAGGCTGACCAGCGGCATAGCTGTGGATATATGCCGCGGAAATGATGATGACATATACATCGGCTGCTCTGACGGTCTCTACCGTTATGTAATGGGCGGCAATATCATCGAGCAGCTCATTGACGGATTTGTGAGCCGCTTCGGAGACCCCTCCGACGAGATGATCTCGCTGTACTGCGGAGAGGACGGAACGCTCTATGCTGCATTTGTCAGCGGTATTTACAGCTACCGCTTCGATCCCGAGCTTGAGACCGCAGCCGCTTCGGAGCTGAAGATCTATACCCTTGAGAAGAACAACACCCTCTCAAAGCTCATCAGCGGCTTTGCCTCCGAAAACAGGGGAGTCAAGGTTGACCTTCAGGTGGGTATGAAGGAGGGCATGACCTACAGCGACGCTATGAAGGAGCTCACTACCCAGATACTCTCGGGAAATGCTCCCGACCTGATGATACTGGACGGTCTTGACATAGAGAACCTCATTGACAAGAATATGCTGATCGATCTGTCAGAGAACAGCGAAAAATGGCTTCCCGAGAATGATCTGCTCAGCAATGTGGTCAACTGGAACGACCATGACGGAAAGCTTTGCAGCGTGGCGTGCAGGTTCAGACTGCCTGCCGTGGGTGCAGAGGAGGACGAGCTGAAAAAGATCAGCAGCTATGCGGACATTGCCGACCTATGCGAGGAATACAGGGAGAAGTACGATCCCATGGATACGATCATGGGCTATTATGACGTAAACGACTCCGTAAGGATAGGGCTTATTTATGAGTGGAACAGGCTTTTCGGCAGCTCTCCCGACAAGGAGGCTCTGACGGAATTCTTTGACAGCTGCAAGCGCATACATGATGCTGAATATGCCAATAACACCGAGGCATCGGTCACCTACTGGAGCCCCGATGTGACCTCCGAAAACGCTTTCAGCGCAAGATTCTGGGGTGCTCTGGGCTATAAGGTCATAGCTACGGGAGCCGTAAACGACATAAGCAGGGATATGAGTTTGCTTACCTCTGTTGATGAATCCGTGCTGGGCAAAAAGCTGTCATACAGACTGGGTATAAGCGAGGACAGCCGCAGCTTCCTGCCTGTCTGCAATATCGGCATAACGCAGTCCGCAAAGAACGCCGACGACGCATACAGCTTCCTTGCCTATGCACTCAAAGATAAGACTCAGGAAAACGGCAACGATTATGACGGCTTCCCCGTAAATGTAAAGGCGCTGAAAAAGATATATTCCAGAAATGTAAACGATGAATATGATTATACCACATCTCTGGACGTTTACGGCGATGACGGAAAGGTGAAAGACACTGTCGAGCTTGATATAAGGAGCATGGACAATGCCGAGGTCAAGGCGTTCGACGACTATATAAAGAGCCTCGATGAGCCTGTGTACATTGAGTATGCGGTCAGAGAGATAGCAGAATCCGCAGGAGAAAAGTGCCTCAGCGGCACGGAAACTGCGGAGCAGGCTGCCGAGGAGACCATGAAGCAGCTTGAACTCAGAATGAAAGAATAGTTATGATAAACAGATATGCTATAAAGAGAAAATATCGTTACCTGCCATTTTTGCTGCCCAGTGCGGCAGGAGTGGCAGTGTTCACATTCCTGCCCTTTGCCGATTCTGTCCGCAGGTCATTCTGCACCGCGGTAACGGGCGATCTTGTCGGGGTAAACAATTATAAAGCAGTGTTCGGCAATGAAGCCTTCGGACTGGCTGTGAAGAACACGGCAGTCTTTACGGCGGTTTGCATACCGCTGCTCATAGGGATATCATTCTTCATAGCCTACGGGCTCAGCCGCGTGAAGCACATAAGGCTCATAAAGTCGGTGCTGCTGTTTCCCATGGCAGTGCCAACGGCAGCACTGGTGCTCATCTGGCAGATACTTTTCGGGGACTCGGGCTGGATAAACCACATCATCACCTCCCACGGTCACGGAGCAGTCAGCTTCCTCGGCTCATCAAAGGCTTTCTGGGTGCTGGTGGGGAGCTATATCTGGAAAAACCTCGGGTACACGGTGCTGTTGTGGCTGACGGGCATAATGGGCGTTTCCACCTCTGTCATCGACGCGGCAAAGGTGGACGGCGCCAACGAGAGACAGGTTCTGTTCCGCATAATACTGCCCGAGCTGAAGCCTGCCCTCTACACCATAACCATAATCTCGTTCCTGAACTCATTCAAGGTGTTCAGGGAAGCCTACCTTGTGGCAGGCGCATACCCCCACAAGAGCATTTATCTGCTCCAGCACCTGTTCAACAACTGGTTCGTGAATATGGACCTTGACAAGATGGCAGCTGCGGCAGTGGTGGTATTCTCGGTCATTTTTGCAGCGGCGGTACTGCTGCAAAGGGTATGGGACAGAAAGGAGGTCTGACCATGAGAAAAAAGGCGGAGGGACTGCCGCTGTACATCATAATGGCGGTCCTCTGTACGGCAGTGCTCTTTCCTGTTATACTTGCGGTTATACTGCCATTTCAGGCGCACACCGAGCTGAAGGACACCCTTTCGCCCCTTGTGAACTTCACGGGAAAGTACTCCCGTATAGACCTGCTGCCGCAGTATCCCTCAGCGGAGAATTTCAAGGAGCTTCTGGTCTATTCTCCCGAGTTTTACAGAGTATTCTGGAACTCCCTCCTCATGGTGGGGGGAATACTCCTTTTCCAGACCCTTGTGGCAGTGCCTGCGGCGTGGGCGTTTGCAAGGGCTGAATTCAAGGGCAGGAGGCTTCTTTTCAATATCTATGTCATATTCATGCTCATGCCATTTCAGGTCACCATGCTGTCCCAGTATCTGGTGCTGGACGGCATGGGACTTATGAACAGGCGGCTTGCGGTGATACTTCCTGCGGTGTTCTCGGCATTTCCCGTATTCCTCATATACAGAGGTTTTGCGGACATTCCCCGTGACGTCGCGGACTCCGCAAGGATAGACGGCGCAAACGAGTGGCAGGTGCTGAGGTACATCGGACTTCCGCTGGGAAAGTCGGGCATACTTGCCTGCGTGGTCATAAGCTTTCTGGACCTGTGGAACATGGTGGAGCAGCCCCTGACCTTTCTCAGGGACAAGGCTCTGTATCCGCTGTCACTGTATCTCCCCACGCTGGGAGCTGACAGGGGAGAGCTGCTGCTGGCGTCAGCGGCGGTGACGCTGATACCTGCGGTATTTGTATTCGTTATAGGACAGGAGGAGCTTGAGCGGGGCATAATCGCTTCGGCGCTGAAGGAGTAGATATGAAAGAAAACATGAAAAGCAGAGCTGTGAAGCTCTTTGGGATATTTCTGGGAGCTATGCTCATCATGACCATAGTTTCCCGCATGATCGTCACGCAGAAAATGCCCGTGGTAACTACCACAGGCATAAAAAGTGAAAGCATCGCTCACAGAGTCGAGGTGGGAGGTACTATCGAAGCCGAAAAGCAGACCCCCGTATTCATTGCCGAGGGACTGAGAGTGTCGGAGGTATTCGTGAAGCAGGGCTCAAAAATAGGCAAAGGAGCCCATCTCCTGCGCCTTGATGAGGACTACCTTGCGTCTGTGACGGCAGATGCCGAGAAGGAGCTGGAGGAGTTCATGGAAAAGGGCGATGCCTATGCCGACGGTGACAGGACTCCCGTGTTTACGGAGTCGGGGCTCCGCGTGTCGCAGATTTGCGTGAAAAAGGGCGACAGCGTATATGCAGGTCAGCCTCTTATCCGTCTCGATACGGACTATCTCTATCGGAAGATAAGCGACATGGAGGGTGAGCTGGACTCACAGAGACTCACCCGTGACGGTATGTACGAGGCTGAGGACAGCCGCTCCGCAGATGCGCTCTCAAAACAGATAGACGAGAAGCAGCGCGAGCTGGACCGCTATAACAGCATATGGGATAACGGCGGCACCGTTTACAGCTCCTGCGGCGGAGTTGTGACGGATATACTCATCAAGGCGGGGGACATCACTATGGAGCAGGCTGTGGCGCTCGTAAGCAGCTCTCCCGAGCTCAGCGGCGAGGCGGAGCGGCTCCGTCGCAGGATAGATGCACTTAAAAAGGCAGCCGAGCACATGGGCTACATTAACAGTCCCGCAGGAGGGATAATCACCGAGGCGGCTCTCCGCGCAGGAGACCTGACCGCTGACGGAGCAGCCTTCATCATCTCAGACGAGAGTTCGGGAAAGGTGTTCACGGGAATAGTTCCCGATGAGGAGGTGGAGTACCTCAAGGTGGGGGACAAGGTGAGCATCTCCGCAGGCGGCAATGCAAGGGCGAAGGATCAGAAGATAAGTCTCATGACCCGAAAGGGCGGCGACGGATGCAGGATAGAGGTGCCTGTGGAGAGCGACGATATAAAGCTTGGCGACATGGCAGAGCTGGTGACCACAAAGCTTTCCGACGAGCGGTACGACTGCCTGCCCTTTGAGACTGTCACCGCAGAGGGTGACAAGGGAAAGGTCTTCTACATCACCGAGAGCGAGGGCTTCCTCGGAAAGGAGTACACCGTACACAGCGCAAGCTGCAGGATCAAGGAGGAGACGGGAAATATGTACGCCCTCACCGATCTGGGGCTCACTCCCGAGACCATCATAGTCAGGACAAGCTCCAAAAAGCTTGCCGAGGGTATGAAGGTAAGACCCGAATAAAATAAAATGCCCCTTTAAGCAGTTATGGCGTTTACCATAGCTCCTTAAAGGGGCATTGATATTGATGATATTGTTCAAGGGAAAACCTGACTGTATCAGGTCGTCAATGATGAAGCATTTACAGGAGCTTTACTGGAATACAACGCCCCAGCCAGCGCTGACCTTTCGGTACAGCCGCATTTTTTCCTTTTTCTTCATGCTCTTGAGCAGATAGAGTGCTCCGAAAGCAACGAGGAGTGTAGCAAAAGCTCCCACGATGATACCTACTACGCCCTTTATGAGGAACAGAGCAAGTACCCAGATGATGATAGCTGCAATAAGGATTATGGGAAGGCAGAATGAAGTGAAGTTCTTATTCTTGACCTTTATGTAGTGCTGTATGTCTCTGAGACTGAAGCACTCATAGTTACGGGCAATGAAGTTATCAGGCTGAGCCCATTTGCAGAACGCAGCGAGGTTTTCAAACTTTGCCGTATAATCCTGATAATCGTGGAATTTCTCGTTATACCTTGTGACGCGGTAATAAACTATAACAGCCTGTCCCTGCTGCTCGGCGTCCATAACGTGTATGATAGTGCCGACGTCAGCCTGACCCTTCATAGCCTTTGTCACAAGGAACTTTCGGTCTATCGCTTCATCAATATTGAGCAAGTAATTCATAGCTATCCCTTTCCTTAACACGAAATTTAACTGTGCATCTGAGAATATATAAACAGGTCAGTAACTTTACTGTAAAAGATCCGAACTATAATCATATAAAATTATTATAGCACAAAACTAAAGAAAATGCAATACTAAAAATAGTTTCTTAGTTTTCAGATGTAAAAGCCGCGTATCTAAGCCTTGCATGAACTTCCGATGGGCGGCTCTGTAAACCTTGAAATGTCATATTTATGACATATGTCTCAAGGCAGGCGTCACATCTTTTTCTTGAAGTTCAGGTTAGCTTTAGCGACCTTTTTTCTGTCCTTAGCCTGTTTGAGCATATCTTCCTTTGACATACTGTCGCCTGTTTCAACGTCATCGTCGTCACCAAGGAAGTTATTGAGACGCTTCTTGAAAGCGCTCTCGCCCGAAGGCTTGGAAGTAAGGGTAACGCTTACGCTCTGCTGGGGCTGCTGCTGATACATACTGCCGCCGTGGAGCGATTGACCTGTATAGCCCTGTCTGTATGGGGCTGCATTCATATTCTGCTGATACATTGAGTTCTGCATTCCGCCGCCGTAGGGTGCAGGCTGAGGGAAGCCCTGCTGAGGATAACCCTGCTGAGGGAAGCCCTGCTGCTGAGGATAGCCCTGCTGAGGGAAGCCCTGCTGCTGAGGGTAACCATGCTGCTGGGGATAGCCCTGCTGCTGAGGAAAGCCCTGCTGCTGGGGATAGCCCTGCTGCTGAGGGAAGCCCTGCTGCTGGGGATAACCATGCTGCTGAGGATAGCCCTGCTGCTGGGGGAAGCCCTGCTGCTGGGGATAGCCCTGCTGTGCGTATACATTGGGGAATCCGCTTGCGCCCATCTGCTGAGCCTCCTCGGGATGCTCATAGAGCGAGTTGAGGGAATCGACCTTGTTGTCAGCCTCACCGTTATTGAAGGGGTTGGTCGAGTCAACGTCGAAACCGCTTGCGAATTCTGCGGGAGCTCCCAGCTGTTCGGGAGTCTCATCATAGCCGCTGAGGAAGTCGCTAACTGCCGAAGCAGGAGCCAGACTTGCAGCGGTAGCTGTTTCGTCGGGAGAGAGAACTACCTGACAGCTGCCGTTGTCAACGCTTGCATTGACAAGGAGAGCGATAGCCTCGTCCTCGGGCTTGAAGTAGCTGTAATCGTCAAGAGAGATGACTATAAGCTGCTTGGCGATAACGTGTTTAGCTGTGATAGCGGACATTACCGCGATCCTTTCGGCGGGGACCTCATTTACCGTACCCTCGTTGATGGATACAGAGGAGACACCCGAGTAGATATCGCCCGAATCGGCGACTATAAGGCAGAGGCAAGCGTCATAGTTTGTGAGCTCGGGTCTGCTGTGTTTCAAAGTTTCCGCGAAATTCTTGGCTGTGTTGTAGAGAGAACCTATTTCCATAACAAACACCACTTTTCTAAATTTATTAAACGCGACCTGCGCGTTCGGTATCAGACTTTCTTTTCAAGCATAGCTGCTTTTCTGTCAGCAGCAGCTTTTTTGTTTTCGGCGACCCTTTTGTTTATAAGGTCTATCCTGTCCTTCAGGAGATTCTCGTTGTAGATACAGGAGAGTGAGATATCGTCCTCTGTACCGAAGCGCGATCTCTTTGTGAGATTGTTCTTGATGATCTCCTTGAAGGTATCGAGGTTCACAAGCTGACTTGTGATTATTGTATGATAGTCGAGGAAGTCATGCTCGCTGCCGAAGGAGGTATAAAGACCGTCGGTTGAGCCGTACATTGCGATGAGCTTTCTGTTTGGAGCATAGAAGCTGCTGAACATGGAAGCTGCATTTGAGTTGCAGACAGAGGCTGTAACGTTAGCGGGGGCGGATTCGTTATACTCCATAGGCATAACAGCCCTTCCGTCCTCAAAAATAGCTACAAAGCTTCCGTCGCCGATCTGTACGCCGAAGGTGTAGTTATCTCCTGTGATACCTGCAACGAGGGTAGAGCCGTAATAGGACTCAGGCGGTATCGCCTCGAACTCCTCGGGGGTGAACTTGCTTTTTTCCTCATCGGTAACGGGATTTTCAGCCAGATGCTTTTCGACCTTCATATTCCAGTTTGAGATTATCTGCTTTTCGATATTTTTGATTATGAGTTTGTGGTTGGTGGGAAGGTTTGCTTCAAGCGCCTCGCGGTCCTCATAGAACCTGTCGATAGCCTCGATAGTAGCCTCAACGGCGAACTTGGAACCGAGGTGGCTCCTGAAGTGCTTTTTGCTTCCGTGGCCGTCGGCAACTACAGCGACAGCGTAGTGGTCGCCCACCTTGAAAGCAGAGCTGTCCTGACAAACCAGATTGGTCTTTTCATGGCTTGCGCCCATGACCGAATGGCTGAAGCCGTTAAACATTATCATTCAGTCCTCCTAACGAAATATTGCGATATTACCAGCCTGTATCGAAGGGGACGTCATCTCCGTCGGTCTGGGTGCTTACCAGCTCCTGTATCTGCTGACCGAGGAGCTTCTGTTTAGCTGCGAATACATCCTCCTCGCCAAGCTCGTGGTTGGTGTCGTCGGAGAGAGTCATACTCTTGCTTCCGATCTGTGAAGATGTAACAGCGATTATCTTTATCATCTGAGCCAGCTGTCCGCCCGAATAAGCGTGAACAACCGTATCCTTCGAGCCTGTGAACTCGGCAAGGATATTGTCATTGGCTTCCTGACCGATACCGAGGGCGGCTTTAAGACCGAACTTGTACCAGCTGTTTGTCTGAAGCTCTCTCAGACCCTCCTTATAGTCGTCCGAGGGATAACCGTCGGTCATAAGGAAGATAACGGGTGCGAATGAGAGAGAGGGTGAACTGAGGAAGCTGTTTCTTGACATTCTGTGGTTGAGCTCCTTGAATGCAGCGCCCATGCTGGTAACGCCGCTTGCGCGGAGTCTTGCCCACTCAAAGTCCTCTATCGGGATAGGAGTCGAGTACATCCATCTTACTTCTGTAGAGAAGGTGAGTACAGCGACCTTGACCTCTGTATCAGCCTCGCCTACGCGGCGTATCTCGGGGATGAGCTCCTCCATAACGGTATTGAGCTCGCCCATTTTCTTGCCCTTCATTGAACCTGAAGTATCTATCAGGAAGAAGATAACAAGGCTTTTCTTTGAAACGCTGGTAGCGCTGAGGGGATCGTCATCGAAGTCAAGAATACTATCGTCGGATACGGGAGCGGTAGAAACTGTTTCTGCGGTATCAAAATCATCCAGAGGAGAAACGTTCTGAGTCTCGTTCACTTCCGGTTCTGTAACATGTTCATTGCTCATAATTTACATACATCCTTTCAGTAATACTGCTTATGAGAAAGCAGGTTAGATATGTGCTTTCACTTCGCCGAAATCGATCTCGAGCCCCTGCCATACGGGGAAGCCCTTTCCCGGGGCGATGTCGTAGAATACTCCGTCAGGCATTTTGGCTTTCCACTGCCTGTCCGAGCAGTTCTTTATACCGAGGACTCCCGGCTTGAGCTTATTCTCAACGAGCTCTCCCGCAACGGCTGAGAAGTCGTCGGATTCGGGGATTATCTCGCAGGCATAGAATTTACAGCCCAGATAGAGGGGAGTACGGTAATCGCGGTTGCTGAATCCGATGGTGACGAATTCCATACCGCACTTGGGGCACTTGAATGTTTTCTCGTTCTGATGAATGAACATCGAACTGAAATTCGTTCTTCCGCAGCCGCACTGTATGATCTCGGACCTGAGGCGTATGAACAGCTTCTGCCATTCGTTCTCGATGATACGCTTTGAGGGGTCCGTGATGCCGGTAGTGAATGAGCGGATGAAGGCGTCCTTGATATAATCGGGGTATATCCTCCAGAACTTGATGATGTTGTCGTGGATACCTCTTACGGGACGGTTTGAATCGTCGTTGGGGTCATACACGAAAACGGCGTTCTGACCGTAGTGTTTCAGCTCAGAGGACTCTGTAAGGCAGACATCGCGGACTACCTTTTCACCTTCCATGGGGTCTCCTCTGAAAAGGAGCTTGAAGAGGACTACGGCGAGGGAATACTTATCTGTCTGGACATTCGGCTGAGCGATGCCTCTTACGATCTCGGGAGCCATATAACCGGGCTTACCGCCGATACCGAAGTTGCTTCCGTCAGGTGCGATGTTATCGCAGTCGCAGACGAGAACGGCGCCTGTATTCACGTTGATGAAGAAGCCTCCGTCGTTAAGGTCCTGATAGCTCTTACCTGCACGGTGGAGCTGTCTGAAAGCGTTTACTATATTGATAACGCAGGTGACCATAGCGCTGAGGGTATTGAATTTTACGGGACGTTTTACGGCTCTGCCCGTAAGGGGGTCGATCTCCAGCTTATAGGTATTGAGGATATCCACGAATGAGTCGAAGCCGTCGGGCTTGAGCTCCATGATATATCCGAATGTACCGTCCTCTGCCTCCTTGGTGAGGTATTTCGGCCAGAGGAACTTATTGCTGGGGGGGCCGTCGTTTATGTTGTTCTGGAGATTTTTGCGGAATGCTGCGGGCTTGGCCATCTTATTGATGTCGTACCATTTCAGCGCCCATTTCTGACCGTTGAAGCGAACGAGGTAAACGATACCCTGACCGCCGCTGCCGATGACGCTGAGCACCTTGGCTTTGCCGCCGAATTCCATCTCGACCTCCTGACCTATTTCAAGCTCTATCATATGATCTCATCCTTTCCATTGTTAGTCAAGCTCATATTCTTCAGCCGAGGTCACGAGGACGTACCTTATTCCAGTGGCTAAACAGTATTTATGAACGTAAGAATTTTCCATGCAGTAAATAGTGAGATTGGGGCAGTACGAGAAAGCGTTGGCGTCAATGAACTTGATGCTCTCGGGGAGGTAGAGCTTCCTGAGCTTTTCACAGCCCGAGAATGCCTCCGCACCGATGCTGCTGACGCTTGGCGGTATCTCGATGACCTCGAGGCTCGTACAGAATGAGAATGTACTGTCCTCGATCTCAAGTACGCCGTCGGGTATCTTTACGACCACCAGATTAGCGCACTGGCTGAATGCGCCCTGCTTGATTATCCTCAGACCCTCGGGGAGCTCAAGACCTCTCAGGCGCTTGCAGGACGAGAATGCATACTCACCGATAGCAAGCAGAGTAGAGGGAAGCTTGATGGTCCTGAGGGAACCGAACTTGTCGAAGCAGAAGGCTTCCAGCTTTGTATATCCGTCGGGGATGGTGATGTTTCCGCTGAGCCTGTACTTGAAGGCATTACGCGGCATGAATACCATCTCGTTGATATCCGTTGATTTTTTCTTGGTCTCGGGCTCCTTTTTCTCGGAGTCTTCCTCGCTTTCGGGGAGGACCTTCAGATGTGACTCGTACGGCCATCCCAGCAGATATGTATAGCAGGCGACAACGAATTCCGAAGCATTTTCCGCAAGGAACAGGTCGCCGAGCATAAAGCTCTTTGCCTTCATGACAGCTATCTCACGGTTCTTATCCTCGAGCAGTATCTTCAGGACGCCCATACGGTACATATTAATAAGTAGCCTGCGTTCCTTGTCGTAATCGGGGATATGGTCGCTGAGAAGTCCGATGAATCTGTCTTTATTCATAACGGCACGGGCGCCGTAGTTAACGACGATAGACCTAAGCTCTTTCTGGAATTCCATAGTATTCTCAAAGCCTTCTATATTCTGCGGGACAGGAGCACCGCATTCGGGGCAGGCTGTGAACTTCGGGTCAAGTTGTGCGTTGCATTTCTCGCATTGCATGGTCTCTCCTCCTGACATAAAAATATAGCAGCGCAATAAATGCGTATTTATATTGTTATCACGATTAGTATAACACTTTTCTATTTTAATGTCAAGCAAAAAGGAGGGCTCTGACAAAATTTGAATTATCTTTTACAAAAATGACATCTCTTGTTTGTGCAATATTAAAAATCCTTTTACAGTGCGTAATATCGGCTTGAAATATTATCGTCCCGTTGGCGGCTTCGGAATACTGTAAAAAAATGAAGTAAAAAAACTTTAGGTATAAAATTGATTAAATTGCATATAAAATTTTTGATTTTTTTGTACAGGGTTGTGGGAATGTATTTACAAAATACTGTTGAAATTCGGGAAGAAATGTGATAGAATTAGGTATGGATATCAATAAATAGCCTGACAGGGGTGTTACCGCAAGCTAAGACACGTTTTAGGCGCAGCAATAATTGGTCACGGCAGGTATCCTGCGGTAGAACAGGCTTATTGATCAAAGGAGGTTCAGTATTATGAACAAGAAAAACAGAAGAGGTGTTTTCAGAGCCATCGCTGCCTGCACTCTTTCTGCTGCAATGCTCCTTTCGGGAGGATGCGGAAGTAAGGGCGCTCAGAGAGGCCCGGGCGGTCCTAACGCTCAGCAGGGCGGTACTATCTTCGTTATCACCAAGCAGAGTCTCAGCTTCTGGGATGATGTAAAGAAAGGTGCCGCAGATGCAGGTGAGGAATTCGGTTACGATATCGTTTTCAGAGAAGGAACCAACGATAACGACTATTCTTCACAGGAAGCAGCTATCTATGATGCTGTAAAGAAAAAGGCAAAGGCAATAGTTATTGCCCCCAACGGCAAGACAGAGCTCAACAAGGCTTTTGAAGAAGCCGAAAAGAACGGCATCAAGATCATCAATATCAACTCAAGAGCAGATTATGAAGGCGTTGCTTCATTTATCCGCTGCTCGGACTATGAGAGCGGATCTGTTGCGGCAAGAAATGCTATCACTCTCTTGCAGGTGAAGGATCCCGAGCTGGCAACACTGAAGAATATCGCTATCATTCCCAGCACGGCTGCTACTTCCGAAGAGCGTGTTGCAGGCTTTATCGATTCATTCACTTCACAGGCTGCCGATGCTATTGCTCCCATTGATATGACAGAGACCAACGAGAAAAAGGTACAGGATGCAAGATCTGCAAAGATCGACGCATACAAGAAGGGCGTCATCCAGGGTGCTGCCTGCTCAAGCGAGAGCGCTGCCAAGGACGCTGCAATGAAGGTACTTCAGAGCAATCGTGACTCGATCTCGGTTATGTTCGGAACAAACACAAATACCACACTCGGTATCTGTGAGGCTATCGAGGAGCTTGAGCTTGAGAATGATATTACCGTAGTCGGATTCAACTCCGATGAGAAGGAGCTTGCTTACATAAAGACTCACGTTCTTGACGGTACAGTTATTCAGAATCCTTACATGATGGGATATGTTGGAGTAAGATACGCAAAGAGAGCAATTAACGGTGACAGCGTTCCTTCAAGAATGGATACAGGCGCCGTATTCGTTGACGCAGAAAATATCAATGATGATTTCATTCAGCTCATAATCTACCCTGACGGTAAACCTGATGCGGCTGAAAATACCGACGGAGGTGAGGGTTAATGGCAAAGAATAATAAGTCGAAGGGTTCAGGTGCATATATATTCGCGGGTATTCTTATCGCTATTATCTATATCATCAACACCTTCCTTGTTGAAAGCATCTACTGGGGCAACCAGGAGGTTTCACAGAAAACAGGACAGGCAAACAGTGCTCTTAATAAGATCAATTCGGAGCTGACTGCTATCAATATGGACAGTATCAGTATCGCAGCAGGTATCATTCCTCCCGAGGATATCGGTATCACAATGGGCGATACCAACAAGAGATACGGCAACATCATCGCTGCCGAGCATCAGTTTGAGGCTATCGAAGACCTCAACCCCACAGTTTTAAAGAGATACAATTACGCTAAGGCTCTTATCACAGCGTTCAAGGATAAGCTCGACAGTCTCGGTACTAAAAACGTACAGGCAGGCAACGAGGAAATGATGGCTGATATCCTGAAGCAGGAGATATATCCTCTTCAGACCACCGCTTCCGAAATGCTTATATCCACTATCGACGTTGTTAACGTTGAGACCGCAAAGATGAATGCTGCAAACACCAAGAGAGCGTTCGCACTCATGACAGTAATGATGATCGTTGCTATCCTCGGTGAGATCGCTGTATGGCTCTTTGCAAGACGTGCAAAGAAGATCAGGGCAGAGCTCGAGGAGCGTGAGAAGAACCTTGCAGAGGTCGATGCAAAGCTCAAGGCTACACGTCAGAAGGCAAGCGACCTTGCTGTTATCAACGTTCTTACAGGTATGAAGAACCGTTACGCTCTTGACAGCGACGTAAGCGACAGACTCGAAACAGGCAGATTCAATATCGCCGTATTCGATATGGATAACTTCAGAAGCATCAACGATACCTACGGCTATGACTTCGGTGACGAGTATCTCGCTGCCGTAGCCGAGAAGCTCAAGGAGGAGTTCGGCGATGTTGCAGAGATCTACAACATCACAGGTAATGAGTTCTGCTTCCTGTTCAATTCAAGCGTTACAGAAAGTCAGGCAATGGGTATCGCTCAGAATATCCAGCGTGTAATGAGCAGCCCGTATGAGGTGCTCAACCTTGCGGTACAGCTTCCCTGCTCGGGTGCCGTTTACCACTACCTGCCCGGCGATTGTCTCAACGTAAACTCACTGCTCGTTAAGCTTGATACAGCTCTGAGAACCGTTAAGATGAACGGCGGTAACATGATCAATACAGTAATGAATATGTAAGATCGCTAACGGAGCGGCTGTCGGAAACGGCAGCCGTTCTTTTTATTGCCGAAATGATTGACAGATAGTAGGAAAAGTGATAGAATATACTTATTGAATAACGAAAGGCAGGTGTGATCGGTGAAGAAATATGCAGTCTATGGCTCTCCTACGGGAGAATACTGTTACAGATATGCGGATACTATGGATGATCTTGCAGGCACAGGCTTCGAGGAGCTTATCACCGAGGAGCAGCTGCCTGTTGTTTTTGACGGCAGAGGCGGATACTTCCGCTTCCGCGAGGACGACCACAGCTTCAGAAGGGTGATCGAGTCGGACAAGGAGTATCCCCTTGAGCTGGAGGAGATGTTCAAGCTCAACGATCCCGACTTCAAGCTGGGCTGGATATCACCCGACGGCGATACCTATTCCTGTGCGTTCACCAATCACAATAAGTGCGCGAAAATGATCGCCATGAAGTACTACCCCGACGCGCGTTTCCCCGAGAGAACGTTGGATAAGAACGGCTGGCTTCAGGTCATGGATTCGTGGGACGGCACCCAGCAGCACCACGGTCAGTTCGTGTATACGGAAAAGGGCTTTATAACCAAGCGTCAGGCGGACAAGCTCTTTGATCTTGGACTGTACAACAACTCGGAGGTACAGCAGATGATAAAGGACAGCGAGAACGACTGGTGAAATAAAAAAATGAGCATTGGGCGGTTTACATAAAACCGCCCTGTTTTTTGTGCAGTTTTTTTATTGACTATATTGCCGATATGGTGTATAATTATTTTATATCATACTCGATAAGTGCGCTCGGCGGTATTTCTGATGTAACCGT
>Ga0129317_1001427_pt1 | contig 17626 bp, 17 predicted proteins | sample Cm1ome_FD_94430 | JGI IMG/M metagenome (GOLD analysis project Ga0129317, IMG submission 94430) | Eastern black-and-white colobus group fecal microbial communities from Wisconsin, USA - Cm1105 metagenome | ecosystem: Host-associated > Mammals > Digestive system > Large intestine > Fecal | place... | reverse complement strand
CTTTATATGTGAAGAAGATGTATTAGGCTATAGTATGCCAATCAATCATATACATAGAAGGGTAGATGAAAACTTAGAATTGTTTGATGATAAGAGTGAAATTATTTATGTCAATGGAAGTATTCAAGATGAAACACCATTAGGAAGATTGATGCATGATTTTAGATGTGCAGATCCTAATGACATGTATTATGAAGTCTTAAGAAAAAGAGTGAATTATTTAAAGAATGGAGAGGGGAGAAGAGAAGTGTGTAAATTAATGGAAGATTTTGCGAAACAATATGCTAAGCTATATGGACAACAAGAACGAACAATTGGTGAAGAAATTGGAAAAGAAATTGGTAAGAATGAAGGATTAGCAACTGCAATTGTCAATATGTTAAAGAGTAAAATTGATAATCTTACACCAGATATCATTATCAGAATTGAAGAAAGTCCTTCATCAAAATTAGAACAACTATCTTGTCATATTTTGGATGTAAATAGTGAAAAAGATATTGAACAAATGCTTTTTCATTAAAGAAAAAGACAGAATTAGTAGAAAAGTATGAAAAAAATGATTAATTAAAAACAAAAAGGATAATAACTCAATCTTTAAAGAAAAGAGTATTACCCTTTTTTATGTGTGCTAAGTTGAAGTCCGTATTCATATCCCCATGTTCCCACCATAACAGTTCCTATAATGATAAGACTCATTAAAGCATATCCAAACAAACATCCAGTTATAAAACGTAAAGTATTACAACTTTCATAACTTGTTAATGATTGTGTAAAACCATCAATTATCATAGGCAACATCAGTATGAAACATAACCAAAAAGGAATAGGATAAACAAACCAGAGAATAAAAGATAATAATATACCAATTAATTCCCCAGTACATCTTGCACAAATAGGAAATTGTTGTCCTTTATAGAAAAAAGAACGATCACTTCGACAATGGCAACCAAAAATAATAGGAAGCCATTTATAACAAAAATTATGCACCAGCGGCAAAACCAATACCAGCAAGTAATACAAATACAAAGATGTAGTATAAAACAGCAATACCAACTGATACTAAAGCACCAATACCTGCAACCTTTGCTGTTTTTGGTTTTGTATCTTTCCATACTAACCAAAGAACTAATCCAACAATAGGAATACAACATCCTAAAACTCCCCAACCAATGTTTCCTGTATCTTCTCCACCAGCTGGTTTTGTTTCTGTTGGAACACCACAATTTGGACAGATGATAGCTTGATCATCTATTTCTTTCCCACAATTTTTACAATACATAATATTATCCCCTTTCATGTCTATTGCTAATTTTATCTAATCACATTCAAAAATAATTGTCAATAAATCTTAAATATTGTTAACAAAAATAAAAAAATATCAAAAGTTATTCACAATTTTATTGAAAAAGAGGCTAGAAATGTTAAAATTATGTTAAGAATATTTACATAACCTTAATGAAATGTTAATCTTTGAATGTAAATAGGGAGGTATATAATGGATATAAGTCATATATTTGCAATGCTAGGAGGTTTGGCATTATTCCTTTATGGAATGAATATGATGTCAACAGGTCTAGAATTGGCTGCTGGAAATAAAATGAAGTCTATTCTAGAGAAGTTAACATCTAACCGTTTTTTAGGTGTTGGGGTTGGAGCATTAATTACAGCTTTAATTCAATCATCATCTGCAACAACAGTTATGACAGTTGGATTTGTTAACTCTGGATTAATGCAACTTGAAAATGCTGTTTGGGTTATTATGGGAGCGAACATTGGGACAACAATTACTGGACAATTAATTGCTTTAGATATTGTTGCTTTAGCACCTGTTATTGCCTTTATTGGTGTTGCTTTGATTGCGTTCTTTAAAAGTAGTAAATTAGATGCATACGGATCTATTATTGCTGGGTTAGGTATTTTGTTTATGGGAATGGACATGATGTCTACTGCTATGAGTCCTTTAAGAACAATGCCTGAATTTGTTAATATTATTACAAAATTCGAAAACCCATTCTTTGGTATTTTGGTAGGGGCACTTTTTACTGCTGTTATTCAAAGTTCATCAGCATCAGTTGGTATCTTACAAGCTTTAGCTTTAAGTGGTGTTATTACATTACCATCAGCTATTTATGTTTTATTTGGACAAAACATTGGAACTTGTATTACTGCTGTCTTAGCTTCAATTGGAACTGGTCGAAATGCAAAACGTACAACCATACTTCATTTATCATTTAATATTATAGGTACGGTAATCTTTGTTGTTATAAGTATGTTAACACCTTTTGCTTCAATGATGGAATCATTTACGCCAGGTAATGTACCAGCACAAATTGCAAATGTACATACAGTATTTAATGTGGTAACAACAATTATTTTATTACCATTTGGTAAAAAATTAGTTGATTTAGCATATTTAGTTTTACCTGAAAAAGAAGGTCATGAAGATAAGATGACATTAAAGTACTTAGACTTTAACATCTTTACTAATGATTTCCATGTAGGGACAAGTGCTATTGCTAATACACAATTGTTTAATGAAACACAAAATATGTTGAATGTTGCTATTGATAATGTCAGAAAGTCATTTGAATTAATGATTGAATACAAAGATGACAAATATGAGAAATTACAAAAGAATGAAGAATATATCAACTATTTAAATAAACAAATCGTTGATTTTACAACGTCAGCTATTTCTAATGAATTACCTTTAGAAGGTTCTCAAACAATTGGACTTTTCTTAAAAGTATCATCAGATTTAGAAAGAATTGGAGATCATGCTGTTAATATTGCTGAAAGAGCAAAGAAACTTTATGAAGATGATAATCACTTCTCAGTAGAAGCAATGGATGAAGTTGGAATTATGAGTAGTTTATGTACAAATATTCTTGATGAATTAAAAATCATGAATTATGATGAATTCAAATCTGTTGTGGATAAAGTTGATGTTATTGAAGAAAATATTGACAAAACACATCGTCAATTCTCAATTAATCAGTTAGTGCGTTTACAACAAAAAAGATGTACAACTGAAAACAGTGTTACTTATACAAAAACACTTACTGATTTTGAAAGAATCGGTGATCATGGATTAAATATTGCTGAAAGTTTCTATAAGATTAGAAAAATCATGGCAGCAATGAAAATGGTTAAACCAGAAACAAACGACAATTAAATATACGTTGAATATGTGGTGGAGTCTGTCATAAAGTTATACTTTATTTATTCAACAAAGTTAAGAAAATATATTTCTTACCATCAAAAGACAGATTCCGCCCTTATGTGAATCTGTTTTTTCAATATAAGGGAGGAATAAAAAATGGAATTATCAAATGTATTTACTCTAGCAGGAGGATTGGCATTATTCTTATATGGGATGACAATGATGTCAAATGGGTTAGAACTTGCTGCTGGAAATAAGATGAAATCTATCTTAGAAAAATTAACAACAAATCGTTTTTTAGGAGTAGCAGTTGGAACTTTAATTACAGCTCTTATTCAATCTTCATCAGCAACTACAGTAATGGTTGTAGGATTTGTTAATGCAGGATTAATGCAATTACAAAATGCTGTATGGGTGATTATGGGGGCAAATATTGGTACTACAATTACCGGACAATTAATTGCTTTAGATATTACAGCTTTAGCACCAATAATTGCTTTTGTTGGTGTTGCTATGATTGTATTCTTTAAAAATAAAAAATTAGATGCTTTTGGAAATATTTTAGCAGGTTTAGGAATTTTATTTATTGGTATGTCTTTTATGTCAGATGCTATGGCACCACTTAGAGATTCACCAGAATTTGTAAGCATTGTTTCTAACTTTGAAAATCCTTTGATTGGTATTTTAGTAGGGGCTATCTTTACTGCTATTATTCAAAGTTCATCAGCATCAGTTGGTATTTTACAAGCATTAGCAATGAGTGGTGTTATTACATTACCAACAGCTATTTATGTATTATTTGGACAAAATATAGGAACTTGTATTACAGCAGTTTTAGCTGCAATTGGAACTGGAAGAAATGCCAAACGTACAACAATTATTCATTTATCATTTAATGTAATTGGAACAATGATTTTTGTTGTCATCAGTATGTTAACACCATTTGCTTCATTTATGGAATCATTAACACCAACAAATGTTGCTGCTCAAATTGCCAATGTACATACAGTATTCAATATTGTAACAACAATTATCTTATTACCATTTGGTAAAAAATTAGTTGATTTTACATATTTAATATTACCTGATAAAGATAATGATGAAGATCAAATGAAATTAAAATATCTTGATTTCCAAATCTTTACAAATGATCATCATATTGGAACAAGTGCTATCGCAAGTACACAACTTTTCCAAGAAACACAAAATATGTTAGATGTCGCAATAAAAAATATACAAAAATCATTTTCTTTATTAGAACATTATGATGAAGATATAGATCAACAAATTCAAAAAGATGAAGAATATATTAATTATTTAAATAAAAAAATTATTGATTATACAACAACAGCACTTTCACATGAATTAACAACAGATGGTGCTCATTCAGTAGGGTTATTTTTACGTGTTTCAGCAGATTTAGAAAGAATTGGTGATCATGCAATCAATATTGCTAAACGAGCAAAAGCATTATATGATGATGACAAACGTTTCTCAAAAGAAGCATTAAATGAAGTTTCTCAAATGAAAGAAATGATGTTACAAATACTAACTCAATTAAAAGTATCATCACCAGAACAATTAAATTCAATTATTAACAATGTTTCAATAACAGAAAATAAAATTGATCAAATAACACATGATTTCTCAACAAATCAATTAAATCGTTTAAAAGATAAAAAATGTACAACAGAAAACAGTGTTATTTATACAAAAATATTAACTGACTTTGAAAGAATTGGAGATCATGGATATAATATTGCTCAATATTATGAAGAATTAGATAAAACAGTTGCTGTATAAATAAATGATGACATGTCTGAAAAGACATGTTTTCTTTTTTAAGATATTAGCATTTACTTTTGATAAAAGAAAAGATACAATAAAAATAGTGATTTTGACATGGTAAAAGGTTAGAAATGGAGGAAAAGGAATGAAAAAATATTTGACATTAGATGTTGGTGGAAGTGCAATTAAATATGCATTGATTCAAGAGGATTTACATATTATTGAAAAATCAAGTGTACCAACACCAATGGATACATTAGACAATTTTATTGAAACAGTAGGAAAGATATATGATGAGTATGCTCAAAATATTGTAGGTATGGCTATTTCAATGCCTGGAATTATTGATCCAGAGCGAGGTTACAGTTATACTGGAGGAGCATTAAGATATATTGATAAATTAGAAACAGTGAAGGTTTTACAACAACGTTGTCCTATTCATATTACTATTGGAAATGATGCGAAATGTGCAGCTAATGCTGAGTTAGGTTTTGGAAATTTACAAGATATTCAAGATGGTGCTGTTGTGATTTTAGGGACTGGTATTGGGGGTTGCTTGATTAAAGATCATAAAGTTCATACTGGTCGTCATTTTAGTGCTGGAGAATTTTCATGGATTAAAACTGATTTTCATGATGCTGTATCTTGGGATCATGCATGGTGTACACGTAATGGGATTACTGGTTTGTTAAGTAGAGTTCAAGAAGCTTTAGAAACTGATCAAGACATGAATGGAAAAGAAATTTTTGAAATGGCTAATCAAGGTAATGAAAAAGTCATTGCTGCTATTAATCAATTTGCTTTTGAAACAGCAACTCAAATCTTTAATATTCATAGTATATTTGATTGTGAAAAGGTTGCTATTGGTGGTGGTATTAGTGCACAACCATTATTGATTGAATTGATTCAAAAGAATTTAGATAAAATATTTGATGGTTTAGGTTTTGATATTGCTCATCCAGTGCTTGTTCCATGTCATTTTAGAAACGATGCTAATTTAATAGGGGCTTTATATCAACATATCCAAACATATAAATAGAAAAATATTCAAATCAGAGGAGAATGGGTTCTTCTCTTTTTTTCTTGTTTATTTATAGCCTTTCTTTTATAATAAAAAAGAAGGTGATAAGATGAATGAACATGATCAAACAAGATATATATTTGCTAAAAGTCTTAAAGATCTAATGGTTAATCAATCTTTAGATAAAATGACAGTGACTGATATTGTCAAACATAGTGGTATGACAAGACAAACGTTTTATCGTTATTTTAAAGATAAATATGATTTGGTTAATTGGTATTTTGAAAAACTAGCTGATAAATCTTTTCGTCAGATAGGTAATTCTTCAACTTTAAAAGAAGGATTAGTTAAAAAATTTACTTTTATTTTTAATGATAAAGTCTTTTTTTCGCAAGCCTTTCAATCTAAAGATTATAATAATGTAGAACATTATGATTATCAATGTATCTTAGAATTTTATACACATATTATTGAAAAGAAAATAGGAACTATCCCTAAAGATATATTATTTTTATTAGAAATGTATTGTCATGGCTCAATAACCATGACAGTGAATTGGGCAACAACAGGGATGAAAGAATCACCAGAAGTCATTGCTGATTTGTTGATAGATGCTTTACCACCAAAACTTAAAGAATTATTATCAGATTTATAAGGAGTATGTTATGAAAAAGAAATATATATTTTTTGATATTGATGGAACACTTACAAATGATAATCCTGGCGGAATTGTTACAGATTCTACAAAGCGTACTTTAAAAAAATTAAGAGAAAATGGACATTTTGTTGCGATTGCAACAGGTAGGGCTCATCATTTTGCGGTAGATTTTGCTAAAGAGAATGGATTTGAGAATATGGTTAGTGATGGAGGAAATGGATTAATGGTTCATGGTGAATTAATTTCTTTAGAACCATTAGACTTCGTGGCTGCAAATGAAATTATTGATGAGTGTCAAGATAAAGGATTTGCTTATGCAGTTGCTATTGACAATACACCAATATTATATACAAATAGTCGTGTTCCTTATAAAAATAAGATGGAATTTCCTTTAGTAGAAGATCCTTCAATTGATTTTCATCAAGTTAAACAAATTTTCAAGATTTTTGTCAATTGTAGTGTAGAAGAAGAAAGAGAGTTAGTAGCTATTCATAAATTAGATTATATGCGATATTTTAATTCTGGTTGTATTGTTGAACCATTAGAAAAATATCGAGGTATTTTAAAAATGGTTGAATATATGAATGGTGATCCTCAAGATATTGTTGTGTTTGGTGATGGAAAAAATGATATTAGTATGATTAAACAAGCACCGATTTCTATTGCAATGGGTAATGCAATAGATGAAGTAAAACAAGCAGCGACTTTTATCACAAAGAAAAATACTGAAGATGGTATTGAATATGCTTGTCAATATTTTGGATGGATTTAAAAATAATATTCTTATAAAAAGTGACAAATATGTGTATCTGTCACTTGTTTTTATTTTCACAAGGATGATAAAATAATAACATAAGAAATAAAGGAGATTATAATTATGGCAAACAGATTTGTATTAAATGAAACAAGTTATCATGGAAAAGGAGCTATTGAAGCTATTCCTACAGAAGCAAAAGCAAGAGGATTTAAAAAAGCTTTAGTATGTTCTGATCCAGACTTAATTGAATTTGGAGTAACAAAAAAAGTTACAGATTTATTAGATGCTGCTGGATTAGCTTATGAACTTTATTCTGATATTAAACCTAATCCAACTATCGAAAACTGTCAAAACGGTGTTAAAGCATTACAAGATGCTGGTGCTGATTACATGATTGCTATTGGTGGAGGTTCTTCTATGGATACTGCTAAAGCAATTGGTATTATTGATAGAAACCCTGAATTTGCTGATGTTCGTTCATTAGAAGGTGTAGCAGATACAAAGAATCCTTGTACCCCAATCTTTGCAGTGCCTACAACTGCTGGAACAGCTGCTGAAGTTACTATCAACTACGTTATTACTGATGCTGAAAAAGACAGAAAAATGGTATGTGTAGATGTTCATGATATTCCAGTTGTTGCATTTGTTGATCCTGATATGATGTCAACAATGCCTAAAGGTTTAACTGCTGCTACTGGTATGGATGCTTTAACTCATGCAATTGAAGGTTATATTACTGCTGGAGCTTGGGAAATGAGTGATATGTTCCATATTAAAGCTATTGAAATTATTGCAAGATCATTAAGAGGAGCAGTTGAAAATACACCAGAAGGTAGAGAAGGTATGGCTTTGGGTCAATACATCGCTGGTATGGGATTCTCTAATGTTGGTTTAGGTATTGTTCACTCTATGGCACATCCATTAGGAGCTTTATATGATACACCTCATGGTGTTGCTAATGCAATTATCTTACCAACTGTTATGGAATACAATGCTCCTGCAACTGGTGAAAAATATAAATATATTGCTGAAGCAATGGGTGTAGATACAACAGGTATGGATCAAGATACATATCGTAAAGCAGCTATTGATGCAGTTAAAAAATTATCTCAAGATGTTGGAATTCCTGCTGACTTAAAAGAAATTGTAAAAGCTGAAGATTTAGATTTCTTAGCAGAATCTGCATATGCTGATGCATGTCGTCCAGGTAACCCAAGAGAAACAAGTGTTGCTGAAATTAAAGCATTATATGAATCATTATTATAAGAGCCAAATGGCTCTTTTTCTTTTATGCAACCATCAGTTGTCAAATTTCTAATGGTTAGTTGATTGTCAAAAACCAATATATTTTTTATAATACATATGAAAAGTGAGGGGTATTTATGAAATTAAAAGAAAATCTAGTCAGACTCAGAAAAGAAAAAGGATATTCCCAAGAAGAATTAGCTTATCAATTAAATGTATCTAGACAATCAGTAAGCAAATGGGAAAGCGGATTAGCAATACCAGAATTAGAAAGACTTATAGAAATTGCAGAGTTTTATTCAGTATCTTTAGATGAGTTAATATTAGGTGAAAAAAGTGAAGCATCTATTATTAGTGATGAACAATTAGAAAGAGTCTTACATAAAACAATGAGTTATGAATATAAGAGTTCAATGACTGTGTTTGGTATTCCACTTATCCATATTCATTTTGGTAGAAAAAAAGCAATCGCAAAAGGTATTATTGCGATAGGAAATGTAGCCATTGGTGTATTCAGTTTGGGTGGATTATCAGTGGGATTGATTTCACTAGGTGGACTTGCTTTGGGTGGACTTGTTTTTGGAGGTATTGCTGCTGGGTTATTTGCAATTGGAGGTGTTGCTTTAGGAATTATTGCACTTGGTGGTTCCGCTATTGGTATTTATAGTTGTGGTGGCTATGCTTATGGAAAGATATTTGCTATTGGGGGAATGGCTCAAGGTCAAATTGCTATTGGTGATATCGCAAAAGGACAATATGTATTTCATTATACAAATACAACAACTTCAAAAGAGTTAATTGCATTTATACAAAGTGTTCCTTTACCTTCATGGTTGATTGATTTCTTTATGACATTTCATTAAAGTATGTTATAATGCTTTTTGAAAGAAGGGGTATATCATGGAATTAATTAATCAAACATTAATGATGTCATTTTTAGCTATTATAGCAGCTAGCTGTGTGACTTTTCCTATTTTATATTTGGTACAAAAACGTAAACAACATAAAGAACTTATTCAAACATTAAAAGATATTTATAATATACAAGAAAACATCACCGATGAGTGATGTTTTTTTCTATCTTATCTTTTATTAATTGAATAAAACTCTTTTGATGTTCTTCATTCATGAGTTCCGGATGCCATTGCATAGCTAATACATAATGATTTTCAATTCCCTCAATAAGATTATCTTCACTTATTGCATTAATATGAAACAATGGTGCAATATCTTTGATATTTTGATGATGATAAGAATTCACTTTCATTTCTGTAGGATAATATTTGGTTAATGAGTGATATGTTTTAACAAGATGATATTCTTTTGAATGTTGAATAAGAGTAGGATATTGTTTGGAAATATCTTGATATAATGTTCCATGAAAAAAGACATTAATGACTTGAATACCACGACAAATACCAATAATTGTTTTGTGAGCTTTATAAAACTGAGAAAGTAAACAAAAATCCATTTTTTCAATAAAAGGATTTTCTAAAAAGGTTTGTTGATGTTTTGTTTGATGATAGTAATAAGGATGAACATCATCACCACCACAAATAAGCAAAGCATCATTTCTATCAACAATATCTTGATAGTCATTGTTTTGTCTAGGTAAAACTAATTCTATTTGAAACTCATCTTTTAAAAGATAATAATAATTATTTTTCAACAAGAAAACTTGTGTTTCTTCTTTTTGACGACTTGTTATAGCAATTTTATACATAATACCCTCTTTTCATATTGATAATTTATAAAATATGATTATACTAATATATATGTTGTAAAGAAGAAAATTTGACTTTTTTACGTGTTTATATTAATATTTAAGAAATTGATATATAAGGAGATTTATTATAAGTGGACCCGAATCAGATAGTTATGATTATTTTATTCATCGTTCTTATTACGATGTCAGCTTTGTTTTCAACAAGTGAAACAGCTTTTATGTCAGTAAGTAAAATTAGAATTAGAACACTTGCTGAAGATGGGAATAAAAAAGCATTGATTGTTGATAGATTGTTAGAAGATCAAGATCGTTTATTAAGTTCAATATTAGTAGGTAATAACCTAGTGAATATCGCAGCTTCATCATTAACAACATCATTTGTGATTTCAATATTTGGAAATGAAGGAACAGGAGTTGCTATAGCAACTGGTTTTGTTACTTTAATGATTTTAATTTTTGGAGAAATTACACCTAAGTCATTAGCAACTAGAAATGCTGAAAAAGTGGTTTTTAGAGTGTGCCGTTTTATCCGATTTGTAACAATTATATGTACTCCTGTTGTGAAAATTTTAAACTTGGTTTCACATTTCTTTATTCATTTGTTTGGTGGAGAAGGAAATGATGGTCCAACCATGACAGAAGAAGATTTAAAAACAATTGTGACAGTTTCTCATGAAGAAGGTGTCTTAGAAGATGACGAAAAAGAAATGATTCATAATGTGTTTGAATTTGGACAAACTGAAATCAAAGAAATTATGACACCACGTATTCATGTTGTGAGTGTTCCTGATGATGTGACATATAATGATTTAATGGATACTTTTAAAGATAGTCAATTTTCAAGAATTCCAGTGCATTCAGAATCTTATGATGAAATTATTGGTGTTTTGCATATTAAAGATTTAATATTATCGAAGGTTGTGAAATCTCGTTTTGACGTAAAAGAATTTATGAGAGAAACTTTCGTGGTTTATGAATTCAATCAAATTTCTGATGTTTTTGATTCAATGCGTAAAGAACATATTTCATTAGCTGTTGTGCTTGATGAATATGGAGTTATGAGTGGAATTGTTACGCTTGAAGATATTGTTGAAGAAATTGTTGGTGAAATTGATGATGAGTATGATGAAGTAGAAGTTTCTATTGTTAAATTAGATGATAATAAGTATTTGATTGATGGAAGTTTAAATATTGATGAAGTGAATGAAACTTGTGATACTGAGTTTGAATCTGAAGATTTTGAATCTATTGGAGGTTTGGTTTTAGGTCAATGTAATGGTTCACCAGAATTAAATCAAGTTTTAAAGATTGATAATGCTTTATTAACAATAAAACAAATTCATAAAAATCGAATTGTTCAATTAGAATTAGAACTTTTACAACCAGAACAAGAAAATGATGAAGAGGAAAAACATGATTAATGTTTTTCCTTTATCGTCTAAGGAGGGAAAGCATGAAAAGGCTGTATGATAAGTGTATGAATATTTATGATGATTATCGTGCAATTGTTCCATCTTATGCGGCTGCAGCATTATCTTTTTATTTGTTGTTGATTTTGATTCCGGCTTTTTCTTTATTAGCTGTAGGAACATCGTTGTTTCATATTGATATGACAATGATTGAATATTTAATCAGTCATTATATTATGCCAGATTATGCAACGATGTTTATTGATGTTTTAGAATCACGTTCTATTAATACTGTTGCTTTAATTACAATGGTGCTTTCTTTTTATGCGGTTTCTAGAGGAATTGGTAATATTTATGAGATTTCTAAAAATATGTATCAACAAAAAATAGAAGAAAGTATTATAGGATATTATATTTATACATTTAAAATTACTTTCTTTTTAATTATCTTGTTTATTGGTATTATTGCTTCTATTGCAATAGGACCATTAGTTTATATTTTTAATGCTTTGTATACTTCGCCATTTTTTGGGATTCGACATGTTTTGTTGTATTTTTTAATTGTTTTTTGTTTGGCGAGTGTTTATATGATTGTTCCTAGAATTAAGATTCATCATAGTGATGCTTTTCAAGGTGCATTAGTTGCTGGAGTTTTAATGTTAGTTCTTTATTATGGTTTAGGTATTTATTTTCAATTTGCTGATTTTCAATCTGTTTATGGTCCTTTAGCATTTATTGTGATGATTTTGTTTGTTTTTGATTGGGCAGCAGAGATTTTTTATATTGGGATGTACGTGACAAATATTTTACATTTAAGGAGAGTAGAAGATGAGAAGAGAAAAAGTAGAGATTAAAAAATTAGGGATTAATGGTGAAGGAATTGGATATATTAATAAAAAGATTTGTTTTGTTGATCATGCGATTCCTGGAGAAATTGTAGAAGTTGAAATTATTAGTGATAATAGAAAGTTTTTAAAAGGAAAGATTGTTTCTCATATTCAAAGATCAAATGATCGTGTAACATCTTTTTGTAAAGAAGATAAATATTGTCAAGGTTGTGCTTTTACTGCTTTAAGATATAATCAACAATTACCATATAAAAAAGGTGTATTAAAAGATGCAATAAAAAAATATTGTGATTTTGATGTAGAATCTTTACCAATTAAAGGAACTGTAGAATCACCAATTCAAAGAGGTTATCGTCATGTTGTGGCTTTACCTATGACTTATTTTAAAGGAAAAGTGAATGCAGGTATTTATCAAAGAGAATCAAAGTATTTAACTTTAATGAATCAATGTGCAATGCAAGATTCCTTGATTAATGAATGTTTAGTTAAAATTGAAGATATTATTAATAAACATCAAGTGAGAGATTATAATGATAAAATAAAAAAAGGGTTACGTTTTATCAAGTTAAGAAATATTGATGGACAAATTCAAGTGTTATTTGTTACTGGTGAAGGTGGTATTAAAGAAGAAGTTATTAAAGAAGTTAGTCAAATAGAATGTGTAAAAAGCATTTATTTAACAATTAATACAACACGTCATCAAGAATTTGATTTACAAGGATATAAAAAGTTGTATGGACAATCAACTGTTTCATATCGTTTATTTAACCAACAATATGTTTATTCAATTAAATCAGAATTTCCAGTAAATCCAGCAATGGAAGAAAAGAAATTAGAACTTATTAAATCAATGATTCCTAGTGATGCTAGTGTTTTATCATTATATTGTGGTATTGGTTTAATGGAATTATCTATGGATAATCCAATTGTTGCTATTGATGAAAAGAACTATCATATTAAAGATGCCAAAGATAATGCTAAGTTCTTACACAAAGAGAATGTTGAATTTATTTGTAAAGGAATCAATGAAGCCGTTATTTCACAATGTAAGAAGAAAAGATTTGATGTTGCAGTTATTAGATGTGAAGAATTATCAAATGCCATTAAACAAAGTTTAATTTTATCTAAAGTAAAAGATGTGATTTATGTCAGCGATCATCCTTCATCTATTGCTAAAGATATACAAGAATTATCACAATATTATAATGTAGAAATGATAATTCCTTTAGATACACAACCTTATTCTCCAAAGGTTGAAACAATTGTAAAATTACATAGAAAATAAGGCAAACTCTAGGGTTTGCTTTTCTTTTGTTATATAATAAATGAAAGGAGGAATGAATATGATTATTTCAACACTATCAGTATATCCGAATAAAAAGATAGTCAAAGATTGTGGTATTGTTTTTGCTTATGATGATATTCCACGATTATCAAGATTTGCTTTTCAAATGGATAAAGCATTAGAAAATGCAAAAAATCAATTAATAGAAAAAGCAAAAGAGAAAGGGGCAAATGCTATTTTAGGCGTATCAATGTCTTTAGCTAGTGATAATAAACCAATGCTTTTAGGAACTGCAGTTATTTTAGAGGATGAGTGATAAGCAAAATATGTAGTAATTTGTTTTCTATTTCAGAAATAAAGGTCTGAAATGGTTTTCAAATGTGAAGATTGATGATATAATAGTTTGGAAAAAAAGATATGGAGGGATACAATGTCAATTTTATCTGGAAAAGGAAAAGTAAGATTAGATGGACAAAAAGGTTTAACAAAAGATAAACCTATTTTACCAATTGAAGCACCAGATGTTGTTTATATTCCCCTTGTATTAGGAACAGCAACAGACTTTGATGTTCATGTGAAAGAAGGAGATCATGTCTGTATAGGAACAAAAATCGCTACTCGTAAGAGTATGTATGTACCTATTTATTCTTCTGTTTCTGGAACAGTTAAGGGAATTGAAAAACGTATGCATGCTTCTAAAAGATTGCAAGCACATGTTGTGATTGAAAACGATCATAAGAATGAAAGAGTGAAAGCTTATGAAGTTAAAGATCCTGACAATATGAGTCAAGAAGAAGTATTCAATGCAATCAAAGAATTAGGAATTGTTGGTTTGGGAGGTTCTGGTTTCCCAACTTATATTAAATATTCTCACCCTGAAAATATTCATACAATTCTAATTAACGGAGTTGAATGTGAACCATTTTTAACAAGTGATCATTTAGCAATGAAACGTGATATTAAAGCTTTATTTGATGGAACACAATTTTTAATGAAGGCTGCGGGAGCTACAAAAGCGATTATTGCAATTAAAGAACATAAACCTGATTTATTTGAAATGTTGCAAGAAGAAGCTAAAAACTATAGTGATATTCAACCAAGAGAAGTCCCAGACCGTTACCCTATGGGATGGGAAAGAGTATTAGTTGAAACAGTATTCAAAAAAGAATATGATAAACTTCCTGCTGAACTTGGAGTTATTGTAAATAACTCATCAACTGCTATTGCTTTATCAAAAGGAATTCGTTTAGGAGAACCAATTACACATCGTGTTGTGACTTTCTCAGGAAACGGATTAAAAAATCAACAAAACGTTGAAGTGGCAATTGGAACACCAGTTAACTATATTGTTGAAAAATTAGGTGGTTATATTGATGAAGAATGTGATGGTTTCTTAGTTGGTGGTGGACCAATGATGGGAAAATCTGTTATGAATGATACATTTGTTATTTATTCACATAACAATGCTATTACAGTCTTGAAAAAAGAAAATATAAAACCATTACCATGTTTAAAATGTGGTGAATGTACTTTACATTGTCCTGCTCATTTACAACCTGTACGCATTATGCAAGCAGAAAAAGCAGCTAATGTAGAATTGATTGAAAAATTAGATGTTACTCGTTGTGTAGAATGTGGAATGTGTACTTATATTTGTCCAAGTAAGATTGAAGTGACAGATATGGTTGCAAAAGCAAAACGTCGTCATGCATTAGCACAAAAGAGAAAAGCGTAGAGGGGAGGAGTTTATTTATGAAGATTACTTTACAAAGAACATCGCCAAACTATAGACAAAAACTCTCTACACATCGTATTATGAGAGATTTGACTATTGGTTTATTAGTGATTGTAGCTTATTCATTATTTTATCAATTTTCAAATAATGGTAGTGATTATGGAATAAAAGCATTATTAATTTATGGTGTATCAATTGCTGTAGCATTGATTACTGAAATTGTTTGGGCTCTTATTCATAAATCAAATGTTTTAGAACAGTTAAAAAATAGTTTTCCATTGGTAACATCAATTATTTTTGCTTTAACTTTACCAATTGGAACACCATTATATGTTGTAGGTATCGGTTCATTTATTGCTATTTTCTTTGGGAAATTAGTATATGGTGGATTTGGTTTCAATATTTTTAACCCTGCTTTAGTAGGACGTGTTGTTGTTCATCTTGCTTTTGGTGGAAGCTTAACAACAACATTAAACAGTGCTGTAGATGCTGTTTCATCAGCAACACCAGCAACTATGTTAGCATCATCAAAATGGATGGGAGAAGGTTTCTCTTATTCATTAATCGATTTATTCTTAGGTAATCATGGTGGAACATTAGGTGAAACTTGTATTTGGATTATCTTACTTGTTGGTATTGTTTTGGCATTTAGAAAAGTGTTTGATGCAAGAATTCCTGTTGCTTATTTAGGAACGGTATTAATTCTTGCAGAAGTCTATGCTTTAATGAATGGTTTAAATCCAATTACTTACCCATTAGTTCATTTATTTATTGGTGGTGTTGTATTTGGAGCTGTGATTATGGCTACAGATCCTGTGACTTCACCGACAAGTCCATTAGGTAAGATTTTATTTGGTATTGGTTTAGGATTTATTACAATGATTATTCGTTTGAAAGCGAATTTCCCTGAAGGTGTCTTATTCTCAATCTTATTAATGAATATGTTAACACCTTTAATTGATTCTTTTGTTTTAGGTAGAACAAATCAAAATATTGGTAAACAAGTATTAACAATTATTTTATCTTTAGTTGTTTCTATTGGATGTGTTTATGGTGCTGGTTACAGTATTCAAAATCAAATTGCTGAAGAAAAAGCAAAAGCTGAAGAAGCAGAAAGAAAGAAAGCTGAAGCTGAAAAGAAAAAAGCTGAAGAAGAAGCAAATTCTTACAATTGGCAAGTTCTTTCAATAAAAGGTAATACTTATACTATGCAAACAACTGGATATGGTGGAGAAGAAAAACCATTAAAAGTTGAAGTGACTGTAGATGGTGATACAGTTAAATCTGTAAAAGTCTTAGAATATGCTGGTGAAACTGAATACTTTGGATTAGATTTAATTGAAGGTAAAGCAAGTGGAGCTATGAAAGAATTCTATGATAAGTTCTTAACTGCAGAATTTAAAACTTCTGATATTGAAGGTGTAGATACAAAAACTGGAGCAACTATGACTACAAAAGGTCTTGTTAATGCAATTAAAGGTGCTATTGAAGTATCTAAGATGGAAAGAAAAGTCAGCGGTGATACATATACTTATACTTTAACAGCTGAAGGATATGGTGGAGCTGATAAACCAATGAAGATTGAAATTACAATTGATAAAGCAAAATCAGTTGTTAAGAGTGTTAAAGTCTTAGAATATGCTGGTGAAACTGAATACTTTGGATTAGATTTAATTGAAGGTAAAGCAAGTGGAGCTATGAAAGAATTCTATGACAAATTCTTAACTAAGGAATTTACTTATGAAGATGTTGAAGGTGTAGATACAAAAACTGGTGCAACATTGACTACGAAAGGAATTGTTTCTGCAATTAGAAAAGCAATTGCAGCTACAAAATAGGTGAAAGATAATGGCAAAAATATTAAAATTAACTCTTTTCCTTGCAGTCGTTGCAGGTTTATCAGGAGCAGCATTATCATTTGTATATGAAATGACTGATCCAATTATTCAAGAAGCGAAAATCGCAAGTGAAAAAGAAAACTTAGTTAAAAT
>Ga0129317_1001425_pt1 | contig 17672 bp, 14 predicted proteins | sample Cm1ome_FD_94430 | JGI IMG/M metagenome (GOLD analysis project Ga0129317, IMG submission 94430) | Eastern black-and-white colobus group fecal microbial communities from Wisconsin, USA - Cm1105 metagenome | ecosystem: Host-associated > Mammals > Digestive system > Large intestine > Fecal | place... | reverse complement strand
GATCTGCATGAAGAGCCGTATATTCGTGTAGCAGTGGGGGATTATGAAGATCTTTTGAGAGAACGGTTTCATGGCGATATTCAAGAAGCAAAGGATAATGCATTGGCGGCAATACTGTGTTCGATCGCACATGAACTGAGTCATTATTTCCTGATGTTGTCAAGATTGGTTGACACATTTTTCTCAAGGACATCATGGACTATGCTGCTATACCCAGAGAATCATAGTATCTCTGTCGCTTGATCATGGGAGGAAGACCACCGTTGGTGGTGCAAATCCTCCGATTGTTCCAATAACTGATAAAGTATCTCCAGATTAGAGACTTCAGTTCGGATACAGTCAGGTTTTCACTGTTGTATCGGTCATACAATAATTCTGTCTTTAGACGCGCCCACATGCTTTCACAACGGGCATTGTCATGGCATCGACCACCGGCACTGTTCATACTTTGGATGATTTCATATTTTCTCAGTGTGCTGCGGTAAAGCTCACTGGTATACTGGGTACCTCGATCGGAGTGAAGCACTGCTCCTCGAATTTCAGGATATGCGATAAAAGCGTTTTCTACCGTATGCTGGCAAAGCGTTGCCTTCATCGTGGTTTCCATTGCCAGCCCCAGTACTGCTGAATCAAAACAATCAAAGATTGCTGAAACATAGAGTTTTCCGTCTTTTGCTTTGATTTCAGTGATATCTGTCACGCATTTTTCAAGAGGCTTTTTTGATATGAAATTTCTCTTAAGAAGATCATCCGATTTACGAGCCTCACGGTCTGCTTTCGTAATTCCTTTCGGATTACGCTTAGGTTGATGACTGAGGCCGATTTTTTTCATGACTCTGTAAAACGGTACGCTCACTGGGGATAGGAATGCCATCAGGCTGTTTAAGAGTTAATGCCTGGAACATACGTACACGTCCATAAGTGTCGTTGCAGATGTCCTCAGCATGGATCTCAAGCATGATATCTGCAAGCATCTGGTATTTCCACGGACGGTCTTTTACGGACAAATATTTATAAAATCCCTGGCGGCTCACATGTAGCATACGACAGTAAAAAGCCAGTTTTTCCTTGATGGTGCCATCGTCAGTCTTAATCGCAATGAATTTCATTCTTTCGGTCTTAGAGACTTCCGACGGCTCGCTGCGAAAAAAGCGCTGGCTTCTTCCAGAAACTCGTTTTCTTCTTTCAGACGACGAATTTCTTTATCCTGATCTTTCACGCGTTTTCGAAGCATGGTTAGTTCCTCCGCAAGGCTCATGGCAGATTCTGGAGTATGGGCACCTTCTCCAAGATCCAGTTGTCCGGTTCTTACGGCTTTAAGCCAGGTATGGATAGTCCCTTCAGGAATTCCTAATTCTTTAGCGGCTTTAGCACCACCGATTTCTTTTGCAAGCTTAACTGCCTGCACTTTATATTCATGATCGTACTTACGTTGACTTCGTGCCATAGTTGGGCACCTCCTTATTCTCTTGATTATACTATGAAATCCCTGAGAATAGGCTGTCAACTTTATTTATACACCATCACAGCTGGTTTGTCAGCAGGTCCATCCTTTATAAAGTTGTAAACTGGTGTTAACGGATATACTAACGGATATAATATTAACGGATATACTGTACGGTGTAGTTGGAGCTGTCACCTATGTATTCATCAATCGCTTCATTATCCTCATTTCCGGCGGCGGCCGCGAAGGTGGGATCGATCATTTTCCATTCATTTCCGTTAAATTCAACGGCACGCTTTACCCAGCCGATCGATTCGATATAGACATCGACCCAGGCATGCCGGATATCGCCGCTGTAGCCGATATCGAGCCGCGCCGGAATTGACAGGGAACGAAGCATGGCAGCGGTGAGTGCAGCGTAGTCAAAACAGATGCCCTTGCCGGTACGCAGCGTTTCATCGATATCGGGAAGATATCCTGTGCCTACAGTTGCTGCCTTTTCCTCATCGTAGGTAATATGAGTCGTCACGTACTGATAAATGTCATCCAGCGCGTCCAGATCCTCGGCAGAATCCGCAGTAAGAGAAGCGGCAAGAGAAATCGCCTTACTCCCGGCTGTGAAATCCACATACTGATTCGGATATAAAAACGGATAGAACTCATTGTCCAGCGAAACATCCAGTGGATAGCTGAACAAAGAAGAATACTGTCCGTCGGAAATTTCCTGATAGGCAAGCACCAGATACGGACCGTCTCCGGCCGTGATCGGAAATGCAGTCCAGATGTCATTTTCTGTAAGAAAATATTTATAGCAGACATCATCAGGACCGGTAATCTGAATGTTGACTTTGGTGTCCGGCTGTGTAAGCTTTCCCATAAAATAACCGTGATCCGCGTTGGAAAAATCCAGGATCAGAGGGTCGCCTCCGGTGGTTACCGTTCCGGGTGCGTCCGGGACAAGCACTGAGGTTTTTCCGGGACTGTAAGATTGTGGCGGCTTGGCGGTTTCTTCACTGCTGCTGGCGTTTTTCTGGCAGCCGGAGCCAAGGAAAAGACAGAAAAGAAAAAGAAGGAATACACCAAAGCGGCGAAAGCCGGTAACTTTCATAAATAAATCCTTTCGTAAACATCATTGCATCATTGGTAAACGAATGTCAGACGACATCGAAAGTCTGTATTATCAACGATTCCGCCCACATTCTTTTTCAGTATAACAGATTCCACCTGAAAAATATACAAAAATGGAAATGAAAATTTGGTGATTTGTCAGTAGAAGATAAGCTTGACAGGAACATGTGCAAAATATATAATGCAAATATAAAGTACACGTGTACGCAAAGCAAAAGTACACAAGAAGATGCAGGAAACCGTTTCATCAATCGGAAAAATGCGGACTGCGTTTTCTTTTAAAACAAAAATGTACACGTGTACGCAATGAGACGTCAGGTTGATCCGTTCACGGATGAATGGAATCAGGGAAGGCTCACGAAAGGATGTTTCCAGGCGGCATTCCGGGATCTGATGTCAGGGAGAATAACTTAGAAAAGCGGATCGCAGCGATCCGTACAACAAAAGGGAGGATATCAATATGAAAAAGAAAACCATCAGTTTGCTTATGGCAGCAGCACTTGCATCATCAATACTCGCAGGTGGAATCGTCGGATACGCAGAAGAATCCGATCCGATCACACTTTCCGTATGGGCGCCGTTTACCGGTTCCGACGGAGACGTGCTTCGTGAGATCATCGACAATTACAATGAGACAAACACAGACAACATCACAGTACAGATCGACATCATGGACAATGCGACACTGCAGTCCAAGCTGCCGACTGCCGTTTCGACCGGTACCGGCCCGTCCTTCGTCCTTGTCGGCATCGAGTTTTTACAGCAGTATGCGAAGAACGGATTGATTGAGGACATCAGCGATTTCTGGGACGTAACAGGTGTTGACAAGAGCAATTTCTATGAGAATGTACTGGCGAAATCCTATATCGGAGATGTACAGTATGGTGTACCGATGCAGTACAATCTGCAGTATCTCTACTATAACAAAGATATTTTTGAGGCAGCAGGCCTTGACCCGGAGACACCGCCGACTACCCTTGAGGAGCTGAAGGCAGATGCAATTGCCTGCACCGATGCGTCCAAAAATCAGTATGGCATCGGTATCCCGTATGACTACGCATCCTACTGCGAATATCTGTGGGCGAACGGTGGAGATGTCATCAGTACGGACGGCACAGAGAATCTTCTGAATTCCCAGGAAAATATTGATACGCTGACGTGGCTTCAGGATCTTGTACGGAATGAGGGGGTATCACCGGAAGGTCTGACAGCGGCAGATGCAGACACCATGTTCCAGGCAGGACAGCTGGCAATGTATACGAGCGGACCGTGGAACATCAATGGTCTGACACAGCTCGGAGTAAACTACGGCATCACAGCGATTCCGGCTGGCAGTGCAGGTGCGTTCTCACCGGAAGGCGGATGTGCGTACATGCTGACAAAGGGCGCAGATGATGCAACAAGAGCAGCCGTTTACAAATTTATGGCATTCTGGCTGTCAGATGCGACCTTAAAAGAATGGTCCAATCGCAACGGCTTCCCGGTATGGTCTTACTCTGTACTGGAGGATCAGGATATTCAGGCAAATGAGATTCTCTCCAATGTATCGAAGGCATCTGAGATCGGAAGAGACTGGCATTTGAACCTGACGATCGGAAGCCAGATCGACACGGATGTTATGCAGCCGATGATGGAAAAAATACTTGCTGGCGATGACGTGGCAGAGAGCGTAAAGGCTGCATCTGATGTATTGGATTCCGTTATCGCAGGACAGTAAGGGTGACGGACCTGGAAAACAGGATTACGATAGTGGATACCTCCGGGCAGGCATGAAAAGGGCAGATGTCCGGAGGTATCTGACTGTGCGGGGAATGTATCGTGACAGTGATTTCGTGTATAAGACGAGATGGGAGTTATCTATTATGGAAAAGAAAATAGCGGGAAGCAGGAAAGGAAATGAGATGAAAAGTCAGAAACAGGCGTATCTGTTTCTGGCACCGTCACTGATCATCCTGACAATATTCGTTTTCGTTCCGCTGATCGGCGCACTTGTGATCAGTGTGATGAATATCAATATTTATATGAATGACATTTCCTTTGCCGGTCTGAAAAATTATCTGAAGCTGTTTTCAGACGCAAGAGTAGGAAATGCAACGCTGAATACGTTTTACTTTGCACTTCTGGAGGTACCGCTGCAAATGGTACTTGCGCTGCTGCTTGTAATGTTTATGACCAGAAATACGAGATGGCATAAGCTGCTGCGTACGACATTTTATCTGCCGTACGTCTGCTCAATGACAGCGGTGAGCATCATGTGGTCGATGCTGCTTAATAAAAATTATGGAATGCTTCCATATCTGCTTGGGAGGATCGGCATTCAGATGCCGAATCTTCTGACCAGTACGGTATGGGCGATGCCGACCGTTATTCTTGTAACCGTATGGAAGGGATTTGGTTATACTTTGACGGTACTGTCCGCGGCGGCACTTGGAGTCTCCAATTCCCTTTATGAAGCAGCAGAGCTGGATGGTGCAGGCGGACTGCAGAAATTCCGGTATGTGACGATTCCGGGAATTCGGGACACGATAGGATTTTGTGCGGTCACGACACTGATCACGGCACTTCAGGTATTTGATCAGATTTATGTCATGACAGAGGGAGGTCCGCAGTATAAGACAGAAACGCTGGTCGGCTATATTTACAACAAAGGATTTCAGACGGCACCGTTTGATCTTGGTTATGCTTCATCAACGGCCGTGTATCTGTTTCTGATGATTGCGGTACTGACGTTTGTGCTTAGAAGATATGCATTCCCGCAGGGAGGTGAGGAAGCATGAAAAAGAGCAAAGGTACGCTGTTTGAACGGATTGGAGATTTGATCCTGCTTTTGATCCTGCTGATCGTGATTCTTCCGCTTTTGTGGCTTCTGGTTTCTTCCTTCAAGTCGGATGCGGATGTAATTAAGTGGCCGCCGCATTTTTTCCCGGAGAAATGGGTGGCGGACCAGTACCGGTATGTGGTAAAAGCGATCCCTGTGCTGCGGATGCTGCGAAATACGGTGATTTTTGCGGGGTGCGTGACGGTTGTCAGCCTGTTTTTTGATTCTATGGCGGCTTATGCATTTTCAAGAATGCATTTCCGTGGAAAAAAAGTCATTTTTAACGTAATTCTGTTGACGATGATGGTGCCGTTTCAGGTCATTATGATTCCATTGTATCTGGAAGAATTCAATCTTGGTATTCTGAACACGTATGCCGGTCTGATCCTGCCGCGTGCGGCGAGTGCCTATGGAATTTATATGCTGACCTCGTTTTTCGGAAACATCCCGAAATCGCTGGATGAAGCTGCACGCATTGACGGCATGAAAGAATTTCAGATTTATTCGCGGATCATTGCACCGCTTGCAAAGCCGGCATTCGTGACACTTGGAATCTTTCATTTTATGAATAACTGGAATGACCTGCTTTATCCGATGATGCTGACAAGCTCCGTGGAAATGCGTACGCTTTCTGCCGGTCTGGCAGTGCTGGTCGGCAGCAATTCGATCAAATTCGGTCCTACGCTGGCAGCAACAGTCATTTCAATTGCACCGCTTTTGATCCTGTTTTTGTTTGGACAGAGATTCTTTATGGAAGGAATTGCAACGTCCGGCATGAAGGAATAAGTATAGGCAGAAAACCAGAGCATGAGTTCGGAATAGAAAATGAGGGGAAAGCATGGAAAAGACAAAAATAATCGTACATAAAAAATTTCAAAAAGGGAAAATCAGCCCGGAGATTTACGGCTCCTTTGTGGAACATATGGGAAGGGTGGTCTATTCAGGTATCTATGAGCCGACGCACAAAGCGGCGGATACGGATGGATTTCGTGAGGATGTAAGAGCAGCGGTTAAAGAGATGGGCGTTACTGCTGTGCGGTATCCGGGCGGTAATTTCGTATCAAATTATGACTGGCGTGACGGTGTGGGACCACGGGAAAAACGGCCGCGCAAGGTCGATCTGGCCTGGAAAAGCATTGAGACAAATGAAGTCGGTACCGATGAGTTTATGCGGTGGGCAGGAAAGACTGGTGTCGATCCCATTTTTGCGGTGAATCTTGGCACCGGCGGCGTAAAGGAAGCGGTTTCTTTGCTGGAATACTGCAACTTTCCGGGCGGTACGTACTACAGCGATCTGCGCCGCGCAAACGGGCAGGAGCTGCCGTACGGCATCAAAACATGGTGTCTCGGCAATGAAATGGACGGGGACTGGCAGATCGGGCATAAGACGGCGGAGGAATACGGGCGTCTTTCTTATGAAGCAGGTAAGGCAATGAAGCTTTTGGATCCCTCGATTCGTCTGGCCGTATGCGGCAGCTCCATGTCAAGCAATGCGACCTTCGGTGAATGGGAGCGTATTGTAATGCAGCATACGTACGGCTGTGCAGATTACATTTCCCTGCATCAGTATTATGGTGGGCAGGAAAAAGGAACGGCAGCATTTCTGGCACAGTCGATGGATATGGAACGCTATATTCGTACGGTGTGTGGCATTTGTGATGCCGTCGGCGTACAGCGACACAGCCCCAAAAAGATCGATATCTGCTTTGATGAATGGGGAGTCTGGGAGATCCCGGATAAAGAAGTGCAGGCGTCAGTCGAGAATGCACCGTGGCAGATCGCGCCGGCCTTCAGCGAGCAGATCTATACGATGGAGGATGCCCTTCTCTTTGCGAGCATGATGATGAATTTTTTGCGGTGCAGCGACCGTGTAAAGATCGCCTGCCAGTCACTCCTGACGAATATCAGCTCCTGCATCATGACAGAGCGCGGAGGTGATGTGTGGCTTCAGCCGATTTATTATCCGTTTGCAATAATGGCAAAATACGGCCGGGGTATTGTGCTGGATGAACGCAGTGAGGGGCCGTCGTATGCAAGCGGAGAGTTTGCAGAGGTTCCGTATATTGATAAAGTAGCGGTGTGGAACGAGCAGGCAGGCGAGGTGGTACTTTTTCTGATCAATCGCGGTGAGGAAAAAGCAGAGACAGAGATTGAGCTGCAGGGCTTTGAGGCGGAACAGATTGTTGCTTCAACGGTACTGCATCATGAGGATAAAAAAGCGACAAATCAGATTCAGCACGACCGCGTTGTGCCGCAGGTATGCGAAAATGTCAGCCTGAAAAACGGACGGGTCATGTGTGAGTTGCTGCCTCTGTCGTTTGAGATGATAAGGGTAGCTGTGAGATAAAAACAGGCAAAGAAAAAAGGAAAAAACAGCTGAGCAGAACAAAAGCAGAGACCTGCATGCATACAGATTGCGAGCAGGTCTCTGCTTTGTTGACTGCATGGATTGACAAAACCGGAAAGCGTGTCGTATCTTAGAATTGTGAAAAGTCCAGATTATCAGGGGAGGAATTATAGTGGGAATTACAACAAAGGATCTCGCGCAGCTGTGCGGGGTGTCGAGAACAACGGTTCACAGAGCACTTTACGGTGGCGGACGCATTCATCCGGACACGAAGGAGATGATCCTGCGTGTGGCAAGGGAGCATGATTATCGGCCGGATCTGCTGGCGCGCGGACTCGTAAAGGGGCGCACTTACTATATTGGTGTTGTCGTAATGGATGTAAAAAACCGCTATTTTTCCGCCATGCTCAGTGCGATCAGTCGGGAAGCCACGAGCCGTGGCTACAATATTAACATTGCGCTGCATGGAAACGATCGGGAGCTGGAACGCAGGCAGCTGATGAATCTCGCAGCCTATCGTATGGATGGCATCATCCTTTCGTCTGTAAATGAAGGGGAGGAGTATCGGGAATTCTTAGACAGTCTCGGCATGCCGATCGTATCTGTGGACAACCGGATTGCGGATGGTATTCCGTTTGTGAGTATTGATCAGCGCAGGGCGATGAAAGCTTCTGTACTGCATGTGCTGGAAAAACAGTATGAACGCATTGTATTTGTCTGCCCTGCCATGGCATCCGGCGAGAAGGAAAATATGTATGTGCATCGTGAACGTCTGAAGGGGTTTCAGGAGGGGATTGCGGCGGCAGCCGGGGAGCAGAAGCGAGAGATAGAGACGGTCTGCCTTCTGGACTGGAATTATCTGAATGAGGTTGAAGCGCTGACAGGAGATGGAAAACGGACTGCATTTGTCTGTGCGGCCGACGAGTTTGCGCTTGATATTATGAAACGGCTGAAGGAGCAGGGAAAGAAGGCGCCTGCTGACTACGGCATTATCGGATTCGACAATATTGACACACTGAATTATGTGATCCCGCGGCTGACGACCGTTTCCAATGCGGTGGATGAAATTGCGAGGACGGCAGTGAACCGGCTGTTTGAACGAATTGAAGCAGTGCAGGGAAAGGACTCCCGGGAGACTTCCGGGGCCGATGCAAGCGTATCACGGCCGGAGGAAGAATGCATTCTTCCGTATGAGATCGTGGAGGGGGAAACGGTGTAAGCGGAAACCGCTTTACTACCACATTTTCCATGCATTTTGTACAAATATCCCCTGCCAGAGAGCTGCCATGGAGAGTATAACGGAAAAATGTAACAAAAATGAAAAAGATACCAAAATCGGTTGACATTTGCAGGTGAAAAATCTATGATTATAGTATAAATAAAATAAAATCTGATATAAAGGCAAATCTGTTGAAAAGCAGAGACGCAAAGCCAAAGGGTCTAAGGCTTCCGTATCCGGAAGCTATGACAGCCGGTTGCCGCATTCTCCATCACAGGCGTGAACTTGTGAGGCTGGTGTATTTCCTGAGGGCTTCTTTCAATGAATGAAGCCGGATAAAGAAGGGAAGAATTTTCATCAGAGGAGTGTGTAAGTGGTGACCGCTGATTTTGAAAATGAATCAAGCGGTTTTTTTACATCCTGGATAAAGTTTATATCAGACGATTTTCAGGGAGGTAGAAGACATGAAAAATCAGAAAATGAAAGAGACGCTTCGGCAGATCACGAAAAAGGCCGGTGCGTTGGCGCTGGCAACAGCTCTTGTTTTTGGAGGAGGAACTTATATCTACAATCAGCAGAACCCGGTCCCGGAGCTGACCACCTATGTAGATGACGGCAAGGTGGTACAGATTGATGCAGATGCGACACCGCTTGGAGAGTCAAAGGTGACAAAATCCACCAAAACGAGCAAATCCACAAAGAAGATTTCTTTGAAAACAGCATCCAAGAAAACGTATGTGAAAAAGGGCAAGACGACCACAAAGAAGAAGACTATAAAGACAAAATCTGCTACAGCAACGACAACGACTGAGGTTGTAACACAGACTACCATCACAAATAATTATAAAAAGGGTTCCAAGATCAATACCCAGGTCACAACAGTAAAGACGACCACGACAAAGACGGTTACACCAATCGCTAAAAAGACGACCACGGCAAAACCTGGTACGACTGTAAAGGATGGCACGGTTGCAGTGACACAGATTGCACCGGCAGCAGATAAGAGAGTGCTCAATGCCTTCCAGAAGCTCGGCTTCCAGGTAGTGATCAAGTCTTCCGTTCCGTATTCCGGATTGTGTGATGCAAGAACGCGTACGATCACCCTGAAGCAGGCAGACGCAACGGCTTACCATGAGCTTGGACATTTTCTGGCATTCGTTGCAGGAAATGTGGATATTTCTTCCGCATTCCAGCAGATTTTCCAGAATGAGAAATCAAAATACACTGCATTCAATAAGAATTATGTGCTTCAGAACAGTTCCGAATACTTTGCAGAGTCTTTCCGTAACTATACCGAGAATCCGGCTGCACTGAAAGCATCCAGACCACAGACCTATGCAGCAATTCAGCGGGCATTAGCTTGTGTCACAGATGCACAGGTTAACAGAATCCTCAGCGTATACAGCGCCGCATGGGGAAAATAATTTAACCGAGTCAAAGTAGCGAAGCGGATTGCGAATATCTGCTTGACTTAGATAGCGGAGCAGCTTGCGAATATCCACTTTGACAAAAAAACGGTCGGTCATCTAAAAAGATGACCGGCCGTTTTTTTCGTCCTAATTGCTTTTTGTAGTATCGTCTGTGTCGTAATCCGTCGTTTCAGGGTTTGCATTCGGATCATCAAAAATGGATGGCGGCATTGCATCGACAGACCAGCCGTCAGAGGAGGTTTCCTCTTCTTCCTCTTTTGGCATATATTTTGCAAAAATCTTTTTGAGGAAGAATGAATTTGCAAACGCCACAAGGGCAAAGCCTGCAAGAATCCATACGAGAATGCCGTACCAGAAAACGTAGTTGTTAAGAAACATAATTGCAACGGATCCCAGTGTGATCATCAGCATCACGAAGGTGCGCGGGAAATCTGCGATTGCCATGATGAACGAGTTCTTAAAGATGGCCTTCGTAGTGTTGTAAAAACGGGCGAGCACCGGAAATACGTAGATCAGCATCATGATATAGAGAAATCCGGTGGCGGTAATGATAACTTTAAACACGGTTGCGACAGTGCCGGAAGCATTTTTCATGATAAGAAGATCAAGTACAAGGATGATGCCGAACAGCAGCATGATCAGCCAGATCACAGTAGCCTGCTTAAAGTTCTGACGGAAGGATTTGAAAAAGGATCGGGCGATGTAGCCGTCTTCGTTTTCTGCCATTTTCAGGGTGACATAATACATGGCCGTCATGGAAGCACCGATTGTAAAAATCGGGATGCTGCATAGAAGAAACAGGATGTTCAGGATCATCAGATCGGCCAGCTTTCCGAGTGTACGGAAAAAGCCATTGTCCATGTTGAAAAAATTACTCATTTGTTAAACACTCACTCTCTTTTCTTTCCGGCAGAAACCTGCCTTTTTGTGTTGTCCCACACGCACCGCAGCGATTCGCGGTATTGTATCCAGTATAAGGGAAATGTAGGGAAAATGCAATGAAAAATGAAGGGATTTTCAGCACATCATAAATTGACAAGCCATTGACTGCTGAGCTATAATAAAAAAACGTGTACATAGTAATAATGGATACTGTTCAGAGCCAGCCGTAAAGCGGTATGGCGTATCCGCCAAATAAAATTTTGAAAACAAGCTTAAAAGCGCAGACGTTTATGCCTGCTTCACAAAATTTTGCTTGGCTCTGAACGGAATATGGGAATATAGATAGAGAGCACTCATAAAGGAGGCAGACGATGTACGATAAAGTACTTACAAACCGGAATGTCGTAGAGCATGAAAAAGCAGTCGAGCAGTTCTGGAAAGACAATGATATCTTCAAAAAAAGTATGGAGAACCGCAAGGAAGGAGAAACGTATACCTTCTATGACGGACCGCCTACCGCAAATGGAAAGCCGCATATCGGTCATGTATTGACGCGTGTCATTAAGGATATGATTCCTCGTTACCAGACAATGAAGGGCAAAATGGTTCCGAGAAAGGCAGGATGGGATACGCATGGTCTTCCGGTAGAGCTGGAAGTGGAAAAGATGCTTGGCCTTGACGGCAAGGAGCAGATCGAGGAATACGGTGTGGAGCCGTTCATTCAGCATTGTAAGGAAAGTGTCTGGAAATATAAGGGAATGTGGGAGGATTTTTCCGCGACCGTTGGATTCTGGGCAGACATGGATGATCCGTACGTTACGTATCATGATACCTTTATTGAGTCAGAATGGTGGGCGCTGAAGCAGATCTGGGAGAAGAAGCTGCTTTACAAGGGCTATAAGATCGTACCGTACTGCCCGCGCTGCGGCACTCCGCTGTCGAGCCATGAGGTGGCACAGGGCTATAAGGATGTCAAGGAGCGTTCTGCAACGGCACGCTTCAAGGTAGTTGGTGAGGATGCATACTTCCTGGCATGGACCACGACACCGTGGACGCTTCCGTCCAACGTGGCACTTTGCGTAAATCCGGATGAGACTTACGTAAAGGTAAAAATGAAAGAAGAGGATTACGTTTACTATCTGGCACAGGCACTGGCAGATACCGTGCTTGGCGAAGGTACGTATGACGTTCTTGAGACTTATAAAGGGAAAGATCTGGAGTATAAAGAGTATGAGGCTCTTTATCCGGCCGAGTTGAAGAAAAAAGCATATTACGTTGTGTGCGATACGTACGTAACGATGACAGACGGTACCGGTATTGTTCATATCGCTCCGGCATTCGGTGAGGACGACAGCAAAGTCGGCAGAAAATACGACCTTCCGTTCCTGCAGCTGGTCGATGAGAACGGTATGATGACGAAGGAGACGAAGTGGGCTGGCCATTCCTGTATCGCAAGAAAGGATCTGGAAGGCGAGAACGGTGTATCACCGGAGGTCATCAAGGATCTGGATGCGAGAGGACTTCTGTTCAATGCACCGAAGTTTGAGCACAGCTATCCGCATTGCTGGCGCTGTGACACTCCGCTGATCTACTATGCGCGCGAATCCTGGTTCATTAAGATGACTGAGGTGCGCGATGATCTGGTCCGCAACAACAACACCGTCAACTGGATTCCGGAGAGCATCGGAAAAGGACGTTTCGGTGACTGGCTGGAAAATGTACAGGACTGGGGGCTTTCCAGAAACCGTTACTGGGGTACGCCGCTGAATATCTGGGAGTGCGAGTGCGGTCATATGCATGCAATCGGAAGCAAGCAGGAGCTGCATGAGATGTCCGATGACTGTCCGGAGGAGATCGAGCTGCACCGCCCGTTCATCGACAAGGTGACGATCCGCTGTCCGAAGTGCGGCAAAAAGATGCACCGTGTACCGGAGGTAATTGACTGCTGGTTCGATTCCGGATCCATGCCGTTTGCACAGTATCATTATCCATTTGAAAATAAGGAATATTTTGAGAAGCATTTCCCGGCGCAGTTTATTTCTGAGGCAGTAGATCAGACGAGAGGATGGTTCTATTCTCTGATGGCAATTTCAACGCTGCTGTTTAACAAGGCTCCGTTCGAGAATGTTATCGTGCTTGGACATGTGCAGGACGAGAATGGACAGAAGATGAGTAAATCCAAGGGAAATGCAGTCGATCCGTTTGATGCGCTTTCTACTTATGGCGCAGATGCGATCCGCTGGTATTTCTACATCAACAGTGCGCCGTGGCTGCCGAACCGTTTCCACGGAAAGGCAGTGCAGGAGGGACAGAATAAGTTCCTTGGTACGCTGTGGAATACGTACGCATTTTTCGTGCTGTACGCGAATATTGACAATTTCAATCCAATGGATTACAGCCTGGATTATGATAAGCTTCCGGTAATGGACAAGTGGCTGCTTTCCAAGATGAATTCCATGGTGAAGGCGGTTGATGACAATCTGGGCAATTACCGCATTCCGGAGGCTGCAAGAGCACTCGAGGAGTTCGTGGATGACATGAGCAACTGGTATGTCAGAAGAAGCCGTGAGCGTTTCTGGGCAAAGGGTATGGAGCAGGATAAGATCAATGCTTATATGACGCTGTATACGGCACTTGTGAATGTATGCAAGGCTGCAGCTCCGATGATTCCGTTTGTGACAGAGGAAATCTACCGCAATATCGTTGCAAAGGTGGATCCGAATGCACCGGAGAGTATTCATCTGTGCGATTTCCCGAAGGTGGAAGAAGCGCATATCGATAAAAAGCTGGAATCTGAGATGGACGAGGTACTGAAGGTCGTAGTTCTTGGCCGTGCATGCCGCAATAAAGCAAACATCAAAAATCGTCAGCCGATTGCAAAGATGTATGTAAAGGCACCGGAATCACTTCCGGAGTATTTTGCAGCGATCATTCGCGATGAGCTCAATGTCAAGGAGGTCGTATTTACGGATGATGTCAGCGGCTTTATTTCCTACAGCTTCAAGCCGCAGATGAGAACCGTCGGACCGAAGTACGGCAAACTGCTCGGCAAGATCCGCCAGCTGCTTCCGGCACTGGATGGCGCTGCTGCGATGAATGAGTTGAAAACGACCGGTGCGATCCATCTGGACGTAGACGGAAATGAAGTAGTGCTCGGTGAGGAGGATCTTCTGATCGAGACGGCTCAGACAGAGGGCTGTGTAAGCGAGGCAAACGGTGATATTTCCGTGGTACTTGATACGAACCTGACGCCGGAACTGATCGAGGAGGGCCTTGTGCGCGAACTGGTCAGCAAGATCCAGACAATGCGTAAGGAAGCCGGCTTCGAGGTAATGGATAAAATAACGGTATCCGCAAAGGGTAACGATAAAATAGATGCGATTCTGAAAAAATATGAGTCTGAGATCAGGGATGAAGTGCTTGCCGTAGAGGTAGTGTATGATACCGTTATCGGATACAGCAAAGAGTGGAACATCAACGGTGAAACCGTGACACTTGGCGTGGAGAAGCAGTAAGGCCACGCAACTGACAGCAGCATCAGGGTCATAAAACAGGATCCGAGTTACTACTATTTGAAGGAAAGGATAAATGTGATGAGCAAAACATTTGACAAGGCAGAATTCAAAGAGCGTGTAAAGGAAAACGTGAAGACTCTTTATCGCAAAACAATCAAAGAGGCAACACAGCAGCAGCTGTTCCAGGCCGTATCGTATGCAGTAAAGGATCAGATCATCAACAACTGGCTGGCAACACAGAAGCAGTATGAAATGGATGACCCGAAGACCGTATACTATATGTCCATGGAATTCCTGATGGGCCGTGCGCTCGGAAACAACCTGATCAATCTGTGTGCATATAAGGAAGTAAAGGAAGCGCTTGACGAAATGGGCTTTGACCTCAACGTGATCGAGGATCAGGAGCCGGATGCGGCGCTTGGAAACGGCGGTCTTGGCCGTCTGGCAGCCTGCTTCCTGGATTCTCTGGCAACCCTTGGTTACTCTGCATACGGCTGCGGTATCCGTTACCGTTACGGAATGTTCAAACAGAAAATTGAAAATGGTTATCAGGTAGAAGTACCGGATAACTGGCTCAAGGATGGCAATCCGTTCGAGCTTCGCCGTCCGGAGTATGCAAAGATCGTAAAATTCGGCGGCTATGTGCGTGTTGAGTACGATGAAGAGAAGAAGAAAAACAACTTTATCCAGGAAGGATATCAGTCTGTACGTGCCGTACCGTTTGATCTGCCGATCCTTGGATACAATAACAACGTAGTAAATACCCTGCGTGTATGGGATGCAGAGGCGATCACGGACTTCCATCTGGATTCCTTCGATAAGGGTGATTATCAGAAGGCGGTTGAGCAGGAGAACCTTGCAAAGAATATCGTTGACGTTCTTTATCCGAATGACAACCACTATGCAGGCAAGGAGCTTCGTCTGAAACAGCAGTATTTCTTCATTTCCGCAAGTGTTCAGGCAGCAGTGGAGAAATATAAGAAGACACACAGCGATATCCGCAAGTTCTATGAGAAGGCTACCTTCCAGCTCAACGATACCCATCCGACGGTAGCAGTTGCAGAGCTGATGCGTATCCTTCTGGATGAGGAAGGACTTGGATGGGACGAGGCATGGGAGGTAACGACCAAGACCTGTGCTTATACGAACCATACGATCATGGCTGAGGCACTGGAAAAATGGCCGATCGAGCTGTTCTCCAGACTGCTTCCGCGTGTATATCAGATCATTGAGGAGATCAACCGTCGTTTCGTAGAGGAGATCCAGAAGAAATATCCGGGCAACCAGGAGAAGGTTCGCAAGATGGCGATCATCTATGACGGACAGGTGAAGATGGCACATCTGGCAATCGCTGCAGGCTACTCTGTAAACGGTGTTGCAAGACTGCATACTGAGATTCTGGAGAAGCAGGAGCTGAAGGATTTCTATGAGATGATGCCGGAGAAGTTCAACAATAAGACAAACGGTATTACGCAGAGAAGATTCCTGCTTCATGCAAACCCGCTGCTTGCAGACTGGGTAACAGAGCACATTGGTGATGAGTGGATTACAGATCTTCCGCAGATCGCAAAGATGAAGGTCTATGTAGATGATAAAAAAGCGCAGCAGGAGTTCATGAACATCAAGTATCAGAACAAGCAGCGTCTTGCAAAATATATCAAGGAGCACAACGGAATCGATGTGGATCCGCGTTCGATCTTCGACGTACAGGTAAAGCGTCTGCATGAGTACAAGCGTCAGCTGCTTAATATCCTGCATGTTATGCATCTGTACAATCAGATCAAGGATCATCCGGAGATGCCGTTCTATCCGAGAACATTCATTTTCGGTGCAAAGGCAGCAGCAGGCTATCGTCGTGCGAAGCTGACCATTAAATTGATCAACAGCGTGGCAGATGTGATCAACAACGATAAGTCCATTAATGGAAAGCTGAAGGTAGTATTCATCGAAGATTACCGTGTATCCAACGCAGAGCTGATCTTTGCAGCAGCAGATGTATCTGAGCAGATTTCTACTGCAAGTAAAGAGGCATCCGGTACCGGAAACATGAAGTTCATGCTGAACGGTGCACCGACACTTGGTACCATGGACGGAGCAAACGTCGAGATCGTAGAGGAAGTAGGCGAGGAGAATGCATTCATCTTCGGTCTGCGTGCAGACGAGGTTATCCGCTATGAGAATGAGGGCGGTTATAATCCGACTGACTACTTCAATAACGATCAGGATATCCGTCGTGTGCTGATGCAGCTGATCAACGGACAGTATTCAAACGGTGATATGGAACTGTTCCGTGAGATCTACGATTCTCTGCTGAATACAAACTGCAGCGACCGCGCAGATACGTACTTCATCCTGGCAGACTTCAAGTCCTACGCTGAGGCACAGAAACGCGTAGAGGAAGCATATCGTGATGAGGAGCGCTGGGCAAGGATGGCAATGCTCAACATGGCATGCAGCGGAAAGTTCACATCCGACCGTACGATTCAGCAGTACGTAGACGAGATCTGGCATCTGGATCATGAGGTGATCAAGGTAGACCCGGAAAGCTTTGAAATGTAATATTTTTCAGGGTATTTCATAACGGAACAGCTGCTTCGCAGCTATTTGGATTTGTCTGATCCGACTAAAGCAGAGATCTGACGAAATAGAAAGAAAGGAAGCCGTTGCTTCGCGAAAAAACGCGGGCAGCGGCTTTTTTATACATATAAATAGGAAGTTACTCCGTAATGTTCCCATTACATAAAAATGACGTAACTGTTCAGAGCTAACCTCCAAAATGCTACGCATTTCGTCGGTGTGGCGTATCCGCCAAATAAAATTTCAAAAACAGGAATCAAGCAGATATTCGCAATCCGCTTTCGCTACTTGCTCATAACCGAATAACTGCCT
>Ga0129317_1001424_pt1 | contig 17685 bp, 16 predicted proteins | sample Cm1ome_FD_94430 | JGI IMG/M metagenome (GOLD analysis project Ga0129317, IMG submission 94430) | Eastern black-and-white colobus group fecal microbial communities from Wisconsin, USA - Cm1105 metagenome | ecosystem: Host-associated > Mammals > Digestive system > Large intestine > Fecal | place... | reverse complement strand
GTACTTATGTGATTTCGATGGTGTCTCAATATTGCCAACTTGACCATTACTTATGTTTAATATGGCAGAGATATCCTGTTGACTGTAGTTCTTAGATAAACGTAGTTTTCGTATCTTACTAACGATGGTATTTTGGTAATCAGATTTCATCAGAAATTTAGTAACTTTGTTGACACTTTTGTACAAATGTAGAAAAAGCACTACATTTGCCCACTCTCATTTTGAGAGTATTTTTTTATGTACCGTTACTTGATTTCAAGAGATATGAAAGAATATAAAAGGGAATTTGATGATAGATGGAGCTTTTGGGATGCTGATACCAAAGAATATACACATGGCTATCATACATATCCTGCAGTTATGATTCCACAAGTTTGTAGAAATTTAATTAAAGAATACAAACCAGTTGGACGTTTTTCTCTTTTATTTGATCCATATATGGGAAGTGGTACTACTCTGGTTGAAGGGACTGTCGCTGGGGTAGACACTATCGGTACAGATTTGAATCCACTAGCTCGAATGATGTCAAAAGTTAAGACGACTCATTACGATGTTAATCAAATTGAAAATCAACTTCATTCGATCATTTTTCATTGCTCCTTATATTCGGAAGAAAAAGTTAATGATAAGAATTTTGATAGGATTTCGAATTATTCTTTTTGGTATTCTGAAGGTGTGCTTTTAAAGTTGTCTTATCTCTCTCAGGAGATTGAAAAATTATCGAGTAATAAAGATTTTTTCAATTTAGTTTTAGCTGAGACTGTAAGAGAAACCTCTTTTACTCGTAATGGGGAGTTTAAGCGTTTTCGGATGAAAGAGGAGAGTATAAAAAAGTTTAATCCGGATGTATTTAAGTTATTTGAGCAAAAAGCAAATAGAAATATTGTAGGACTAAACAAGTACAATAAGTTAAACAATAACGCAGTAGCGAATATATATGATTTCAATACTACGCTTGGAATTCCATCGAGTATTATAAAGGATGGTGATGTCGATATGGTTATTACATCACCGCCATATGGAGATAGTCGAACTACAGTTGCATATGGACAATTTTCTAGATGGGCAAATGAATGGTTTGGTTTTGCCAATGCTGGTAATTTAGATTCCCTGCTAATGGGAGGGAAAAAAGCTTCGGAGGAGTTGTTTTCGACAGATTCTCTAAGGTCTACTTTGGATACAATAAGGTCTCTGGACGAGAAACGATACTACGAGGTTGTGTCTTTTTTGAACGACTATTGGATGTCTATGAAAAATGTGGCAAAGAGTGTTCGAGATGGAGGCGTGGTTTGTTATGTTGTTGGTAATAGGACGGTAAAAGGCGTTCAAATAAACTTGGATTATTATACTGCTGAAATGTTTGAAAAGTGTGGATTTCAACACGTTAAAACTATTGTTCGGAGTATCCCAAATAAAAGAATGCCATCAAAGACTTCCCCGACAAATGAACCCGGGAAAAAGGTTAGTACAATGACAAATGAGTTCATTGTAATTCTAAAAAAAGTTAAAGGGTAAACATGCTAGAACATTAGTTATATGTCATCGAAAAAGTATGAATTAGGCATAGCGTTCAGTGGAGGCGGCGCGAAGGGCGCTGCACACTGCGGAGCCATCCAAGCACTTAATGAATTCGGAATAAAGCCGGACGTGGTATCGGGAACGAGCGCCGGGTCTATGGTCGCCGCGTTCTATTCCGCCGGCTTCAAACCTAAGGAAATGATAGATATGTTCCTGAAGATGAACTTCTTTAAGGACATCGTCACTCCTTCCAAGCCTACGGGCGGTCTTTTCGACTCCACTCCGCTACTGGAGATTATCGAGGAGAAGATGCCATATACTAACATCGAAGACCTTCCCATACCTACCTACATAGTAGCTTCCGATATGGACCACGGAAAGCCTAAAGTGTTCTCTAAGGGCAAGATAGCTCCCCGTTTGGTAGCCTCCTGTTCCATACCTATAGTGTTCAATCCTATGGTAATAAACGGGGTCCATTACATCGACGGAGGCGTGTTCCAGAACCTTCCGATTCCGGCCATCAGGAATATGTGTAAAAAGGTAATGGCTTTCAGCGTTCGCCGTATGGAGCCGGAGGCCTATAAGGACAATCTTCTCTACACCGCCACTCGCGCATACAGTATGATGTTTATGTCGAACATTATGGCAGATTCGAAATTGGCCGATATCTATATCGAATTGAATACCGACGGATGCAGCGTCTATGACATCTCAAATATTCCGGAACTTTTCAGACGCGGTTACTCCGATGCCTGTGCGGCCCTGGAAGCGGCAGGTTACGAGCGCAAATTTCCCGCAGAAGAGATAGAGTTCCCTCCTATGGAGGAACTCCGTCCGCTGAAGACGCACGATTGGTTCATCAAGAAACGCCTTAAGCGTCTCGAGGAGGAATTGGCATAAGCAATTCTCGAAGTTCGTCGGCCGATGTGAATCTGTGCTCGGCCGGAATGTCCTGCAGCCCGCGACTTCTCCAGTCCGCCAGTGCGAAATCGCATCCGGCATCGTGTCCGCAGCGGTAATCGTAGATGGTGTCTCCGAGGAAGAGGCACTCGTCTGCGCTAATCGTGCGACCCTCCATCTCCCCGGCCATCTTCATATATGCCCATGCCGGATCTGGGTCCGGTTTGTGCTTCGTGGTGACGTCAGCGGTGATTTCTATGTCGAAGCAATCCTTAACCTGCGTGAAGTTCTTGTCGAAGTCCAATTCGAAGCGCGAGCGTGAGGTTACCACACCCATTTTGAATCCCTGCTTCTTCAGTTCGTGGAGCAAATCCGACACCCCCGGAAACAGCGTCATATAGTAGCTGAGTTCCATAAAGTTTGACTGCCAATTCTTTATGAATTCCTCGGCCTGGGAGTAGCCTAAAATGCCGGGTACCCGGTGACTGGGAATGCCGAAAAATCGGTAGCCCTCGTCGTAAGTCATTTCATTATTCATCAGTGTTTTAACGGTCTTTCGAAGCGATTCTACGCCGGTCTTTTCCGTGTCGACCAAAGTACCGTCAATGTCGAAAAGAAGGTGGGTATATCTATTTTGCATAATGCGCACAAAAATACTTATTTTTCGCGATTATTTATCCGTATGGTAAAAGATTTTTTGTCTCAAGAATTTTTCCGTATCTTAGTGCAGTTTGGCGAGAAGTGTGACGGGTAATACGCAAGCTGTCTCACTAACCTCTTGAATTAATATCTTGCGTCGTTTAACTAAATGGCAGACGAAAAAATAATATTTTCGATGAATGGCGTGGGGAAAGTGCTTCCTCATAATAACAAAGTCATTCTAAAAGACATCTATCTATCTTTTTTCTATGGGGCTAAGATCGGCATCATCGGTCTTAACGGCTCCGGTAAATCCACTTTGCTTAAGATTATAGCAGGAGTGGAAAAATCCTATAAGGGAGAGGTCGTATGGGCTCCGGGCTACTCCGTAGGCTATCTCGAGCAGGAACCGCAGATGGATCCTGAAAAGACGGTCATCGAAGTGGTTAAGGAAGGCGTGCAGGAAGTGGTCGATATGCTCGAAGAGTATAACGAGATAAGTATGAAATTCTGCGAGCCGCTCTCGGACGAACAGATGGCAGAATTGATAGAAAGGCAGGGAGAATTGACGGAAAAGATAGAGCATTGCCAGGGCTGGGAGATAGAATCCAAGCTCGAAAGGGCCATGGATGCCCTTCAGTGTCCGCCATCGGATGCGTTGATTAAGAATTTGTCGGGAGGCGAACGTCGCCGAGTGGCTCTATGTCGACTGCTTCTTCGCGAACCGGATGTGCTCTTGCTCGACGAGCCTACGAACCACCTCGATACCGAGAGTATCCAGTGGCTTGAAGCGCATTTGCAGCAGTATAAGGGTACGGTAATCGCCGTGACCCACGACAGATATTTCCTCGACAATGTGGCAGGATGGATTTTGGAATTGGACAGAGGCGAAGGCATTCCGTGGAAGGGTAACTATTCGAGCTGGCTCGACCAGAAGAGCAAGCGCTTGGCTATGGAAGAAAAACAGGAAAGCAAGCGCAGAAAGACCCTCGAACGAGAGCTTGAATGGGTCAAGATGGCTCCTAAGGCTCGTCAGGCCAAGCAGAAAGCCCGTTTGGGCGCTTATGAGAAGCTCGCTTCGGCCGACGTCAAGGAAAAGGAAAATAATCTGGAAATATATATCCCTAACGGACCGCACTTGGGTAACAAGGTCATCGAGTTCCATAATGTCAGCAAGTCTTATGGCGACAAGCTCCTTTTCGAAAATCTCGATTTCGTACTCCCACCTGCAGGTATCGTGGGTGTGATAGGCCCGAACGGTGCAGGTAAGACTACGCTCTTCAGGCTCATTATGGGACTTGACACTCCAGACACCGGCTCTATAGACGTGGGCGACACGGTGAAGATAGCCTATGTGGATCAGCAGCATAAGAGCATAGACCCGGACAAGACGGTGTTCGAAACGATAGCCGACAACTCCGAGTGGATAAGGCTCGGTAATAAGGATGTGAACGCCCGCTCGTGGGTGAGCCGATTCAACTTCTCCGGCGCCGACCAGGAAAAGCTCTGCGGAGTGCTTTCCGGCGGTGAGAGAAATCGTCTGCACCTCGCCCTCACCCTTAAGGACGAAGGAAACGTGCTCTTGCTCGACGAGCCTACTAACGACGTGGATGTAAATACTATACGTGCGCTCGAGGAAGGATTGGACGGATTTGCCGGATGTGCGGTGGTAGTCAGCCACGACAGATGGTTCCTCGACAGAATCGCCACGCACATATTGGCATTCGAAGGCGACTCACAGGTCTACTTCTTCGAAGGTAGTTACTCCGAATACGAGGAGAACAAGAAACAGCGACTTGGCAATGTCGAGCCGAAGCGATTCAAATATCGCAAGCTGATGGAATAGATGGAAGACGATAAGAGGTATATGCAGATGGCTCTCGCTCAGGCGAGTGAGGCCGCTTCGGAGGACGAGGTTCCTATCGGGGCGGTGATCGTCTGTCGCGGTCGGATAATCGGGAAGGGCCATAATATGACCGAAAGGCTTAAGGACCCCACGGCCCACGCGGAGATGATAGCGCTCACTTCCGCGACCCAGGCTATGGGAGGCAAGTATCTTAACGACTGTACTTTATATGTTACGGTAGAGCCTTGCCCCATGTGCGCCGCAGCCCTTTGTTGGGCCCAGATAGGACGCATAGTCTACGGCGCGGCAGATCCCAAGCGCGGCTATAGCCTCTTCACCCCATCGCTTCTTCATCCGAAGACTGAAGTGACGTCAGGAGTGCTCGGCGACGAATGCTCTAAAATCGTGACAGACTATTTTAAATCAAAGAGATGAAATTTTTTTTAATAGACGGACACGCGCTGGTATTCAAGATGTACTATGCGTTTTTAGGCCGCCCTATGGTAAATAGCAAGGGGGAGGACACCTCCATCATATTTGGCTTTACCAAATACCTGCTCGAACTCATCCATAGGGAGCAGCCCACGCACATAGCAGTGTCCTTCGACCCGCCGGGAGGGACATTCAGAAACCGTCTTTTCCCTGATTATAAGGCCAATCGCTCCGCGACGCCTCAGCTCGTGATAGATGCGCTCGAACCCCTGACCCGGATAGTGCGCTCGCTTGACATCCCGGTGCTGATGGTCCCCGACTTCGAAGCCGACGACGTGATAGGAACGGTGGCCAAGCGCTTCGCAAGCGCTATGGACGTCTATATGGTCACCCCGGACAAGGACTACGGCCAGCTCATCTCTTCCCACATTTTTCAGTACAAGCCCGGAAAGGGCGGTGCGGATAATGAGATCCTCGGCGAAAGCCAAGTCTGCGAGAAGTACGGCATATCCAGTCCTTCGCAGGTCATAGATATGCTCGCAATATGCGGTGATTCTGCCGACAATGTGCCTGGAGTGCAGGGCGTGGGCCCCGTGGGCGCTTCGCGTCTTCTGGCCAAGTATGACACGCTCGAAGGCATTTATGCCCATCTTAATGACCTGACAGCCAAGCAGCAAGAGGCCTTTCGGGCAGCGCAGGACCATATCGGGCTCAGTAAGGAACTGGTCACCATCAAGATAGACGTGCCGCTGGAGGTGGAATTGGCCGAATTGGCATTAAGCAAGGAGCTGGATTCGCAGATAATCTCGCTGATAGAGTTTTACGAACTGCGCTCGCTCTCGAAAACGATATCCTCCATCTGGAAGATCAATGAAGGAGGCGACATCTTCAGCGCACAGGCTCCGACCCGTCAGGCGGAGAGCCTCGATTATGTGGAAAAGCCCGCAGGCGAGGTGATGCGTCTTGCAAGGGAGCGTGGAGCACTGGCATTTGTCCGCGAAGGGAACTCGCTGATGCTGTGCGTGGAAGGCCAAGTGTGCAAGTGTAAGATATTTGAGGCTAAGGACGTTTTCGAAGATGCTTCCATAGAGAAAAGAGGTTATTCTATAAAGTCTCAGATGAAAGTTTTACTCGAGGAGGGAATAAGGCTTAATGGACGTCTTATGGATGTGGAATTGCTTCATTATGTGCTTAATCCAGAGAGGAATCACCATCTGGATAATATCGTTAAGGAATTCATAGGCGTGGACATAAATGCTCACGACGAAAGTAAGGCGGTGACTCTCAGCCTTTTCGACGATGCTCCCGAAGAGTCTGTCACAGAAGAGGAGAAATACGACGAGGTGAGCGCGATATGGAAGGTCGCTCCTATGGTTTACGAGGCTCTCGATTCTATGAAATCCGTTTATGACACCATAGAGGAGCCTCTGACGAGAGTGCTTTTCGAGATGGAGCGAAACGGAGTTCGCATAGACGTTTCGGTGCTTAGGGACTTCGCCGACTCACTTCGCAAGAGGATGAACGAATGCGAGTCCCGAGTCAGGGAATTGGCCGGTAATCCGACGCTTAACGTGGCCTCGCCCAAGCAGTTGGGAGAGTTGCTCTTCGAGCAGTTGAAGATAGACCCGAAGAGGAAGCGTACTAACAAGGGGAGCTGGCCTACCGACGAGGAGACCCTCTCGGCGCTGTCGGACAGGAGTCCTGTGATAGAGGACATATTAGACTATCGCGGCACCAGGAAACTGCTTTCGACCTACATAGAGCCGCTGCCGGGGTATATCTCGGAGCGCGACGGTCGCGTGCATACTACCTTTAATCAAGCACTTACGGCTACGGGCCGATTGAGTAGCTCTAACCCTAACCTGCAGAACATACCTATCCGCACGGAAGAGGGGCAGCAGATTCGCCGCGCCTTCGTGGCTCCGGAGGGGTGCGTGGTTATGTCTGCCGACTACTCGCAGATAGAGCTTCGCATAATGGCACATTTCTGCGGCGATGAGCATATGCTGCAGGCTTTCCGCGACGGGGAAGACGTGCATAAGTCTATGGCTGCCAAGATTTTCTCCACTTCGCTCGATGCCGTAACTCCCGAGCAGAGAAGGATGGCGAAGACTGCCAATTTCGGTATAATGTACGGAATCAGTGCGTTCGGATTGGCCCAGAGACTGAAGATATCCCGCACTGCAGCGGCCAAGTTGATAGACGATTATTTCGCATCCTTCCCGAGCATCAGGGTCTTTCTGGACGGGGTGCTGGAAAATGCACGGAAGAATGGTTATGTGCAGACGCTGTTCGGACGCAGACGCTATGTTCCGGACGTGAATTCGCGTAACGGAAATGTCCGTGCGGTCTCTGAACGAAATGCCATCAATGCGCCGATTCAGGGCACTGCGGCCGATGTGATTAAATTGGCTATGATAGAGGTGCAGAAGGAGTTGCATCGGAGGGAGCTCCGTTCTCGGATGGTGCTTCAGATTCACGATGAATTGGTGCTGGAAGTGCCTGTGGATGAGATAGAACAAGTTAAAAATCTGTTAGTGGAGAAGATGGAGGGTGTGGTGAAGTTGTCGGTTCCGCTGACTGTCGAGTGTAATTATGGAAAAGACTGGCTTGAAGCCCATTGACGAGCTGATAAGAAGGGCGATAATAGGAGACGGAATGGCGTTCACGGCTCTTTGGGACGCATATATCGATGCGCTCAAGGGTTATCTTACCTCTTCTATGCACATTTACGACGAGTTCCTCTCGGACGATATCTGTTCGCGGAGTTTCGAAAAGGCTTTCCGTCAGATAAATACATACGACCCGTCGAAGAGTTCATTTTCGACTTGGCTCACTACCATAGCCAGAAACACCACTCTGGACATACTCGAGAGGGAAAAGCGCATAAACAAGGAGATAGTGTCGCTGGACGAGTCGTCTACGGCAGATTCCGTGATGGATTCCGTCATAGACCAGATAGACACCCCGCTCGAATCGATTATACGCGACGAGGACGATTCGCATACGCGAAGATGTATAGACGCGCTTCCTCCTCTGTATAAGGAAGTAGCTCGCAAGCGTCTTGTAGAAGGGCTTCAGTATAAGGAGATAGCCGAGGAGCTGGGCCTAGGGCTGAATACGGTACGCACTCGTATTCGTAGGGCTAAGGATTTGATAGAAAATATGAAAGATGAATCAGAAGAAGTATAGGAGAGAAGATTTCGCACGAGCTTGTGAACTTTACGAAGAATGGAATGCTAAAATCAACGTGATTTCCAGAAAGGATATAGACAGCGTCTTCGAGCATCACTTTCTGCATTCCTTCTCGATTTTCGAGTATTTGATTTCGCGAGGTGAGTCGACGGAAGGACTTGACATTCTGGATGTAGGAACGGGTGGAGGTTTTCCGGGAGTTCCGCTGGCTATGATTATGCCTTCGTGCCGGTTTACTCTATGCGATTCCATAGGAAAGAAGGTGAAGGTGGCGCAGAGCGTCTCGGAGGGGTTGGGGCTTAAGAACGTAACTTGCGTGAATGCTCGCGCAGAAAGCCTCGAAGGGGAGTATGACTATGTAGTGTCTCGCGCGGTGACTTCATTAGTGAACTTTTATCCGTGGGTGAAGGGAAAATATAAAAAGAGCATCTTGTATCTAAAAGGAGGGGATGTGCTGGAGGAAATCTCCGAACTTTGTCGCAAATTCGGGCTTTCAGCATCGCAGATAACGGCTTGGCCTATTTCGAATTGGCTTTCTGACGATTATTTTGCCGAAAAATTTGTAATTGAGATAAGAAAATAGTATCTTTGCCCTCCCAAAAGTGCAAATATAAAAAAGAATAAGATATGAAAAGGACATTCCAACCATCAAATCGCAAGAGGGTTAACAAGCACGGTTTCCGTGAGCGTATGGCTTCTGCTAATGGACGTAGAGTTCTTAACGCACGTCGCCGTCACGGTCGTAAGAAATTAACCGTTTCTTCAGAAGATCGCTATTAATCTTCTCGAAAAAGTTAGAAGAGGGATGACCAGAGAGATTTGGACATCCCTTTTCTGCGTAGATAGGTTTATATTTTTGGTAATCTGAATATAAAGTCGGATATTCGTAGAAGATTACATTCCTAAGGTATGAAGTGGTTTACAGATCTTTTCGTAGAGCAGTCATTCGTTCAGGCTATCGTTGTGCTATCGCTGATATGTGCGGTAGGTCTTCTCCTCAGTAAAATCAAGATCAAGGGCGTCTCCCTGGGTATAACGTTCGTGTTTTTCGCGGGCATATTGGCCGGACATCTGGGGCTCAACATTAATCCTGCGATGCTCGCACTGGCACAGAACTTCGGTTTGGTGCTGTTTATCTATGTGCTTGGCCTGCAGGTAGGTCCCAGCTTCTTCCCGTCTCTGAAGAAGGGCGGAATAAAGCTGAATCTGCTGTCTCTCGGCGTGCTGGTGATAGGCACTCTGATGGCTGTCGTGGCGAGTCTCGTGACTAAGATTACCCTGCCGGTGTCCGTCGGCCTTTTGACAGGTGCCGCTACGAATACCCCTATGCTCGGTGCCGCTCAGCAGTCCCTTCTCGAGATTCATCCCGAGGCTACCGACGTGTCGAATCAGATGGCTATGGCCTGCGCCGTGGCTTATCCTTTCGGTATCATAGGCGTGATTCTATCCATCGTAATCCTTCGCTCAATGTTCTGTAAGGGCGGGGAGTCGTCAAAGCAGGTGCACGAGAATCCTACTTTCGTGACGGAATTGCGCGTGACTAATCCGGCGATTTGCGGAAAGAATATAAAGACCATAATGCGAGGGGTTCATCCCCATCTGGTGGTGTCCAGAGTGTGGAAATTTACCGGAGCTAATGAAGACGACGCTAACGAGGGCATAGTCATTATTCCTAACGGAGACACAGTCTTGGAAAAGGGCGAGCACGTGTTGGTGATGTCTAAGGAAAGTGAGGTTGACCAGGTGGAAAAACTTTTCGGAGAGAAGGTTAAGAAAGACTGGAATAAGAAGGACATTGACTGGAACCACATTGACGGCTCACTCGTGTCCCGTCATGTCTTGGTGACCAAATCGAAGATTAACGGGGCCAAGCTGGGCGATTTGCATCTTCGTAACGCCTACAGTATCAACATTACTCGTGTGAATCGCGCCGGTATCGACATCTTGCCGTCGAGCAACCTTCGTCTTCAGACAGGTGACAAGCTCACCATCGTGGGGCAGGAAAAGGCTATCGACAGCGTGGCGGCAGTGCTTGGCAATCAGGAGAAAGAGCTTCGCAATCCTAACCTTTTCGCGATTTTCGTGGGCGTTATCATCGGCCTTGTCGTCGGTGCCATTCCGCTTTCCATCCCGGGAATGAGCGTGCCTGTCAAGCTGGGTCTTGCGGGCGGCCCTATCATCATCGGTATCTTGATGGGAGCGTTCGGCTCGCGATTCCACGTCGCTACATATACCACTATGAGTGCCAATATGATGCTTCGCCAACTGGGACTCACGATCTACTTGGCCGGTCTGGGCTTGAGTGCGGGTCCGGGCTTTTTTGAGACCGTCTTTCAGCCGGAGGGCTTGCTCTGGATAGTGGTCGGCGTACTGTTTGCGATGGTTCCGGTGCTTCTAATCGGCATCATCTCCACTAAATTCTGCGGTGTTTCCTACGCATCTAACATAGGAATGATTTGCGGTGCTATGGCCAATCCTATCGCGCTTAATTACGCGCTCAGCACCGTCGAGGACGATGAGCCTTCAGTATCTTACGCTACGGTTTATCCTGCCGGAATCTTCCTAAGAGTCATCTCTGCCCAGCTTGTCATCTTGATGATGATGGGGTAGTGCGCGATATAATAAAAGAAACCCGGAAGTCTTGAATGACCCCCGGGTTTTTATGGTGTAATACTATTATTAGAATATGATATTAGCAAGGCCGTCTGTAACGACTTTTATGTTAATGTCTTGTGCGACTCCCACAGCTGTCATATTCTTGTCACTCTCCTCATCTCCCACTAAGGTAAACTCTATGGCGGTGTCGGACATCATCTTGTATTTCATTTGAATAGTCTGTTTCATAACTATGCAGACAAGAGCGCCTTCTGTGTCGTTACTATTCGGTAAAGCTACGTAAGTACCTGTGGCACAGACATAATCGCCTGCTTTAAGGCTCATTAGGAAGTCTTTGTCTTCCTGTGAGGTCTTGTCCGTTGCAGGGATTCCTTGCAGCATCTTGAGGGTGGCTTCGTCGATCTGTGGACCAAATAGAATAACACCATCCTCTCTGAATGCGTAGCAGACTTTCGTGCCATCTGTCGTAATTACCCAGTCTTTCTGATAGGCAGGAGCGGGAGCGGAATCATCTTTCTTACACGATGGTACGACAAGTAGGACACCAAGCATGATTGCGCTCAGTGCGGTGATTAGTTTGATTGTGTGTTTCATAAAAAATTATATTAGTGTTGATTCTGCGAATATAAGAATTTTTTGCAAAAAAAGTTGTATTTTTGCACCCAAATTTGAATGCTTGGTAGAGCTTGTACTCCGCTATATAAATGAATGTAAAAAACAATTGGGGAAAGCTCACCTGGACGATACTTTCCATTTCCCTTCTTACCGTGATGGCCGGCGCTGCCATCGCCCCTGCACTTGGTATTATTCGCGATCATTTTTCCGATGCATCGGACGTGCTGGTTCAATTGATAGTAAGTTTGCCTGCGTTACTTATTATAGTCACGAACCTAGTTTTTCCGCGTCTTTGCAGATGGATGAAAACTAGGACATTGGCATTAACGGGATTAGTGCTTTATGTCTTGACCGGCGCAGGGTGCTTTTTCGTGGATAATATCTGGATACTGCTCTGCTTGCGAGCACTGCTCGGATTGAGCGTGGGAATGATAATGCCGCTCTCGACGGGATTATTGGCATACTATTATCCGCCGGAGAAGCAGGCTGGCCTGATGGGGCTTTCGGCGGCGATGAACCAGATGGGCGGCGTGGTGGCTACGCTATTGGCCGGACTTCTCGCAGGAATCCAGTGGAACTATGCGTTTCTGGTGTATTTGCTGGGGCTGATTGCCGCAGTGATGGTGCTGCTCTTCTTGCCGAACGAGAGGCTGAGTGGTGGTAGCAGGCCTTCTTTAGGACTTTTGAAGCGTTTTCATCCTTCGGTGGTGGGAATGTTTCTGGTTATGGTGCTCTTTTTTATCTATCCTACCAGGTTTGCGATGAGTGCGCACGCGGGGACGGACCTTTCTAATAATGCCATCACCTTTATAATGGTGGGCTTGGACATGGTCGCATTCCTGGTGGGATTAGTGTTCGGAAAGGTAATGGAGAACTTTCGCTATGGAATCAAATATATGGCACCCATAGGGTTTATGCTGGGCTATTATTTGCTTTCGATGGGCTCAAGCTTGCCGCTACTTCTTGCGGGGTCCGTCGCCATAGGTATAGCAAATGGCGTGGGCGTGCCATACTTGAATACGATTGCATCCTTGAAGGCGGGGCGCACAGCGGCATCCACCGTAATGCCGCTGCTTTCCGCCGCGCTTTATTTAGGACAGTTCTTGTCTCCTCTTATCGTTACGCCGCTAAGTCGGGCGCTATTCGAGCCAACTGATTATCTATCACCTTTTAAGATAGGAGTAATGATAAGTGCTATTTATCTGCTGCAAGTCTTCCTGACCCGCAAGCGTCAGGTCGTGAAGTGAGTTTAGTCGACTTTAGTGACATTTATCGAGATGCCATCCGTCGAAGACGTGATGATGAGTTGATGGCATCCGCGCCATCAGGCAGAAAATGGCTGTCATTTCCTGATTTGTTTGGTAGCAATTATCTTGATGGCCAGGCCACCGGAGAAATCCGGTGGTTTTTTAAAAATTCATCCGGCCAAACCCTCTTCTCACCGGATAAAACGGTACTTTAGTCTCTCCTATCCGGCAAAACCCATGATCCACCGGACGGGAAGCCATTGAGACTATCTCATCAAATCCACTTTGGCAGCGACTGTGCCCCAGAAGTGTGTAGAATGGCACCTCACTGCCAAGGTGAAGCTTACAAAGTCTCACCTTGGCAAGCCACCCTTAACAGAGTGCGCTCTACGCCGTCCTCCTTGCCAAAGTGAATTGGCGGAAGCCCGAAGCCGAAAAACACCTTTTGAGTCAAGATGCTTCGTTTTTTATCTAAAGGATAATAATAACTGACTATAATTTTGTAAAATGCTTAAATTTGCAATTATTATTACAGATGCTATGGGGAATAACGATATTACAGAACATCAGACCATTACAGAAGGACAGTTTATAGATGGTATCAGGGAATTGCTTGAAACTGCCAGAAACAATGTTGTTAAGCAAGTGAATACCACTATGCTAATGACTTATTTCGAGATTGGCCGAAGAATTGTCGAGCAAGAACAGAAAGGAGAAAATCAAGCAGGTTATGGACAATATCTGCTATTGCATTTGTCTGAATCTCTTTCAGGGCGTTTCGGAAAAGGATTTTCAAAAAGAAACCTTGAATTGATGCGGCAGTTCTACCTCACATATAAGATTGCGAAATCGTCGATTTCGCAATCTCTAAGTTGGACCCATTACATAAGGTTGATGCGGATTTCCGATCCGAAAGAACGGGCATTCTACGAAATTGAGGCTGCAAATAATAACTGGAGTGTGAAGGAATTAAACAGACAGTTTGATTCGGCTCTTTATCAAAGATTGGCATTGAGCCGCGATAAGGACAAGATTCTTGAATTGTCAAAGAAAGGACAACTTATTGAAAAGCCGGAGGATATATTGAAAGATCCTTATATCCTTGAATTCACTGGTCTCAAAGAACTACCGGAATATAGCGAAAGTAGGTTGGAACAAAGTCTTATAGATGAACTTCAATCATTTCTTCTCGAACTTGGAAAAGGATTCACATTTGTCGGCAGGCAACAGCGAATAACTATTGAGGATGATCATTACTTCGTTGATCTTGTGTTTTATAACAGACTGCTCAGGGCCTTCGTATTAGTTGATTTGAAAATAGGACAGCTGAAGCATCAGGATTTGGGACAAATGCAGATGTATGTGCATTATTACGATCGCAATGTGAAACTACCTGACGAAAATAAGACCATCGGTATTGTTCTTTGCCGAGACAAGAAAGATGCCCTAGTGGAAATGACCCTTCCAGATGAGACGAATCCGATATTCGCCAGCAAATATCAAACAGTATTGCCGAATAAGGATGAGTTGAAGGCACTTATAGAAAAGAAGTAAAAAACTACACGTCCCTTCCCGGGTGCCGCTGGAAACAAAATTAGTATCGCTTTTGTGATACTAGCTCTTTGATTTTCAGCAGATGAGAATATCTATTCAATAGTGAAACAGGAATTCAACAAGATTTCGGACAAGAACAACTATACTTTTAACATTGACTTCATATATAAAGTCATGGCCAACCTCCCCCGGATTAAGAACCGGATATTCTTTGGGAATGTTACCGATAAACTGATAGGAATATACCACTTGGATTGATTAGTCATATACTTAGACCACTTACGATAGCTGCAGGACTTGCAATGGCGAATCCGGCCGCTTATGCTGATACTGACCAATACTGAGCTAAACAACGACCATTCTCTTCCGTTTTCTGCTTTCATCTTCGTCAAATTCATTTTGGCAGCGACTGTGCCACAGAAGTGTGTAGAATGGCACCTCCCTGCCAAGGTGAAGCTGAAAATAGTCTCACCTTGGCAAGCCACCCTTAACAGAGTACGCTCTACGCCGTCCTCCTTGCCAAAGTGAATTGGCGGAAGCCCGCGAGCCTGTAATATACCCAGATATTTTCCGTTTGAAGGCGAACTTTGTCGCGAGCGAAAGCCACATGTATGTAGTTCCGTTATCGAGCGCGCAAGAACTGGCCATTTACCTTGACTTGCTCCGGAATATTTGGGAAAGGAAAAGGTCGGAAGAGCATTGATGGAGCTGGATAATGTGACTATTAAAGAGTTTTCTGAATCCATCGTCCGGTCTTTCGAGCCCCCTCACGGTCAAGAAGTCCTTTCTCTTTTAAAGAATTCACGATTCTTTTGACCGTGCTTCTGGATTTGCCTAATACGACAGCAATCTGGTCGAGTGTGATGGTGTCGTTGGCTTCGATGGCTTTTACAGCCGCCAATTCCTGCAGGCTGAGAGAATTTATAGGTTCATTTTGAACCTATAAATCCGATAGTAGTACTGGATTTTTCGTGTAGGTTCTGTTTTTGTTACCTCCGTGAGCCTCCAGATATCCAAATTCTGTCAATTGGCGCAGATACCGCTTGGCCGTTGTTTCGGTGAATCCTAAAGCATTGACAATAGATTCTGTCTTAACTTCACTTTTATCGGCCATAAATAATAAAATATCGACCAATTTCTCTGCAAGAGATGGCTTTATCGACCATTTATCGACCATTTTCTTAATTATATCAGTTTTATCGGCCACTTCCACCGATCTCTCATATTGTTCGATGTCATGCCTCAAGTGAGCGCAGTGCAGCTCTGTCATACAATCAACAAAGATTTGTATATTTTCTTGCTCTCTTGTGTCAATTAAAGCCTGAATATATTCACCTTTATCTTCCTTTAGAACCTTTGTCGGCAGCGCATCATATTCCATTTGCAAAAGGTTCATCAGCAAGCGACAAGTTCTGCCGTTGCCATCAGCCCAAGGATGAATGGTTACGAGTTCATAATGAGCCCAGAAGCTTAATTCATAAACCGCTGCAATATTACTGGAGTCAAGCGCTTTACGTCTGGCATTAAGTTCATTGCAGAATGCTTCCAATTTCTGAGGCACTTTCATCCAGTTTAGATAAGATCGACCTCCTGCTCCTGCTGTAACATTAAGTTTTCGCAGTTCTCCTTTTGAAGCATCGAAAGAGCCACCTAAGGAATTGTATTCCGAGCCTGTTCTTGCCATAACTTTGGAAGCAAGCATAATTAGAGAATCCACAGTGATGTCTTCGTGACGCTTTATCCACTCTATTCCGTATTCATAAGCGTTTTTTAAGTCGAGGTTCATCAACTGTTCAACCATAGGTTTACCCTTTGCGGTAATGCCCTCGTCAAACAAAAGCTGGGCCTCAACTTCTGTCACTGTGCTGCCTTCGATAGCGGTGGAATGGGTAATAATCGAGTAAAGATAGAATTTGCCGTAATCTATCTGATTGGATATTTCCAATTCTTTGTACTGCCGGAGTAGTTGCAGCAGTTTAGTATTATTATCTGCATTCATATCTTATACTCTTTAGCATTTCTTATCAAGACACGATAGTTTGTTGTCCGAAGTCTCGTATTGACAGACCTATGTGATTCGATTTCGCAAAGATAAAGAATTATCCTGCACGATTCACATTTATAGGCTCATTTTGAGTTTTTCGCCGCAAAATTCCCGATTTTACCCATTAAAAACTCGGAAAAAGTCCCGATTTTGCGACTTGAAAACACGGAAATCGAGTCTCCGATATTATCCTTGCCAAAGTGAATTTGTGGAAGCCATCGGGATTTCGTCGCGCAGAGTGCTCCGACGTCCCTGTCCGCTCGCCGCGGGGGCCCTTGCAAATGATTTTCAATTGTTCAATTATCGATGACAATCAGTGTTCAAATTTGGATGGCAGTGGACAAGAAAGAAACTTAGAGCTATGGGAGTTTTTTCTTTGAAAATATTGTTCAGTTACCAAATTTTGGTAACTTTGCAAAAACAAACGGGAAAGAAAATGAAAAATACATCAGTAGCACTCGGTTCGTATTTTGATGATTTTATCAAGGCCCAGATTGCTCAGGGGCGTTATAACAATGCCAGTGAGGTAATTCGTGCTGGATTGCGCCTTCTTGAAGATAACGAGAGTCGGGTCTTGGCATTGAAGAAGGCCATTCAGGAAGGCCTTGACAGTGGTATTGTAGCGGATTTTGATCCGGTTACGCATTTGAGAACTCTCAAGACCGCTGCTCACAATGGCTAAAATTCGCTTCGGCAGCAAGGCGGTCGAGGACTTGACCTCTATCTGGACTACACATATCGGACTTGGTCTGAAAGACAGGCAGATGAGTATTACAATATGCTCGTATCCTCCTGCAGGAAAATCGTCTCCAGCACTTTTCGTCTTGCAAAGTCATATTGTGACATCGCAGAGAATCTGTACGGATTCAGGGCCGGTCACCATCTTATTTTTTATACTCCACTCTCCGAGGGGGATATTCTTATCGTCCGTATTCTCCACGAACGGATGGATGTAAAACGTCATCTTGGTGATTAAACGGGTCAGGGGGAAAACCCTGTGTATTACGCATAGATTTTCTGTAGTCTAAAAAGAAAGTATTTTACGTCAGATATGCCTCTCAGTTGAGCTCTGAAGTTTT
>Ga0129317_1001418_pt1 | contig 17776 bp, 16 predicted proteins | sample Cm1ome_FD_94430 | JGI IMG/M metagenome (GOLD analysis project Ga0129317, IMG submission 94430) | Eastern black-and-white colobus group fecal microbial communities from Wisconsin, USA - Cm1105 metagenome | ecosystem: Host-associated > Mammals > Digestive system > Large intestine > Fecal | place... | reverse complement strand
GGGATATGATTTAAATATTGATAAAAAGACATTAGGACCAATTCTTAAACTTATGAGTATTAAATTTGTATATTATGCTCTTGTGATTGCAGGATTCTTTGTTTTGTTTCCAGCCCAAATGGCCGATAAGACATTTATGATGGCACCTCTTATTTATTTCATGTGTCCAACTGGCTTTGGATTAATGCCTATTATTGAACCACTTTATAAAGATGTACAGGATGCATCTTTTGCAAGTGCATTTGTGTCAATCTTTATGATTGTTACGTTGATTGTTTATACTATTGTTGTTGTCTTTATAGCATAAAAACCTTCACCGCTCTTAATGAGAGGGAAGGTTTTTAATCTTTAATAAATCCATAAGTTCAATCATTTCTTCTTCGTCTTTATGTGATAATTCTCTATGATGTTGATAATCAACAAAGGAGAAGAAGTTTGTTTTATTCATATAGACGAGAGTTATAGACTTAGCAACTCCATGTTTAATAAATTCTATTAATTCATCAGATAAGTCTAATGTATTTTCTGAAAAATCTACTATTTTCATTGGATGATAACATAATTGATGAAAATCCTTATCATTAATTGTACCTTCAGTATTATTTCCTTGATAGGCTCTAGAAGAAATCCATAGATTTTTATGTGTAAATTTCTTGGTATCCATATCAATGTGCATGTGTGAAATACGATTAAAATGATAATGTTCACCTATGAGTTTCATGATGTTTTGTACATCATTTTCACTAACATCTTGAGGAGGAATGAGTTTAGAAATCTGATCATATAAATCATCAAAAGTTTGTTTGTTTAGATTTTGAACATCTTTTTTTTGATCATAAAGTTCAAAACCATTTCTCCCATGTTTTTTGGCTTGATATAAAGCTAAATCTGCATTTTCAAACATTTGTTGGAAGGTATATAATAATTGTCCTTCATCGGCAACATAAACACCAATACTTGTTGTTATTGTATCATCCTTTTCTAATTGAATATCTCTTACAGCTTGACAGATACTTTTGGCTTTAGAAATTGTTTGATCTTTTGTTATATTCTTTAATAGGATAATAAATTCATCGCCACCAATTCTTGCGATTATATCATTATCTCTTATAAGAGATTTTAAACATTGAGCAAAAGCAATCAAGACATTATTTCCAAAAAGATGACCATGAGTATCATTAATAGTTTTAAAGTAATCAATATCTAAAATCATAAATGCAAAAGGCTCTTTATGAGGTCTATAACTTAAATAATCTTCGATTTGTTCTTTTCCACCTTCAAGATTAAGAATATGAGTTAAGGCATCACGTTGGGCTCTTTGTTCAAGAATAGCCTTATGATTCCATTCAGTTGTAATATCTTTAGCAGTTGCTAAAACAATAGCAGGATTACCTTTATCATCATTAATAATAACAGAATCAATAGATTTTCTTAAATATTGATTGGTACCTCGAATATGTTCTCTAATCTCAATTGGACCTGAAATTTTTCTAGTGAATAAACCAATAACTTTAGGTTTGTCCTCATCAAAAACAGTAGAATGTTCAGAGGCAATATAATCTAAATAATGTTCATAGATCTTTTTCTTTGATTCTTCTTGAATATCAATAATAACACTATCCTTTTCTATATCATATTCTAATATTGTTATAGAGTTATCTTTTAAAGCTAAAGAATATTTTTGTTTTTGAACAACTAAATCTAATTCACTTTTCTTTAAAGAAGAAATATCACAAATGAAAGCATTAATAACAGGCCTTCCTGTAAAATCTATAAAAGTTTCACCTTGTTCCATAACCCAAATAAGACTACCATCTTTTTTTACAAGACGAAACTCAACATGAAAATTATGACCATTTTCTAAACATTCCTTGATTGCGTTTTTAAAAAGTTTTTGATCTTTTTTATAAATAAGATCAATTGCACTTGTATGATAAGTTTTCATAAATTCATCTTTAGTATATCCTAACATGGAAGCAAGTGTATCATTAACAGAACGTAATGATAAATTATCATCACAATAGTAACTACATAGTCCTGCAAGGGGTGATGCATAACGTATATCTTGATTAAAAAGAGATTGAGAAGAATAGTTGGAGTGTGAAAAATGAAAATGAGTGATAAGTGTTTTATTATTTCTATTTTCATAAATGATTGTGAGTTCAATAATAAAAGGATGATTATAATTTTTATTAATTTCAATGCTTCCTTCTATAACAGATAAACTTTCATTTTCAACGACAACATGTAAATCTGTATTTATAATTTTATATTGGTTTGAGGATTGTTGGTGGGTTAATAATCCATTTTGAAAAGCTTGTTTGGAATGTGCACCTAAAATTCGCATATCCTCAGCAAAATATTGTGTAACATCATCAATATTCTTTTTTTCAAATAATTCGATAATAATATTTTCTGTTAAGCCTAGATAATCAAATTGATTTTTTTCTAGCATGTTTTTCTTCAACTCCTTTATATATCTATTATAGGATAAAGGAATATCGAAAAAAAGAGATTTTTGTCTAAGAAAAAAGTTTCTTTATTTTTATGTTTATTTTTATTATACTCATATTTGAGGTGGGAAAATGAAATCAAAAATAATATTTTTAGATGTAGATGGAACTTTAGCATTAGCTTCAGGAGATGTTTCTCATAAAGTGAAACAAGCTATTCAAAAAGCAAGAGAAAATGGACACTATGTTTTTATATGTACAGGGCGTAATCGTGCTGGAATTGAAAGATTTATGCCGATAGGCTTTGATGGTGTCATTTGTAGTGCAGGAGGATATATTGAAATTAATAATAAAAAGATATATGAATCGTTTTTAAGTGCAGAAGATTTTCAAGAAGCGAGAGATATTTTTAATGAGCATCATATGTTATGTCATTGTGAATCGACTTATTTAACTTTTTGTGATGAAGAATTAGGACGTATTTTTTTACAAGATTTGATGAATGATAAGAATAATTCTGAATTAGAGAGATTAAAAAAAGAACAAGAAAATCAGTTTGATATATGTAGTTTTGAAGAATACGATCAAAATCCAGTGCCTATACATAAGATATCTTTTGTATCTAAAAATAAAGATGATGTAGAAGCAATAAAAGAAAAATTATCTTATAAATATAACTTTGTTATTCATGAAATATTTTCAGATGTAAATATTAATGGAGAAATTATTATCAAAGGAACAAATAAAGGAAAAGCTGTTTTAAAAGTTGTAGAAGCTTTAAATATGAATATAGAAGATACAATTTGTTTTGGTGATAGTATGAATGATTTAGAAATGATACAAGCTTGTTTCTATAGTGTTGTTATGGAAAATGGATCAGAAGAACTTAAAAAGTATGCAACTACAGTTTGTGAAAGTGTAAGCAATGATGGTGTTTACCATGAAATGAATAGATTAGGTTTATTAAAATAAAAAGGTGATTTTATGTCTAAAAAGAAAAAAATATTAATAACAATCATTTGTATTGTTATTTTAATTCCTGTTATTATGTTGGGAAAGATTATTTATATACATTATCAAACAAAAGATGGTATTTCTATTGTGGGCTATCATGGTGTTGTAAGTGATGATGAAAAAGAAAGATTATATGCTGATAATCAATATTTTTTATCAGAATCTCAATTTAAAAGACAAATGCAATATCTATATGAAAACAAATATGAAACACTAACAATGTCAGAAATATATGATTATTATCAAGGAAATAGAGATGTTGATAAAAATGCTGTTGCTTTAACTTTTGATGATGGTTATAAGAATTTTAATGCAGTTGTAAAACCTATTTTAGAGGAATATGGATTTCAAGGAACGTGTTTTGTGATTGGAAAACATTTATCAAGTGATAATCAAAACATGTTAAAAACAGAAGATATTCAAAATGATGATATTGTTGAGTATTATTCTCATTCTTATAATTTACATAGAAAAGCACCAGGTTTTGATCGTAAGATTATTCAAGACTTATCTTTAAATGATATTACTGAAGATTTTGCTTGTAATCCAATGGATTCTACTTACTTTGCTTTTCCTTATGGACGTAGTATAAAAGATATAGAACCTATATTAAAAGACAATCAAGTGAAACTCGCTTTTGGTTATAATCAATTAAGACATATGACAAGAGACGATAATCCTTATCTATTACCAAGATATATGATTGTGGATATTATGCCTGATTGGTATTTTCGCTTTATAACACAATAAAAAAACTCGTTTTTCTTTTAAACGAGTTTTTCACTATATACATCAAATGAACTGGCAATCAATAAATATAAGAAACCAGTTTGAACAAAGAATACTGTATAATCCATAGTTCCATGAACAAGTATCATAGCTGTAAAAGAAACAATCAAAGCAACCAAAGTATTATCAATTTTCATTTTCCATAATTGATATAATTTTTTTATGTTGCTGACAACATAAGGAGTGATTGTTGCTATACCAACAATACCAAAACATAAGATTGGATCTAAATAAATACTATGAGCATGTTCTGTTGGATGTCCTTTGTATAATGAATAAATATGCATATATGTCATAGGTCCTTCACCAAATAAAGGATGAGTTATAATATTAGCAACTGCCACTTTCCATATCTTAGCACGTGTGAAGAAGTAGGCAACAATGTTATCTACTCTTGGAAATGCTGAAGGGTTTAAAAGGAAATATAGACAAGCACACATGACGCATAAGAAAATACATAAGCAAGTTTTGTAATGTTTATCTATAATCAACATAACAAGAATACCAGCTGCTAAAGCAGGCCATGCTGTACGACATGCTGTTAAAATTAATAAGAATAAGTTTAATGCTATAACGCAAAGATAATAGAAGAATTTTTGGAATTGTATTTTTATATTATCAAGTTTTAATATTTTATAAAAAGTGATACAGACAAAGAATTCTATCATCATGGCATAGTAATTAGCATTAAAGAAAAATGAATTAATACGTTCTTTTGGTTTGTTAAAAATAATTAATTCAAAAACATCAATATCTTTTGAATTTAATATTCCCATATATTCAATTAATCCATAAATAGCTGCAAAGACACTCATTACAATAATACAATTTGTAATAAAGTCAAAAAGTTTAGGAGTAATATGAATACGATAATATAAAACAAAAGAAAAAATAGCTAAAAGACCAATACTACACAATGCTCCTAAATAATTTTTATAAAATAAAGAAACAATAAAAGTTAATCCACTAAACAAAAGAATATAACGACTTGCTGGTATCTGACGATAAGCTTCTTGTATTTCACCTTTCATTAATAAACGTAATAATAAAAGTATTAAAACAGTTCCACACATATAGAAAGGTAAAAACATTGAAAATATAGCAACAATAATATATCTTTGGTTATGAGTAAAATGTTCTTTTAAATAATCTATCCCAAAAATAATAAACACCTCCTATAAAAGCAACTCTATTTTACAACATTTCATTATTTATGTATACTATAAAAAGAAAAGATGACAAATATGTAAGAAAAAAGGAATGAAATTCATGAAAAAATATCTTTATATATATAATTATTCACCTCATGAACAAGATTTATGTGAGATGGAATTTAGACAAATTTTTAAAGAGAATATGATATCTAAGTATTATATAACTGATCAAGATTTTGATTATCAACGTAGTGTTTTTATAAAAGGAAAATTAGAGATTTTAAAGATGAGTTCTTGTTTTGATGATATTATTGATTTTTTAAATGAGAAAAAATTATGTTATTATGAATTTAAGGTGATATATTTAAAAAATGAGATTACACATGTTGATTATCATGAGGCTATTCAAAAGTGTAAAGATATTGCTTTACCAATTGATGGATCAGTGAATCTTCATAATCCTAAAGTGATTTTTGGTATTACAAAAATAAATGATCAATGGATATTTGGTCTTTATCATGATCATATGATATGGAATCTAAGAGGAGAAAAACCACATTCTTATTCTCATTCTTTAAATGTTAGAGATTCTAGAACATTAGTGAATATTGCTGTAGCTCATGATATGGATGCAAAAATTGTAGATCCATGTTGTGGGGTAGGAACGGTCGTTTTAGAAGCATTAAGTATGGGGTTAAATATTAGAGGTTATGATATTAATCGTGATGTGTCGTATCAAGCAAGACTTAATTTAGAACATTTTGGTTATGATCCTCTTTTGATTGAAAAGGTTGATATTCATCAATTAGATCAAACATTTGATGTTGCTATTATGGATATTCCATATGGTGTTTATAGTCCATTTACTTATCAACAACAATGTTCTTTATTAAAAGAAGCTTATCGTATATCACAACGTTTATTATTAGTATCTCATATTCCAATGAATAAAGAATTAGAAGAATTAGGATATCAGATTCAAGATCAAAGTCAAATCACAAAAGGGAATTTCAAGCGTTATATGACTTTATGTCAAAAGGGGAGATAAGAAATGAAACATATCATTATGCTACATGATATCAAAAAACATCATGATTTTGAAAAAGGAATACATGATATTTTAAAAGATGTTGATTATCATTGTATATATACACATTCTATCCAAGAATCTATTCAATACATAAAAGACTATCCAACTCCTGCTAGATTTTATGCTGTAGGTGGAGATGGTACGGTTAATGGTATTTTACAAGGGATTGTAAATACAAAACATGAATTGGTTGTGATTCCTTATGGGACAGGCAATGATTTTTGTCGAGTTTTGACAAAAGAAAAAAATCCATATCATTTATTAAAACAATCTTTAAAAATGTCATCACAAAAAGTAGATACTATATTATTAAATGATCACTATTATATCAATTCAGCTTGTTTTGGGGTTGATAGTGTTATTGCTAATCACGTTCATGACACACCTGATATATTATTAGTACCACAATCAAAAAGCTATCTTGTTTCTATTATGCAACATGTTTTTCAGTATAACTATCATAGGGTAAAATTATATAGTGAAAATCAATGTTTATATGATGGACCAACAACTTTATGTACATTAAATAATGGACAATATTATGGTGGTGGATTTCAAATTACCCCACAAGCTGATATTCAAGATGGATATATGGATATTTGTGTTGTTGATCAAATCCCTAAAGCAAAGATTCCATATATGTTTTCATTATTAATTGCTCATAAATTAGAAAATAGAAAAGAAGTTCATTATTTTAAAATGAAAAAAGCAACTTTGCATTGTGAGTATATGTGTAATCTTGATGGAGAAACTTATCAAAGTGATGTTTATCATTTTGAAGTGAAACCACAATCATTAAACTTAGTTATGTATGAATAAAAGGAGTAGAAAATGAAATTCTACTCCTTTTATTAAATATCTTCTTCTATAATAGTTTCAAAATAATAACTCTCACTATCATGGAAATCGATATATTCTTGATATTTCATATAAACAAAAGCAAAAAAGATAATCAAGAAAATAGAACCAAAAACAATGAAATTATATTTAATCATATGACTTAATTTCATATGTGAGATAATTGTTTGGTTATCCATACGTTCATAAAATGCAGCAACTATATCTATAGGTTCTCCAAAACTTTCAATATAATCAAGATATTCTTCTTGTGGATGTTGTTGACTATAACGTTTTAAGAAATCATAAAAATTTTTTAAATAGGCTTTTTGATGTTGAGCATGGGTAGGAAAAGCATGATAAACATCTTTATAATATTGTTTGGCAGCTTTATTCATGTTGATAGTCCTCACTTATTTTGCTTTGCATAATTGATTCAATGGCAGTGTTTAAGTTTTGATAATCTCTTTTTAACATATCATAACGGACTTGACCAGGTTCTTCTATGTGATAAAAATCTTGATTGTTTTTATTGTAGTGTGATATTAATTGAGCGATTTCAAGGTGATATAGGATTGTAAATAAAACACCTTTTTTTATTTTGATATAATTATGAGAAGAATTGTTGATATATTTAAATATGTCAAAAAATTCTAAATCAGATTTATTTAACAAAGATAATATTAACATTTCGAATTTATAGAAATGATCTTGTTTCATCATTTTTCTCACCTCAATGTTTATTATATCATATCTCGTTTATTTGAAAAGAAAAGTTCTATAAATTCCAAAATGCGAGGGTCTATATCTTCTTGCTTACGAGTAATTAATGATATTCCTGTATAAAGTTCTTTATCTTCAAGAATAGTAGAAACTAGAGATTGATCATGATTTAAAGCTAAGGCACTTTGTGGTATGATAGCAACTCCAATACCATGTGATGCCCATATTAAAGAAGTACGACAATCATCACTGGTGATTTTTATATGAGGATTAAAATGAAGATTTAAACAATGGTCTGTGATTAAGGGTAAATATCTTTGGTGTATAATAAGAGGGGTATTTTGGAAATTGAGCATTTTTTGTTTATGTGAAATTTCATATTGTGGTTTTGCTAGAGCAATCATAGGTTCATGGGCTAAATGGTATGCTTTAACTTGTGTTTCATCAAAAGGGGTTCTAACAATAGCTATATCAATGCTATGAGCAAGTAATAAATCAATCATTTCATATGTTGTTCCTTCATGAATACGAAAAGATAAGTTTTGATGTTTTTTTATATATTGATTGACTTTTTCTTGTTGAATAAAAGCACTATTAGAAGATGTGACACCAATGCGTAAGACTTCTTGTTGACTATCTTTAATTTCATGATAAATCAATTCATGTAAATCAATCATTTGTAGGCTTCTTTTGTATAAGAGTTTTCCTTCTGGTGTGAGTTCTACTTTGCGATGACCACGTTTTAAAAGTTGTGTACCTAATTCTTCTTCTAATTGTTTGAGTTGCATTGATAAGGGAGGTTGTGCCATATGTAAAACCTCAGCAGCTTTTGAAATTGTACCTTCTTCAACAATTGTTTTAAAATAAAAAAGTTGTTTAATATTCATAAATCCTCCTATATTAAAAAGATATAATAACTATATAAAATATATATTATAAATATAATAACATTTTCGCTATAATAAGACAAGAAAGGGTGAGTAATATGTGGATGAAATATATAAAACCTTATCGTATTCAAGCTATCGTTGGTTTTATTTTTAAGATGACAGAAGCTTTTTTAGAATTATTAGTTCCACTGGTGGTTGCTGATATTATTGATAATGGAATAGCAAAACATAATGAATCATATATATGGCAAATGGGTTGTGTTTTATTTATTTTAGCATTTGTTGGTTATTGTTGTGCTTTGGTATGTCAATATTTTGCTTCAAAGACATCACAAGGTTTTGGTACTTATTTAAGAAATGATATGTTTAAAGCTATAAATCAATATGATTATGAAAGTATTGATGAAATAGGGACACCATCATTAATTACAAGAATGACTAATGATGTCAATCAATTACAGCTTGCTGTAGCAATGGCAATACGTTTAGTTTCACGTTCACCATTTTTAATTATTGGTTCACTTATTATGGCTTTTCGTATTAACATGCAAGTTGCTTTCATATTCTTATTAACAGCACCATTACTTGCTATATCTATATATTTAGTAATGTCAAAGTCTTTACCTTTATATATGCGTATTCAAAAACAATTGGATCATGTTTCATTGGTATGTCGTGAAAATTTATCAGGAATTCGTGTCATTCGTGCTTTTTCTAAACAAAATCAAGAAAAAAATCGTTTTTATGATTCAACCCAAAGACAAAAAGATATGCAAATTCGTGTAAGTAAAATATCTGCTTTTTTAAATCCAAGTACAACAATCATTGTGAATTGTGCTATTTTACTTATTTTATATGTTGGTGGAATGAAAGTGAATTTAGGGAGTTTAACTCAAGGTGAAGTGATTGCTTTGATTAATTATATGAATCAGATTCTTTTGTCAATGTTTGTTTTTGCGAATGTTATTGTTATTTTTAATAAAGCAAGTGCAAGTTATAAGCGTATTCATGAAGTTTTAAATATTCAATCTTCTATTCAAAAAGAATCTATCAATAAACATAAAGATACAAATGCTTTTATTGTTTTTGATAATGTATCTTTTGCATATAAAGAAGCTGATGCTTTAAAAGACTTGAATTTTTCTATTCAAGAAGGAGAAACAATTGGTATTATTGGAGGAACTGGTTCAGGTAAGTCTACATTAGTGAATTTAATTCCTCGTTTTTATGAAGCAACACAAGGTCAAATATATATCAAGGGACAACCTATTCAAAATTATGATTTCAATGTATTGAGAAATATGATGGGTATTGTTCCCCAAAAAGCAGTTTTATTTACAGGAACTATTAAAGATAATATACAATGGGGTAAAAAAGATGCTAGTGATCAAGAAATTAAAGAAGCTTTAAAAATAGCTCAAGCTTCCTTTGTAGATGAATTGCCTCAAGGAATAGAAACAATGATTCATCAAGGTGGAAAGAATTTATCTGGAGGACAAAAACAAAGATTAACGATTGCAAGAGCATTAGTCAAAAAACCAGAATTATTAATTTTAGATGATAGTGCTAGTGCTTTGGATTTTGCGACAGACGCAGCTTTAAGAAAAGCCTTGAAACAATTATCATCAACAACAATCATTGTTTCTCAAAGAGTGAGTAGTTTAATGCATGCTGATAAGATACTTGTTTTAAGTCATGGTGATTTGATTGGGATTGGTCATCATAAAGAGTTGTTAGAAAATTGTGATATTTATCGTGAAATTGCATTATCACAGTTATCAAAGGAGGTGGCATCATGAATTTAAATACTATGAAAAGATTATTTTCGTTTTGTCGTCCTTATGTTCATTATTTATATTTGGCGTTAATTTTTTCAGCATGTCAGATTGTTTTTACTTTATTAACACCTGTTTTTATTGGACAGGCTGTTGATCAGATGATTACAAAAGGGCAAGTTCATTTTGATGTTTTATTTTATAAAATGATACTTATTGCTTTGAGTGTTTTATGTACGGCTATCTTTGATTGGTTAGTTGTACGTATTTCTAATAAGATGACTTATTCGATTACACAGGATTTACGTGTGAAATTATTTGATAAGTATTCTTCTTTACCATTGAGTTATATTGATAGTCATGCTCATGGTGATTTAATGAGTCGTATGATTAATGATATAGATTTGATTGGTGATGGTTTATTGCAGGGATTTACACATTTGTTTAGTGGTATTGCAATGATTATTGGGACAATTTGTTTTATGTTATATATTCATGTTTCTATTGCGATGATTGTTATTGTGTTAACTCCGTTATCTTTAGTTGTTGCTAGTGTTATTGCTAATAAGACGTATAAGTTTTTTCAAGAACAATTATCTTTGCGTGGTGAGTTAAGTGGCTATGTTGAAGAAATGATTGGTAATCAAAAGATTGTCAAAGCATTTGCTTATGAAAAAGAAAACCAAGAAACTTTTGAAGAAATTAATCAACGTCTTTATATAAGTGGAGTTAAATCACAATTTCTAGGTGCACTAGCAAATCCAAGTACGAGAGTTGTGAATAGTATTGTATATGGTAGTGTATGTTTATTTGGTTCTTTATATGTTGTATCAGGACATATGAGTGTTGGTGCTTTATCTAGTTTTTTAAGCTATGCGAATCAATATACAAAACCTTTTAATGAAATTTCAAATGTTTTTACTGAACTTCAAACAGCCTTAGCAAGTGCTTCACGTGTTTTTGATTTATTAGATAGTAAAAGTGAAAAAGAAGTGAAGAATCCTCAAATCATTAAGGAAGTTAAAGGACATATCCAAATTCAAGATGTTTCATTTTCATATGAAGATAATCAAAAACTGATTGAAAATTTAAATGTAGAAGCTAAACCAGGACAAACCATAGCAATAGTTGGTCCAACAGGTTGTGGTAAAACAACATTAATTAATTTATTAATGAGATTCTATGATCAAAAAAGTGGTCATATTTATATTGATGGTATTGATACATTAACTATGAAAAGAGAATATTTACGTAGTTTATATGGAATGGTTTTACAAGATTCATGGTTGTTTACTGGAACGATCAAAGAGAATATAGCTTATGGAAAAGAAGCTAATGATGAAGAAATTATAGAAGCGGCTAAAAATGCTCATGCTCATAAATTTATTATGCAATTAAAAGATGGTTATCAAACAATGGTGAGTGAAGATGGTGGTAATCTTTCACAAGGACAAAAGCAATTAATATGTATTGCTCGTATTATGCTAGCAAAACCACCAATGTTAATCTTAGATGAAGCGACTTCATCTATTGATACACGTACAGAAAGACAAATTCAAGATGCTTTTGATCAAATGATGGAAGGAAGAACAACTTTTATTGTTGCTCATCGTTTATCAACGATACAAAAAGCTGATCAAATATTAGTTATGAATCATGGTCAAATTATTGAACAAGGTCAACATAATGAATTATTAGAAAGAAAAGGTTTCTATCATCGTTTGTATTATAGTCAATTTGATATGAGTCAATAAAAATGGTAATGTTTAATGCATTATCGTTTTTTATTGAATTTATCAAATAAATTAAAAAGAATATAATATTTGTCTTTATGATAAATTTTAAAATTATATTTATGTTATTGACAAATATAAGAAATAGGAGTATTTTAAACCTATCATTCTTAGATGAAGGGGGTAAATCAGAATGAAAGGATTAGTTATCCTAGGGCTTGTTTGCGTTTTAGCTTTTTTAGCTTATAAATTTTATGCAACATTCCTAGAAAAAACATGGGGAATTGATGAAAAGGCAACAACACCTGCACATCAATATGAAGATGGAGTTGATTATGTTCCAACAAGTAAATTTGAGGTTTTTGCTCATCAATTTTCTTCAATTGCTGGAGCAGGGCCAGTAACTGGACCAATTCTTGCATTAGCATTTGGGTGGGTACCAGCATTGTTGTGGATTATTTTTGGTGGTATTTTCTTTGGTGCAGTTCAAGATTTTGGATCATTATATGCATCAGTTAAAAATGATGGTAAATCAATGGGTATGATTATTGAAAAGTATATTGGAAAAACTGGTAGAAAGATGTTTATGTTATTCTGTTGGTTGTTTACTTTATTGGTTATTGCTGCTTTTGCTGATATGGTTGCAGGGACTTTTAATGGGTATCCTGTTGATGTGGCAACATCAAAAGTAGTGGAAAATACTGTTAATGGATCTGTTGCTTCTATTTCAATGTTATTTATTGTGGCAGCTGTTTTATTTGGGTTCTTTAATAGATATGTTAAACCAAAACCAATTGTTCAATTTATTGTTGGATTGATTATATTTGTGGTTATTATGTATTTGGGAACAGTGTTACCAATTATGTTTGATAGAAGTGTTTGGATTTTTGTTATTTTTGCTTATATTTTTGCAGCATCTGTAACACCTATGTGGGCTTTAATGGAACCACGTGATTATTTAACAACTTTCTTATTTGTTGGTATGATTATGGCAGCTATTGTTGGTATTTTTATGGCAAATCCAACAATGAATATTGATGCTTTTAAAGGATTTTATGTGAATGGGAATATGATTTTTCCTACATTGTTTGTAACTATTGCTTGTGGTGCTGTTTCTGGATTCCACTCTATGGTTTCTAGTGGAACTTCATCTAAGCTTATTAGAAATGAAAAAGATATGAAACTTGTTGGTTATGGTTCAATGATGTTAGAAGTTGTTCTTGCAACGATTGCATTAGTTGTTGCATCTGCAGTATTAAAAGATATGCCAACAGGATCAACACCTTTTCAAACATTTGCATATGGTGTTAATACATTCTTATCAGGGTTAGGATTACCAGAACGTTTTGTACAATGTTTTGTTGCTATGTCATTATCTGCTCTTGCTTTAACATCATTAGATTCAGTTGCTCGTATTGGAAGAATGAGTTTCCAAGAATTATTTATTGATGATGATAAAGAAAAATCTCTTTTCATGAAATTCTTAACAAATAAATATACTGCAACAGCAATAACATTGATTGGTGGATATGCTTTATGTATTGGTGGTTATGAAAATATCTGGCCATTATTTGGAGCAACAAATCAATTATTGGCTGCTTTAGTTTTAATTTCAATTTCTGTATTCTTGAAAACAACAGGTAGAAAAGGATTTATGTTATGGATTCCAATGATATTAATGTTAATTGTGACATTAACATCTTTAGGATTATCTATCTATGGTATTATTTCTGCTTGGGTAGCAACTGGAACTATTGATATTGCAACAAGTGGATTACAGTTAGTTATTGCTATTCTTTTGGTTGTTTTAGGAGTTATTGTTGCATTCTATGATTTACGTAAGTTAAAAAATGCATAAAGATATATGGAGTCAACTTTTGTTAAGTTGGCTTTTTTTTGAAATGTTGAATAGTTATTTGATTGAAGAAGATTTGTTGAAAAACAAACAAGTTTCTAGTGTGGATGTAAAAATTAATTTCAATGGGAATATTGATATTTATGTAAAAGAAGCTGAACCTGTTGTGTATGCAAAGATTGAAAAGACTTATTATCTCATTAATGAAAATGGTGCTGTTATTGAAGATAATCAAGTTGATGAAAGCTTACCAATGTGTCATGATTACAAATCTTTAGATGAACTTAAAGAATTAGCAAGTGAATTTTATAAAATTAGTGCTCAGATAAGAAATGATATTATATATATTCCCAAAAAATATGATACAACGCTTACTAAACTTATTTTAAATAATGGTAATATAATTCATATACGTACAAAAGATATGGAAAAAAGATTAGGTGATAAATCTGGTTTTGATTATGAAGCTAATATGTCATCTTATAAAACAGGCTATTTATTTAGTTTTGAAGGTATGTATTTAAGGATATCTCAAATAAAAACAGATTGATTATATAAAAAGGATTCGATAATTGATATTTATCAATTATTGAACCCTTTTTATTTTGAAATTGCTTTTCTTAACGCAGATTTATCTACAAAGCGTGTAGAGAAATTATAATCTTTTTGAGCATATACAAATGACATCTTATTTGTATATGTATAATTAACTTTCTTTAATTTTCTATAATCAATTAACATTCTTCCTACCATAATATTCTTTCTTCCTATCATAACAATGCTTGATAAGAAATAACCATAAACAACAGATATAAAAGCTGCAACATTAATACCATTACGATAGAAAGTAAGACTATCATTAATTAGTCCATATACAACAGCAATCATTCCACCAATAAATCCAACAACATAAAGAATTGTAAGAACTGTGTAGAAAATCTTTCCTTGAGTGTTAAAACAAAATTTTAACGAAGGATCTAATTTTTTACAACGATACATAGTGACAAAAATATTTACTATTGTGTATGTAAACCAAATAATGATAAGTAATAATAGAAAAGAAAAGACAGATAAAATAAATTCTGATGTTTGACCCATAAATAACTTCCTTTCATATAATAATTATTATACATATAATTTTGAGTTTCGTATAGTGAAAAAATGAAAATTATTTAGAAAAATACGACTTATGCGATATCATTTGATTTTCTTTTCTTAGAAAAAGTTAAAAAATTTTAAATAATCTTTAATAAATTATCATAATAAGATATAATACTCTCTAAAAGAAGGAGTGAAAATATGGATAAGTTATTTGTGAATGAAATAAGAGAAATAGAAATATGTGAAGTTGATTATAGCGGACAGTATCGTTTGGCACATATATTTAATCGTTTTGCTGAAGTTGCTACTCGTGGTGCTGTTAAGCTAGGTATGTGGAAAGAAGATATGCATGATAGTTATGGATGGGTTGTTGCTAAACAAACATTGAAACTTAAACAGCCTATTCAATATAAAGATGTTATTGATATATCTTCTACTATTGGGAAAGGAACTTTTGTGACTTTTCCTAGATATTATTTTATAAAAAAAGATGAAGATGTGATTGCTGAATGTTCTTCTATTTGGACATTAATTGATTTGAAAAATAGAAGAATAGTCCCACCAAAACGTATCGGTATTGATATTCCTGAAATAACACATGATATTCAATTAGATTTACCTAAAACGATTCAAATTGATATACCAATGACATATATGTGTCAAAGACAAGTTTTATATAGTGATGTTGATATCAATCAACATATGAATAATACACGTTATATACAATGGGCATTTGATATAATGGATTATCAAGTTCATCAAGATCATTTTGTTGATGAAATATCAATTAATTATAAAAAAGAAATAAGACCATTAGAATATGTTGATTTATATTTAGGAAATGATGGTCATAGATATATTATAGAAGGTAAAAATAAGGAAGAAGTCTATTTTACAATAGAAATTCATTTCTCTAAAATAATATAAATAACGTTCATATTATAAAATAAAACATCTATAAAAGATATAAATAGACAAAATAAGACAAAAACAAGTAAGATAATAATAGAATTTTTTCAAAATTTGAAAATTATTGTAGAAGATTTGTGTTATTATAAACACGTCCCAAATATCTATAATAGTATTCGTTTTCCCGTATTAGAATACAAGATATGAAAAAATTGCTTATAAAAGCAATTTTTTTATATTAATAAAGTAAAGAATAAATAGTAACAACCTCATATAAGGGGCATATAATCGAAAATTATGCGATATAATCAATGCTTTTTATATCATATAAGTATCATACAACATTATATAAAAATCATTGATTTTTCCGTGAAAATGAACTTTTTCCATAAAAATATCGTGAATCGGTCGTGAAAAATAAGCAGATTTCTTAATGATTTCTGCTTTTTTTATTAGATTAAAGTTGTTTTTAAGGAAGATAGAGAGTAGAATATATTTAAAGAAAAAGAAAGGTAAATTAGAATTATAAGGAGAATAAAAAATGGAAAAAAATATATATAAATGTGAATTAAAAGATTTTCAAGGAAAATTATCAAAAATGGGTTTACTTTCACAGACAATACCAGTTTTTTCGGTGAGTTATGATGATACTAAAATTAGGTTGTCAATAAAAAATAAAGTTAAAGAAGTGTATTATTCACAAATAAAAAAAGGGTATATATGGTTGTCCACAGGATTAATGCCCTTAGGTACTAATCAAAATATTATTTATCAAATTGATTTGCATTTAATTATTGGTTGTGAGGAAATTATTTTAGAATTTACTCATTATAGAAGTTTATTGCAATTAATTGAAATATTAAGATCAAAAAATATTATTGTTGAAGATAAAATGGGATTATCTAATATTGTGAGAGGTTCTGAAAATTTAGAAAAAAGAGAAGAGATAATAAAATATTTTGATAATAACATAGATTTACTGGAAAACAAATATGGAAAAATTGAAAGAAACAGATTAAAAAATAAATATGTTGGACGTTTCTAATATAACATAAAACGATCGAGTATCGCATATGCTATTGCCCCTTCACCAAGATTTTCGTGCTATCCCTGTGGTAAGAATTGTGATGCAAACATGGTTGAGCGATTATCTATCTGAATACAAGATATGAAAAAATTGCGGGTCTCTAAATTTTCGAGGGGTTTCTCAAAATAAGACTCTAAAATAGCATGGGTTTTATTGACCCCTCAGTAATTTATAAATGAAAAAGTATCATTCTAAATACATGTGATTTGGAGTGATACTTTTATTGTGCAGAAACAACATTCTTAATTATTTATTTTTTTGGATTTTTTATATTTTCCTCTTTCTTTTCCAGGTTCTTTATTGCTTTTCTTTTTATTTGTTAATAAAGGTAAAGATTCCCTGTTTATACAGTACATAATACGATTT
>Ga0129317_1001417_pt1 | contig 17794 bp, 24 predicted proteins | sample Cm1ome_FD_94430 | JGI IMG/M metagenome (GOLD analysis project Ga0129317, IMG submission 94430) | Eastern black-and-white colobus group fecal microbial communities from Wisconsin, USA - Cm1105 metagenome | ecosystem: Host-associated > Mammals > Digestive system > Large intestine > Fecal | place... | reverse complement strand
TTTTCTTGGTTACGAAACGCCTTTTGGGGGAAAATTCGCAAAAAACCGCCGCTTGATAGATTATCGGAACCGCGGGAGAAAAAAAGGAGGGTGTGCCGTAAAAGCCAATTACGACACACCCCCGTGTAGTGGGATGGTAATGTAATGGTTTTGTGTGTATTATGTTGTGTTTTCACTGTCACTGCTGACGCAATATATTGCGTCCCTACAATATTCAGTATTACGAGACAGTGCCTTAACGGGTGCATCTCGGATTAGTCGCGCCGATATGTATAGTGGCCGTACAAGAAAAAAGTGGTAAATTTGTAGGGCGAAACGCGCCGGGACGTACTCCGACGCGCTTCGGACGATACGCGCTTGCGAGGTGATTTTCGGGTTACGCTTGCGAAAACTTGATTACGCTTCGGATTACGCGATTACGATATACACGCTTTCGTATGAAACAACGTATCAAAATTTTCTTGGCCGTATGGGCTGCGATGTTGTTGGTGATGGCTGTGGCTCATCCACTATGGATGGCCGTTGAGCCGCAATACACGTGGGGCGATTTGGCCGATGTCCCGGCGGTGCTATGGCACGGCTTGACCATGGATTTGTCTATGTCGGCGTATTTCGTGGCGCCGGTGTTGCTGCTTGTGGTGGCTTCGGTATGGGTCGTGCGGCCTTGGATGTCAAAGGCTTTGCGCGTCTATCTGTGGTCAATTTCGGCCATTATTGCCGTGGGCTATGTGCTTGATGCGGTGCTGTATCCCTATTGGGGCTTCCGCCTGGACGTGACGCCGTGGTTTTATTTTGTGACATCCCCGTCCTCGGCGCTGGCCAGCTTGCCGTGGTATGCCGAGGTGGGCGTGGTGGCACTGATGGCCGTTCTGACATTGGCGATAGGTCTCTGGATGCGCCTCGTGGTGCGGCGTGTCAGACTGCCGGAGCAATCTTGTCAGCCCTTACGCCGCCGCATTTGGATGACGATGGTGTGGCTGATGGTGTGCGGCATTATGATTATACCCATACGCGGCGGCATCACTGTGTCCACAATGTCGCCCGCCCGTGCGTTCTTCAGCGAGGATATGCGGCTGAACCATGCAGCAATCAATCCGCTGTTCAGTTTCCTGTACTCGTTCAGCCATACGGATGACCTTGGCAGCCAATTCCGATATATGGACACGAAAGAGGCATCGGCCGAAGTCGATGCGCTATTTCATCGTCCTGCGGAGCATACGGATAGTGTCGCACCGTCCTACGGGCTGTCGCTGAAGGTGGCCCGCCCTGACGTTTATGTCGTCATTCTCGAAAGTTTTTCGGCCGAACTGATGCCGAGTCTCGGGGGTAAAGCCGTAGCCGTCAATCTGGATAGCATCGCATGTACGGGTGCACTATGGACGCGGTTCTATGCCGAGAGCTTCCGCACCGACCGCGCCCTTACCGCCATCTTGGGCGGTTATCCGGCCCAGCCCTCGACATCGCTGCTGCGCTATATCAACAAGTTTGACAAGATACCCACGCTGTCTACGGTGCTGGCGGCCAAAGGATACCGCACAGCCTATTACTATGGCGGCGATTTGGATTTTACCAACGTCAGGGCATATTTGCACGCCACGGGCTTTGCCCGACCGGTGGGTGATACCGATTTTCCGGTGGGCGAGCGTCTGAGCAAGTGGGGCGTACACGATGGCCCTGTCTTTGACCGGGCGTTGAGTGATATTATGGGCCGTAAGGACAAAGTCCCGACGCTGACAGTCATACAAACTTCGAGCAGCCATGAGCCTTTCGAAGTGCCTTTCGACCGTTTCGCGCAGGACAAGCGTCTGAATGCCTTTGCGTATGCCGATGACTGCCTCGGCCGTTTTGTGCGGCGTCTGCATGCCTCCGGGGCGTGGGATTGTGCTTTAGTTGTGATCGTCCCCGACCATTGGGGCGCATGGCCGCAGGGGTTGGAAGACCGTATGCGCCGCCACCACGTGCCGCTGGTTATGACCGGAGGGGCATTGGCCGGGACGCCGGTGGTAGTCGACAAAATCGGCAGCCAAAGTGCCATAGCCACCACCATCCTCCACTTGATGGGGATACGGGATGCGCTTCCTTTCGGGCGCGACTTGCTGGACACCGGCACTGCCGGTTTCGGATATGTCTCCGAGCCGTCGTGGTTCGGGTTGGTAACCGAGCGCGGCCTTTCGGTCGTGAGTACGGACACCGGGGCAACTTTGCAGGGTGACAGCGCGGACGTGCACGCGGCCAAGGCGTTGGTGCAGAGCATATACACTGATTTGTCAAAACGTTGAGACATGATGGACTTCCTGATAAGCATAGACCGGGCGCTGCTGCTTGCCATCAATGACATGCATACGGCGTACATGGACAATTTTATGATGCTGTTCTCCGGTCGCTGGGTATGGATACCCATGTATGCGGCCATTTTCGCCGCCGTGCTGTGGCGCTATGGGTGGCGGCGCGGCATCCTACTGTCGCTGGCCGTGGGGCTGGCCGTGGCCATTGCCGACCAGACCTGTGCATCGTTGCTGCGCCCTATGGCCGAGCGTTTGCGTCCGGCCAATTTGGAGAATCCACTCAGTTCGATGGTGCATATCGTCGACGGATACCGTGGCGGACGATACGGCTTTCCGTCGTGCCATGCCGCTAATACTTTTGTGCTCGCTGCTGCGGTGGCCATACAGCTGCGTCGACGCGGCGTTGTTGCCTTTGTATATGCTTGGGCCTTGATGACGTGCTACAGCCGTATATATCTGGGCGTTCACTATCCGGGCGACATTATTGTGGGGGCGATTGTGGGTACGGGCTCGGCGCTGTTGTGTGTGCTCGTCGTCCGGCATTACACGCGTGCCATGGTCGGACCCGACATCCCGGAGCGGTGGCGAAGCCTGACGCCCTCGCGCCTTGTCGTGGGCGTTGGTTTGGCCGTCATTATGGCTTTGGCTGTGGTTGCCGCCTTCTTGTGTGCCTCTTGACTGTCTTGTCAACGGTCGCAGACAGCCTCCCCCCCCGAGACATAAGTATAAAATATCAAAAGGGCCGACCCCTTGACGGGATTGGCCCTTTTGATGTTTTGTGTCGTGCCCTAAAGGATTATTCGGCAACAACTTCGAAGGGAATTTCTACGCTGACTTCTTTGTAGATATTCACAGTAGCAGTGTAATTGCCCACTTCCTTGACGGGTTGCTTGAGCGCGATGAGTTTGCGGTCGATTTCGTGTCCGGCTTCTTTGAGAGCCTCGGCAATCTGAGCTGCGTTGACCGAGCCGAAGATTGTGCCGGTCTCGCTGACCTTGGTAGCGATGGATAGCTTGACGTCCTTGAGAGCTTCGGCGAGAGCCTCGGCATCGGCTTTGAGCTGAGCCAACTTGTGTGCGCGTTGACGCAGATTCTCGGCGAGGACTTTCAGTGCGGAGGGCGTGGCGATGACACCGCGTCCGGTGGGAATCAGATAGTTGCGGCCATAGCCGTTCTTTACTTCAACAACGTCGTCCTTGTATCCAAGGCCTGCAACGTCTTCTTTAAGAATAAGTTTCATATCTTATATGGTCCTTGAATGGGGGTTGTTATTTCATAAGGTCGGTTACGTAGGGCAGCAGGGCCAGGTGACGGGCACGCTTAACGGCCTGAGCTACGCGACGCTGGAATTTCAGCGAAGTGCCGGTGATGCGACGGGGCAGAATCTTGCCTTGCTCGTTGAGGAATTTCTTGAGGAATTCGGGATCCTTGTAGTCGATGTACTTGATGCCTGCACGTTTGAAGCGGCAGTATTTTTTCTTCTTAACGTCTACCGACATGGGTGTCAAGTAGCGGATTTCGGATTGTGTCTGTGCCATTGTTTAGTCCTCCTTGGGTGCTTCGGCGGTTGTTGTTTCGGTGTTCTTTTTGCCACGGAGGCTGCGACGCTTGGCAGCGTACTCGGCGGCGTATTTGTCCTGACGGAAGGTGAGGAAGCGAACGACGCGTTCGTCACGACGGAAAGCTGTTTCGAGCTTCTTTACGACGTTGGTGGGGGCGTCAAACTCAATCAGGGTGTAGTAACCCGTGGACTTCTTGGCGATAGGATAAGCCAGCTTGCGCAGGCCCCATTCTTCGGTGTTCACAAGGTTGGCACCGGCGTCGGTGAGTACCTTGCTGAACTTTGCTACCGCTTCCTTCATCTGTTCATCAGACAAAACGGGAGTTAAAATGAAAACGGTTTCGTACTGCATTGTTTAATGTTAGTTGGGGTATGTGTTTAGTTTTATTTGTCATGGTCCGCCTTGCAGGCGCTAATGCCTTCGGGCCAAACCGACTGCAAAGGTACGCATATTTTTCGGAATAACAATACGTTGACCCAAAGAATTTTTTTTGTCGCTTTGACTTTAGTTTGACTTTAGTAACTTTAGTAAGCAATATCATGATGATATTCTTTTGTTGTTCCATCCTTCTCTCCATAGATACGGTAGTAATCAGAGCCTTCATCCAAAGCAATATATATCTTACCTTGAAATTGGAAGCCATTCACCTGCATGACAAGAACCGCCATAGTGAAGTCTTCGCCATTGACATTCTTGACTATTTGGGTGGCATACATCTTAGAGATGCCCCAACTATTGATAATGTCTATCGGCGTTGTATGAAGGAAAAAACTGCCTTGTAAAAGTTAAAAATGTGACCATTGACTCATTTTCTTGCCTTGAAATTTGCGTGTATAAAGGAATAAGGCTAACTTTGCGGTCGTTAATAATGTGTATCTACACAAAATAAACGAATAGAAATATGGAAATCCGTAGAGATAAATATCTGGATCTACTTATCCACAGTTGTGGGAATGGGTTGATAAAAGTGATAACAGGAATGCGTAGATGCGGCAAGTCATACCTGTTGTTCACCCTTTTCAAGAACTACCTCATAAAACAAGGAGTGAAAGAAGACCATATCATAGGGGTGAATTTGGAGAACCGACTGAATAAAAGTTTGAGAGACCCAGACGCATTACTTCACTACATAGATAGCCGTCTTTCATCAGACGGTCAATATTATGTTATGCTGGATGAAGTACAGATGGTCAGCGAGTTTGAGGATGTATTGAACTCATTCCTAAGCATAAGCAATGTGGATGTGTTTGTTACTGGCTCTAATGCAAAATTCCTGTCTAAGGATGTAATCACTGAGTTTCGTGGACGAGGAGATGAAATACACGTGCGTCCATTGACCTTCAGAGAAGTAGCAGATTTCCGTGATGACTATTCGCAAGATATGATTCGTGAATATATGCTCTATGGAGGATTGCCACAGGTCGTTTTAGAAAACGATGTCAACAAGAAGGTGAGTTATCTGGAACAGCAGATGGAGCATACTTATTTGCGTGACATAAAAGAGCGATATGAAGTTCGTCAAGATAGCGATTTGTCAGAACTAGTGGACATCATGGCATCATGTGTGGGTGGTCTGACCAATCCTCCAAAGATTGCAGACACTTTTAAAAGTATAAAGCATAGTAGCATTTCGGTGGATACCATACGTCTCTACTTGGAATATATGGAGGATGCGTTCGTGTTGGATCGTGTTACTCGTTATGACATTAAAGGAAGAAAATACATAGATTCGCCGTTTAAGTATTACTTTGAGGATTTGGGACTGAGAAATGCCCGATTAGGATTTCGGCAAGTAGAACCAACGCATATGATGGAGAATATGCTCTACAACGAGCTTCGTGCTATTGGAATGAAGGTGGATGTAGGACAGGTGTTTACCGAAGTGAAAATCGAGGATGGATCCCGTCAGCGCAAGACGCTGGAAATCGATTTCGTCTGCAACCGTGGCTATGAGCGAGTATACATCCAATCGGCCTATGCGATGGAAACAGAAGAAAAACGAGATCAAGAACTGACCTCACTACGTAAACTTCGCGACGGATTTCGCAGAATCGTAATTGTAAACGGGCTACAACCTACCTACATGAATGAAGAAGGCGTGTATATTATAAATCTTATGGATTTTTTGCGCGACCCGGAGAAATACATGTAGGTGAGAGTATAAAATCACAATATTCTTAAACTAGTAATATTTTGCGGATGACCCCTATTTTTTATTATAGGTCTACCTACGCTCATGTGGCTTTGCAGTGACTTAATCGTCCCGACCTTCTGGTAATGGGTAGTGGGTGGGATGTTGGCTGTTGCAGGGTTAGCTTTGGCCATATGGAGTGTTGTGTATATGAAAATTCATGGTAAAGGCAATCCGTTTGATGCGATGGGGCACGAGATTGCCCCACGAACTCAATGCCTAATGACCAATGGTCCATATCGTTATAGTCGCAATCCGATGCTCAGTGGGACATTAGTTTATTATCTTGGCATTATCACGATATTGTTTTCTTGGCAGGCAGTACTCATCTTCGTAGTTGTAGTATTCATTATGATGGTTCAAGTCCACAACGAGGAACAGCGTCTTGAGCGTGATTTCGGTGATGAGTATCGAAACTACAAACATAAAGTGGGGAAATTTTTCCCAAAGCTATGATCTTTTGATTACATGGTTGTTATCCAAGCACGCTTCACTGTGCCGGAAGAGCATCTTCCTTGAAAAGGGGCGCCATTATTGTATAGTGTCCTGTTAATAAGAGACCTTTGGTTTTAGTGTTAATTCGTATTGTCCCAACTTTGCATTTTGGATACAATAGAAGGTGCAGATTTTGCAATTGCTTGATTTACATTCTTTATTGCGGAGAGGAGGCAGTTCCCTATTTGCATCTGAATTATCCAGCCGATGAATCCGGAAATTTTGTGCAAGATACTCCGATGGAAGCTTTCGACTTCGCTCTGTCGTTCAATAATTCTCAAATTTGCAACAGCACCCATTCCTGAACACATTCTGAATTGATAATAACAGATTAAGCAGATAAACCTGCATATCATATTTTTATCTGCTACCACAAAGATGATTCATTAAATAATATAAAAGCACTCAATTTTACATTATAGGGTGTAAAATCGGGTGCTTATGTTTGTAAAACATTGATTCTCAATGTTTATTGCGGAGAGAGAGGGTGTACGAACTTTGAAACGCCTTAATATCAGACAATTTCAAGTCCTGAAAATGATGTCGGGCGCGGTCGGTCGATGATATTGCAGAGTGTCGCACAATATCACCCGGAGTTTCAAAAATCGTGGTCATTTTCGTGGTCGTGGTCATGTCCTGAAAAAATCGTGGTCATTCATATTGAATTGAACCTTGACATCGAATTTCGCTTCAATTCATCGACAATGGCAATGTAAGGCTTCATCGCTTCATATCTTGAATGCCCCGTCCATCGCATTATCACTTCGGCGGGGATGCCAAGTTGAAGTGCCGTGACAACGAATGTGCGCCGGGCGACGTGCGTTGTCAAAAGTTGCCATTTCGGAAGCACTTCTTCAAATCGTTGGTTGCCCTGAAAATAGACAATTCTTGTCATATCCTCGATGCCGCACAATTTCCCCAAATCTTTCAAGTGCACATTCATTTTTTCATTGCTGATGATTGGCAATGCAAGGTCGTTGGGGAACGGCGTGTTAGCATACTTTTCAAGGATTGCCCGCGAATGGTCGTTCAGGTCGATGCGCAATGCGTCCACCGTCTTTTTGGTCACGACCTCTATGTGTTCCGCCTTGATGTCGGAACGCTTCAATTTCGCCGCGTCCGAATATCGCAAGCCTGTGAAGCAGCAGAACAAGAAAACATCCCGGACACGTTCAAGGGCGGATTGTGACTTGTTGAACTGAAATTCTTGCAGCTTGCGGACTTCTTCTTGGGTCAAATAGATTATTTCCTTTGCGTCGGGGTTTGTGCCTTTCAATTTCGGCTTGAATGTTTCGTGCAGATGCCCGGCGTAATATCCCGACAAATACGACCACCGCAAGAACCATCGCAAGAATGAAAGATTCTTTGCAATGGTCGTGTTGCGCATTTCATTTTTGGTCAGGTGGTCAACATATTCTTGCAACTTCGATTCCGACAAGGTATGGAACGACAACAAGGGGTCGAACAACTGCAAGTGCCTTTTCAGGGCGGAAAACTTTTCAAAGGTTGAATCCGTCCATTGATTCTTCTTGCCCATCGTTTCGGTGAACAAGTCAAACGCCGCAAACAACTCGATTCCCTGATTGTCGCCGATTGCCTTTTTAACTTCGGTTTGCCGACCGACTAAATCATTGAACAAGTCGCGGACTTCACCCCGCGCCGGAACACGTTTTTCAATCAGTTCATAACGCGACATCACTTCACTAATGACAACCCGCCATTGGTTGACCGTGCGGTTGATTTCATCGGCATTCGGGGCGGCGTCCTTTGCAAGTTGCTTTTCGGCATCCCATTGGTCAACGTCAATGATAAAGCCCGTGGCAATATCAACCGGGGGTTCACCGCGCAATGTGAACCGCATCCGAATCGCCACGCCCTTTTCCTGATGATTCCGCCGCTTATAAAGGAAAAATTTAACCGACCAATTTATTTTCATTTCGCATCCGTTTTAAGCATTTTCCCCCGTCCGAGAAGCAACCATTCAGCCGACACCCCGAAGTCGTTGCAGATGCCCGCCAATGCGTCCACGTCAATACATTTATAAGTCATTTCATCAATGGGCTTGTCGATGGTCAATTTCAAAGTCGCATATTTTACCCGGTTCAGGTTGTGTGCTTCGCAAAAACCTTTGATGCCATCGACCTTGCCCAACTCGATTGCGAGATTCAGGGCTTGAAAGAATCGGCGGGTTATTTCAATCGCTTGGGGGTTGACTGATTTTTTCATCTTGATTTTGCTTTTTTGGAAAAAGTGCAAAACTTGTTTTGCCCTATTTTATATTATATCGAAGATATATTTATTTTCTTTTCTTTTCTTTTGCATCATTTTGCATTGCAAATATGCTTCGTTGCATTGCATTTGCATTGAAATGAACAGACCTATTCCGCCGGGGAGAATGTGACATCATCCATGATAAGCGTGCCAAGATTGAAAAAGGCACTTCGGGAATTGTCAAATTCGGTGGTCACACTGATTCTTGGGTTGTCGGTTAGCCCACGCCCCGACGGTAATTCAAACCAATGTTCTTGCGTGTTGTCAGGGTAAAACAAAAATTTTCCATCCAACGAATATTTCGCATTGTCAACAAGGTTTGCAACTTGTTCGGGCTTCATCCGGGCGAACACCTGAAAGCTGATAATCCTATCATTCGGGCGGTTGGAATAAGAGAATTTGACAACGTATTGCCCGGCAAACTTTGAATATTGATTGTAAGGCAAGCACATTTCATATTCCATCGGTAATTCCGCCAAGAACGGCAACTTGCCGCCCTGATACTGATTGATGCGGGCTTTGATTGTGTCGGCAAGCATCGACCGGGTGACATCGTTGTTCAAGTAATTAGGTGTTGAAGCGATAGCAGCATCAACAAAATGGTCTAACGTCGTTGTGTGGGTCGTTTGCGTGGCTTGTGGCGCATTTTGTTTGCCGGATTGACCATTTGAACATCCGACAAGGGAAAGAAGCCCACACACGCAAAGAATGAGCCTTAACCCTTGCATAACATCTTGACATTATAGTCGGCAATCATCTTATCGAAAAGCACCTTGTCGACCTTTGTTGTTTCCTCGCCTTTGAGGGATGCCAATTCAAGGGCATCAAAGATGGGTTCAGGCATTACAGAATAATAAGCCGGAACGCCATAAAACTTGTTGACTTCAATTTCAATCATCATTGTTGGGGTTTTGATAGGTTTTCAATAATTGTGAGATAACGGGATTGTTGGGCAATCAGGTTGTCAAGGGATTTTTGCTTTGCTTCAAGCAACCCGATAAGTCGGGCAACATCATTGTCCGGGTATTGTCCCGGGGCGGTTGCCTCGATAGTTTCCTTTTCGATTGTCCGTTCAATTATCTTGTCGCCGTTGATTGCATCGCCGTTTTGAACGTGCTGACCACCAAACACGACGTGGGGTGTTGCCAATAGCGACCGCAATATTGCGTCTTTTGACTTTGGAATTTTCCCACCTGATTCCCAATTTTGTATTGTCCGGGAGTGAACACCTATCTTTTCGGCAAGTGCTTCTTGCGAAAGTCCTAAAAAATCGCGTATTTGTTTGACTTCATTTGCGGTCATAATCAGACAGTTGCATTTTGTTAAGATTTTTTAACACGCACTATTGCGTGATTTAATTGTGTTTTATTTGGATTTACACACAATATTGCGTAACTTTGCAAGCGTAAATGAAACACATTGCAAAGGTAAAGCGAAAGCAAACGCTTACAAATAGCAAATTTACGTCATTTTTACGAAACCAACGCAATGTTTCATGGGGAAAAATTAAAACGACACTCAAAATTTCGCAACAATGAGAACTGAAATTAAAGAAAAGATTGATGCCCTTGACTATGAAACCCGGTCGAAAGTGCGTGAAACAATCTTGGCACTTGACAACGGCAAAGGTCAGTTAATCGATTTTTATGCCGATGGGTCGGGAGTGTGCTTCACCTATTGGTCGCCGACTATCAACCACGGTTGCCCCGGTACGGTTGCCCGGTCATTCAATATGGAAATCGCCGCCCTGATTCTTGCCGGACATCGCTTGAAGTCGCATGAATTGCCGAAATGTATGTAATTAACCACCGGGGCGGAAACCTCCGCCCCCTTAAATCCTCAAAAATGAGCAAAGAACACTTTTCATTTCAAAAAGGATGGTCGCAAGTGAAGAATGGCGACCTTGAAGAATGCCGCAAAAAACTGATGGCGGCACTAAACATCACCACCCGCGCATCTTGGGGCAAACGCCTGAAAGGTGAAGTTGAACCCAAGATTTCCGAAGCCCGTGCGGTTGAAAATATTTTTGCCGAATATGGTGTCAAGGAAGTTTGGGGGGTAGAGTGATGGATGTTGCAGAATTGACCAAACGCGAATCCGAAATTGCGGAATTGTTCGCATGGGGCGCAAGCAAGAAAGATGTTGCAAATCGCCTTTTCATTTCGGAACGAACCGTTGAAAATCACGCCCGGAACATATATGCGAAAATCGGGTGTCAAAAAATCAATGAATTGTGCGCGTGGTGGTTTTGCACTACATTCCACATTTCCTTTAACTTATCACCCTTGAAACGAAATGTTTTGGCAATCGTGATGTTGCTTATCCTTACCCCGCAAATTATCGGATTAGACAATCAGGATTATTGCCGCATGGTAAGAGTAAGGACAACAAGAGTTATCCGCGCCCGTCGGTCGCAAAATGATTCCGACATCAACCCATTAACACTTTAAGCAATGAAGAAAAAATTGAAATACATTATCAAGGAGATTTCAGGTGGTCAAGACCTGACACGCCGCCAACGCGCAATATTCACTTGGTGGGCTTTATCCCTGACGTTCACGATGATATTTGCCGAATGTCTTTGGCTTTGCGCCATCATGGTTGTTTCATTTTGCGTTTCATCACATTACCTGAAAGAAGTTCCAATTCCCGATGATGATTCCGCCGAATTATGATTGATATTAACCCGAACACAAGGTTGATTGACTTGACGGTTAGGCAACTTCTTGAACTGATACAATCGGCATCAGGAACACCGACGCAAGACGCACCGAAAGAACGCCGCCTTGAATATGGAATCACCGGAATTGCCCGAATCTTTAATTGCAGTATCAGCACCGCCAACCGTATCAAGGCAAGCGGAAAGATTGACAAGGCAATTTCACAACGTGGTCGGTTGATAGTCATTGACGCGGACAAAGCATTAGAATTATTTAATAAATAAAACATTAACTAACAATGAAAAAAGCAATCTTGGAATCGCTGACCCTTTGCAACTTCAAAGGGGAACAAGCGCGGACAACGCACTTCAACGCCGATGTCACCACAATATCCGGGGCAAACGGTCTTGGCAAGTCAAGACATTTCGATGCCTTTGTGTGGTGTCTTTTCGGCAAGGATGTTCAAGACCGCAAAGATTATGAAGTTAGAACCCGATTGGCAAACGGGGAATTGCTTCACGAAGTGGAATGCAGTGTGACCGTTGTGTTGAACATCGACGGTGAACGCATCACCCTGAAACGCGAATCAGTCGAAGAATGGGTGAAACCCCGTGGTCAGGTTGACCGCGTATTGAAAGGCACACACAACGAATGTTGGTGGAATGAAACCCCGGTCAAGGTCAATGAGTTCAACGCCCGTGTCGCCGCTATTCTTGACCCATCCTTGTTCAAGATGATAACAAACCCGATGTTCTTTGCATCAATGGATTGGAAGTTGCAACGCGCACAACTTTTCCAACTTGCGGGAACAATCACCGATGCGGAAATTGCCGCCAAGAATCCCGAATTTGCGAAACTTCTTGACAAACTGACCGGGAAATCACTTGCAGACTTCAAGACCGAATTGGCGGCAAAGAAGAAGCGTTTGCAAAAGGAATTGACCGAAATTCAACCGCGCATCGACCAAACCCGAAAGATGATGCCGGAAAGTCAGGATTTCGCAAGCATTGAAGCCCAAATCGCCCAAGTTGACAAGGAGATTGCCGACATTGACAAGATTATGTCGGATAATGCCGCCCGTGTCCGTGCCGAATATCAGGCAGAACAAGCCAAACAACGCCGTGTGAACGACCTGACAACCCAACGTGATAATCTTGTCAGGGAAGCCGAACAAGCCGCCAAAAACGCCGCTTTTGAAGCCAATGCGACCCGTCGTGAACTTGAATCGGGCATTGCTTCAAAGAAACGTGAATTGTCAGCAATGGAACGCACATTGCGCACCCTGACATCATCCCGCGACCGTTACACCACCGACATCACAACCCTTGAAGCCGATATTGTCAGCAAACGGGATGAATGGTATAAGGAAAACGCAAAGGCATATTCGGGCGATGATGTTTGCCACCATTGCGGACAAGTGTTGCCAAAGGAAATGCGCGACAAGAATTTGTCCGATTTCATCGCAACCCAAAAGGCGAAAAAGGATGCAATTCAGGTTGAGGGCAAACGCCTTGCCGCCCGCCTTGCAGAACTGAAAAAAGCCCATCAGGACACCGAAAAGGAAATCACCGACCAACAAGCCGCAATCGACGCAATCAAGGCGGAAATCAAGCAAAAGGAATCCGACCTTGCCAATATGCCCGAAAGTACCCCCGCAAGCATCGTGGCAAATGAAGTTGCCGGATATGCAGAATTGACAAAGCAGATTGAGAAAGCCCAAGCCGCCCTTGCGACATCAGGGGAATGCACCAATGATGATTCCGAACATCAGGCAAAGAAAAAAGAATTGACAAACCGCCGTGATGCCCTGAAACGCCAACTTGCAACCCGTGATGAAATCGCCCGGTGTGAAAATGAAATTGAAAACCTTACCCAAAAGGGCAAAAACCTTGCACAACAAATTGCCGACCTTGAAAAAGAAGAATATGTTGTTCAGGAGTTCACCCGCACCAAGATTGATGAATGCGAAAGCCGCATCAATGGGATGTTCCACAATGTCACATTCCGACTTTTCGACAAGACCTTTGAGGGCAACATTTTTGAAACGTGTGTTCCCCTTGTCAATGGTGTTCCCTTTGGGTCAGCAAACACCGCTGGGAAAATCAATGCCGGGCTTGACATCATCAACACCCTTTGCCGATTCTATGGCATTTGCGCCCCCTTGTTCATCGACAACCGCGAATCGGTCAACAATCTTATTCCAACCGAAAGTCAAATCATTAACCTTGTCGTTACAACCGACAATAAATTAACAATCGAGTAATGAACGAACTTCAAGTGCAAAATCCAACCGGGGTCGTGACAACGACCGCCCCCGCGATGGTCGGGTTCAACTTCTTTGACCCGCAACAATTCCAAACAATGCAACGTGTTTGCAAGATGTTTGCATCATCCGACCTTGTGCCGGACACCTACAAAGCAAAGACAAAGCCCATCCCTACCAATGCAACCCCCGAAGTGATTGCGGCGGTTCAGGCGGAAAATGAAGCCGCCACAAGCAAGGCGATTGCAAATTGCATGATTGCCGTTGAAGTTTCAATGCGCATCGGCGCGTCGCCCCTGATGGTCATGCAGAACATGGCGGTCATCTATGGTCGCCCGTCGTGGTCATCCAAGTTCCTGATTGCAACCGTCAATTCTTGCGGACGCTTTGAACCCTTGCAATTTCGCTTCACTGACAAGGGCAACATCGGCGAAGTTGAATACACCGATTATGAATGGAACGACCGCGCACGACGCAAAGAAGCGGTTAAAAAGGTGCTTGACGGCACGAACATTCGCAACCTTGAATGTGTGGCTTTCACCACCAAGAAAGGGTCAAAAAATGTCCTTGAATCCGCGCCCGTGTCAATTCAACTTGCAGTTGAAGAAAGATGGTTCACAAAGGACGGTTCAAAGTGGCGCACAATGCCCCGGCAAATGCTGATGTATCGCGCCGCTTCAATGTGGACAAATGCTTATGCCCCCGAACTTTCAATGGGTATGCGTACAATCGAGGAACAACAAGACATCGTGGATGTCGAGTTTGAAGAAGCGCCGACCGCATCCCCCGAAGCATCCGCACCTCACACCGCGTCAACAATTAGCATGGATGACGCAAAGACCCCGGATGTTTCCGCAACTAAACCCGAAAATCAGGAAGCCGCGCACGCATCCCCTGAAAACGCGCAAGCCCCCACGCCTGAAAGTCCTGACACCAACAACCCCGGATTCTAATGGACTTAAGGATTCTTGGGAGCAGTTCAAAGGGAAATTGCTACATCTTTGACAATGGGGATGAAGCCCTTGTCATTGAATGTGGCATCCCTTTCAACCGTGTTCGCATGGCAATGGACTTCAAGACAAACCGAATCAAAGGTGTGGTCATTTCACACGAACACGGCGACCATTCCGCCGCCGTCGGCAAGTTCCTTGAACGCTTCATTCCCGTTTACACCTCACGGGGAACGGCAAAGGCACTGAACATTGACACCAACGAACTTGTGCATCAGGTCGCCGACCATGAAATGGTATCAATCGGCAAATTCCGAATAATGCCTTTCAGGGTTGAACACGATGCCGCCGAACCTTTCGGATTCCTGATTCATCACCCCGAAACGGGAACGGTTATGTTCGCCACCGACACCCGCGATTTGCGTTACAACCCTTTCAACCCTGACAACATCATCAGGTTTCCGGGGCTTAACAACATAATGATTGAATGCAGCTTTCGGCATGACATCTTGGAAAAGAACATTGCCGCCGGACGCTTGCCCAAAGCAATGGCAAACCGCACAAAGAAAAGCCATTGCAGTTTTGCCGAATGCCGGGCAACGCTTCTTGCGCAAGACCTTTCAGGGGTCAACAATATAGTCTTGATTCATCTTTCCGATTCAAACGCCAATGCAAGGGAAATTCAAGCCGATATTGAAGCCGAAACGGGCAAGACCGTGACAATCGCCGAATCAGGAATAACAATCAACTTTAATAAATCACCCTTTTAACAACTTTCAAAAATGAAAAATTTTGTTGTTTACAACCGCGAACAAGGACGCGAAAACGGACTTGTCTTTTCAGGCAATGACCCTGAAAAAGTCCAAGAAGATTTCCTTGATATGATTGACGACATCAACGATGATGTCGAAGATGAAGATGACAAGGTTTCAATCTTTGACTATGTGTTTGCAGTCGAAGAAGTCAAGGACATAAACGAAGAAGTCACCGACTACAACACCGCCCGTCAATATCTTGGCGGCAAAGCCAACAAGCAATTCACCGTCACACAAAAGGCGGTCACATTGGGCAACACCGTTCCAAGCCTTGTTGAAGTCACACACCTTGTCGATGCCCTGAATCCGGCACACGTTGAAGCCCTTATCGCCCTGAATGAATTGTTCACCATCGCGCAAGCATGGAACATGGCGGATGACTTCACCCCGGACTATTCCAACCGCAATCAAGATAAGTGGTTTCCGTGGTTTGTCTATGACAAAGACCGTGCGGGCTTCGTGTCGGCGTATTCTGCGCCGTCGCCTGCGAGTGCGTATTTCGGTTCTCGGCTTTGCTTCAAAACCGCAAATCGCGCCCGTCAATTCGGGGAACAATTCATTGACCTTTGGAACAAGGTTCTTTTACTCAACGCCTGAATGTATCACTATAAAACAAAACAAGTATGGAAAGAGCACTTGGAAGCGACATCGAAAACCCGATTGCCCGCCGTCAATTCCTTGCGGACAACTGCGATGCCGTCGTGGATAAGGGATATATGAAGCCCTATTCCCCGGAAGAATTGCAAGGACACAAAGAAAGCCTTGCCAACGTGTCAATCGAAATCGCTGAAATTGAAGCGGAAATGAAGCAAGTTTCCGCCGAATACAAGGGGCGGTTGAAACCCCTGAAAGAACAACGCGCGGGGATGGTCTCGAACATCAAGGCAAAAGCCGAATATGTCACCGAACCTTGCTTTCGGTTCACCGACCAAGAAGCGAAAATGACGGGGTTCTATAATGCCGATGGGTTGTTGATAGAATCACGCCCGGCGACCGCCGATGAACTGCAACCGACCATCTTTGGCGCATTGCGCACCGGGAATGTTCCGCCGTCAACGGGAACAAATGACTAAACCATCAAATCAGCATGGACAACGAAAAAATGCAAATCAATTTCGCGCCCGGTCAAACGACCGCCGAAGTTATCATCCGCGAGGGTGGCGCGACAAAACAACTTGACCCGAAAGCCCCGGTCAAGACTGAAATTGTCGGAACAATCGGAACGATTCTTGAATACCTGAAAAAGCGTGTCAATTCGGGTCAGTTCAAGCAAAATGAATGTTTCATCAGTGTTGACCGCGAAAGCGTCAAAATGACCCTTACAATCAACGAATCCAACGCTTACAAACGCGGCACGGTTGTTTCAAAACTTCAATACACCCCGCAATTCGTAAAATTCGGCATCAATACCGATAAAGTATGGACACCCGCCGAATTGGGCTTGTTCTTCAAAATGAACCGCACGTTCTTTCCTGACCGAAAGGACAACATGGAACTTGTGTCACGCCTTATGAACTTTAATGGCACGGTTCAAGCAAACATCGACCGTGACATTAAGATGAACGGAAGCCGCACCGACAATTTCGCCCAAGTGGTCAATTCCAACTTGCCCGAATCATTCACTTTGTGCATCCCCATTTTCAAGGGCTTGCAACCTGAAACACTTGAAGTGGAAACATTCGCACAAATAGACGGGCGCGACGTTCACTTTGTCTTGATGTCGCCCGGCGCACAAGCAACCCTTGAAGATATTAGGGATAAGGTTCTTGATGAAGAACTTGCCGAAATCCGCGAAGTCGCCCCCGAAATTGCAATCATCGAAGTATAAGCACAAACCAACAAGCCCCACCGGGGGAATCCACCCCCGGTGGTTAAAAGTAACGACAATGAAAGATAAGACTTACTATTTCCCGCACGACTACAACGCCCGGAATGACCCCAAATTGCAAGATGTCTTGATTGAACATGGCGCGGCGGGCCTTGGCGTGTTTTGGTGTATTGTCGAGCAACTTTATGAGCAAGGCGGGGAATTGCCTTTGCGGTCTTGCAAAAGCATTGCGTTTGCATTACATCAGGAATGCACAATGGTTGAAAGCATCGTGAATGACTTTGGTTTGTTTGAAAACAACGGTGAATCCTTTTGGTCAAATTCAGTGAATAAGCGCATCGGGAAGCGTCAACAAATCAGCGAAAGACGCAAGCAAGCCGCCTTAACACGTTGGCAATCAACGGCAAGTCAGCAAGTGCAATCCACCCCCGATGCAAATGCAATGCAAAAAGATGCAAAAGAAAAGAAAAGAAA
>Ga0129317_1001413_pt1 | contig 17908 bp, 20 predicted proteins | sample Cm1ome_FD_94430 | JGI IMG/M metagenome (GOLD analysis project Ga0129317, IMG submission 94430) | Eastern black-and-white colobus group fecal microbial communities from Wisconsin, USA - Cm1105 metagenome | ecosystem: Host-associated > Mammals > Digestive system > Large intestine > Fecal | place... | reverse complement strand
GAACGAATCACATATTGATAAACTATGTTCTTGCTTGATAAACAATGGACAGGTTAGCAGGATAATAGAAGATGATGATGTTTTTGAATTCTATGATGATATATTATCAAAATACTATTTTGAGGATTTAGAAGAAGGAAATATAAAAGAAGCCCGAGATATGATAAATGAAATCAGGAAAAAATATATACCATTTTAGTTAATGGAAAAGGTGACAAGTATGACCAAACTTGAACAACTGATAAAAGAGCTTTGCCCTAACGGAGTGCAATTGACATTTATAGAAAATATCTGTGACATATCCAGAGGTAAGGTTATCTCCAAAGACTATATACGAGATAATCCAGGAGACTATCCAGTGTATTCTTCGCAAACTGAAAATAATGGTGAACTTGGGAGAATAGATACTTATGCCTTTGAGGGTGAATATTTAACTTGGACTACTGATGGAGCAAATGCTGGTTCTATTTTTTACAGGAATGAGAAATTCAACATAACTAATGTTTGTGGTTTACTAAAGACACATGATAATGTAATAGCCAGGTTTTTATTCTATGTTCTTTCTATTGAAGCACCTAAATATGTTCAAAAAGGTATGGGGAACCCAAAACTAATGAGTAATATGATGGCTAAAGTAAAAGTTCCTGTACCACCTTTGGAGGTACAGGCTGAAATTGTCAAGATCCTTGACAATTTCACAGAGCTTACAGCTCGAAAAAGCAGTACGAATACTATCGTGACCTCCTGTTAGACTTCAAAGTCCACTGACCTACCTATCAGCCTTATTTTATTCCGACCTTGCGTTTTGATTGGTATTACGAGGCTTTGCGGTACGAATGGTAGAAAGTTATTTATGTATTTCGCTGTTTTTCTACCATATCATCTACCGCTTTCTACGGAATTTCAGGATTTGCTCCTGAATTGTTCTACCTGCTACTGCATTTTTAGTCCACTGTATCATACGGCATTTTACGCCGTTTTGTTCTCTGTCTCAGGGTTGCTGTCAATGCGTATTGTCTCGCCTGTACCTTTGAGGTTCTGGCTCGTCACCTTACGGCGGATCGTCAGCGTTTTGTTCTCAATGTCGATAGAATCCCAGTTCAGACCGAGGACTTCACTTCGGCGCAGACCGTAGCAAGCGGCGATATGTACCACCAATTCAAGTCTGTCACCCTTGAACACCTCAAACAGTTTGTCAAGCTCCTCTTTGGAATAGAAACTCGCTTCAAACTTCTTGATTTTCGGCAGCTCGGTCTTTTCCGTCGGGTTCGCATCGAGAATGTCGATTTTGATAGCATACTTGAAAGCCTTATGCAGGACAACGTGATGATGCCTTACGGTATTGCCCGACAGCCCGCTTTCATACATCCAGTTGCAAAACTGTTGCAGGTGCAGAGCCTTGACCTCGCTCAGTTTGGTGTGCGGATATTTCTCATCAAAGTACTGCCTGACCTTATTGAGATTGTGCATATAGCCGATGTAAGTGTTGTACGATATGGACGGCTTTGTGCTTTCGAGCCAGTATGTGAGATACTCCGTGAACTCATAGACCTTGTTGTTTCCGAGAACAATTTTCGGAGTTTCCTCAGCCGTGTTCGCTTCAGAACCAGCAATTGCCTTTTCCGAATAATAGGCTTCATGGAAAGCCGCCACGATCTCCTCGACCTTTGTTTTCATGGCTTTCTTCGCACCGTTTTCGGGCAGTCCTGTTGTTACCCACTTACGCTTTCTCTTGTTGTTTTCGTCCTTGTAATTGAATATCACATAGTGTTTGCCGTTCTTGACGGTAACGATGTGATTATAGGGCAGATTCGCTTTCATGATAAATATTCTCCTTTTGCTGAAAGCGGCAGATCTGCTGTTGACATTATCATTGTAGCGCGATCCACTGCACTTTTCAATGATTTTCTACCACTTTCAGCAATATTCAGAACGGTAAACAAATTATTCACCTGATTCTTGTGCGCCTTGCAGAACGAAATTTATCAGAAATACCTTCGGCACTCTCACCGAGCGAATCCCCTTGAGCTTCGGGAGCTTACCCTCTCTGATGAGCTTGTACACATACTTCTCGGAGCAGCCGAGAGCCTGACAGAGCTGTTTGGTGTCCAGAATCTCAGGATACTCGGAAAACAATGTGTCACGTGTTGAGCTGTTGTAATTGGCTTTTAATTGTTCAAATGTAAACTGCTCAGGCTTGTATCTTTTTATCAGTTTGATCTTCATCAGCTTGGTGATCGTAAGCTCAGATGAATGATAATCGTAGGGGATATCCACATCAGTGACCTTGCACTGGTAAAGAATAGCCGATACAGGTGCGCCAACATACAGAAAAACAGTATCATTTTTCTTGATTCCTGTGCCCTGCTTCCAGTCGATCACATCGGCGTTATCGAAGGCATGAACGATGTCATAGTATTTCGGATTTGAGGGTATCAGCCACTCCTTTGGCGGTCTGATTTTTTGCTTTGTCTTTTTAGAAGCTGTCACATTATAGCTCACATCTATCAGGTGTGTGATCGCATCAAGCGGAACTGTGCCGTCAAGGACGATAGAGATCCAGTTTCCACGGCTGATATGATAGCCCACATAGTAACCGTCCTGCTGTACCAATAAATCACGCAGGAGAATGTCATCGAGCTTGACGTTCAGTATATCCACCATACCGCTTTTATCCCTGTTGATCTTGTCATAGGATATGTTCATCACAAGTCCGAACCATTTCTGATTATCATCGTGGCGAAAGACAGCATATTCAGGAAATTTCGCCCACAGATATTCCGGTTTTGCTTTGTACTTCTTTTGGATATATCCGAACACTTCTTCACGCATCGTTTTCATAGTATCTCAGCTCCCATTCTAACATGGATTTTCTGTAATTATTATACAACTGAGCGCCGAAAAAGTCAATGTGACCACAGCCCACATCACCCATGTGACAGTCACCACCTCCCACATATCCTTACCAATAAAAGCAGGCTATCGTTAAGTGCCGCCGAAATAATCTCTGTTATGCACAAATATATTGCAAAACAATCTCTGAGATTTTTAGTGGCGATACTTAACTAATCGGCTTGAAATTTGGTATAGATATATGGGAGAAGTTTCACCAGACTGCCGCACTCCCAGCACGATAACTGCGCCAATGAATATTACAATAACAGATGTGCAGTCGCAAAGCTCCAATTTCTCACAGGAGTGACAAAAAACGAGAGTCGCAGGCTCAAAATGAAAAATGCCCAGAACGGGCATAATCACAGTTCGCAAGCATGGTATAACCGCACTAAAAATTTGAAATTTGAGTGCTTTTATACACCGCTTGGCAGAGGGCTGGCTGCCCCTACAACCCCGCAAAGAAAAAGAGAAAGATTCAGCAAAAAATCAGGAGAATTATTTGCTGAAAAAGATTGGAGGAACGCTACCTATGGCGACAACAAAAATATTTCCGATACACGCAGATGTAGAAGGCGCTCTTGCCTACATCGCCAATCCAGAAAAGATCGACAACGGCAGGCTCGTCTATGCCTTCGGTTGCAGCGAGAAGCCGAGCAGAGCCGCAAAGGATTTTGCCGAGATAAGATCACGCAGAAGCACCGTCCTCGCACAGTACTTCATTGTCAGCTTCAAGCCCGGTGAGATCACTCCCGAACGGGCGCTGGAAGTAGGCAAGGAGATCTGCACGAAATATCTGGACGATCAGTACCAGTTCCTGCTGACAGTCCATGTCGATAAACAGCACACGCACCTGCATTGCGTTTTCAATAATACAAACCTGATTAACGGTTATACTTTCCAGACGCTGAACAATCAGGGTAAGGTTAGCGAGCGTATGTGGAAGAAGCTCCGTGACACCTCGGATGAGGTGTGCAAGCGGCATCATCTGAATGTTATCGAACACCCTGAAATGGGCAAGGGAAAGAGCCGTTGGGAATGGGATATGTCACGGCAAGGATTATCGTGGAAGCGAAGCTCAAATTCACGATAGATCAGGTCATAAAAGAGAGCGAGGACTTCGAGGATTTTCTTCGGAAGTGCGCCGATTTCGGTGTGCTTGTTGAGTACAATCCCGACCACAAGATAGATCTGAAATTTATGCTTGCTGAACAGAAGAAACATAATCCGAGAGCGAAGTTTACCCGAAGCCGGACGCTGGGCTGGTTTTATGAGACTGAGCAGATCAAAAGCCGTATTGCACAGTATCAAGGTTGTATGATTTATGTGCCGAGGTCGAAGATAAGAGTTGTCACGAAGAAGCCTGAGAATAAGTTTGTTCAGGACGCTATAGGTAATAATAGGAGCTTGATTTCGACGTAGATTCAAGCTCTTTCTATTTAGCCGATTGACTTTATAGGGTAAACTCTGGTATTATTATTGTTAGCATACCCCACAAAAAAGTGATAAAGACCCTATCCAATTTAAGTTATAATTAAGGTTTGTGTGTTAGAGTATAATAGGTGAAGTGTAGCAGACTGATGTTTTGGAGGTAGTTATGGAGCGGTTACTGCTGTTAGATGCGAAAGACTACGATAAAGATATGGGCGAATTTGTAAGGATAGCTGTGCGAGGAATCGTTTTTATCAGTAATAGGCTGCTTCTGATCGAGGATAACAAGGGCGAGGTCAAGCTGCCCGGCGGAGGTCAGGACGAGGGCGAATCCGATGCAGATACCCTTATTCGTGAGATCGGGGAGAAAACAGGTTACTCCGTTATCCCCGACACGATTCGTCCGTTTGGGTATATCGAGGAAATACGCAGAGATTTCAAGAGTTATCACGAGAGCAGGATATTCCACCAGATCAGCAGGCTGTATTTCTGCGAGGTGTCCGTTGAACGTGGAGAAATACAGCTCAGTGAACAGGAAAAGCGTTATGGAATGCGAACCGTGCTGTACACCCTTGATGAAGCAATAGCCAAGAATCGGGCGATGCTGGACAATGTAGGCGAGCTTGCGTGGAATCAGAGGGAGTACAGGACACTGCTGCTGATAAAAGAGCATATTGAGAATGGCGGTGTGTCATGAAATTAGCATTAAACCTTATCCTATCTGTTATTATCCTACTGTGGTTTGTCGCCTCTGTTGTTGGAATGGTCTATGTGTCACGTTCGGCAGAGCTTAGCTGGCTGATCCCCGTGATACTCGGACAGGTTTTTCTTGTGATCGGCACAGCAGGTCTTATCGCAATGCTGCGTGCAAAGAAAAAGGGCTTGTGGATCGATATTGTGGCTATGCTCGTGGAAACAATTATAGTGGTTCTTCCGCTGATATATCACTTCGGCAGTGAACAGACAAAGACGGCGATCACAGCGCATATCCCCACACTTGCAGGAGCCGGACTCCTGATAGCAGGACTATGTAGTACGCTTGCAGCATATATCGGACAAAAACGAGCTGCCGAAAAGTACAGTACACCTGTCGAGGGCATCTGCATCGAGCGCAAAACTCGCTTAGGCTCCGGCGGGGCTGTATTGCATTGCCCTGTCTATGAGATCACGCTGAACGGCGAAACGCTCTGAATGGAAAAAGAGGTCTACTCCAATATGGGTGTACCTCAGATTGGTGAAAGCAGAACGCTGTATATCGACGAAAATGACCTTGGAAGCTACATCGAGCCGATCGCCGATAAGAGTGCAAGAATGATCGGATATTTTATTTCAATACCGTTTATGATAGCAGGTATTATTACTTTGGTGCTGTCATTGCTATGATTTTGGGGATAATTGAGATAGGAGAGATCTCTAATGAATAAAGATACCGTGTTAAACGAGCTTGTAAAGCTAAACAGCGGCGTGCCCGATATTGTAAACGCAGGCGAACAAATCTGGCACAGCGGTAAAGCGGAATATGCAGAGCTGATCGGGAAGCTCACGGATTTTGTAAAGACCGAAAACATCAGAGGTACGCTCCTTTTAGCTACGGACAGCGACATCATCTGGGCATCGGGTTCAAGGTCAAAGGACATTGACGGCGAGATCGTGTCTCCGCTGACCACCTATGAGATCGGCTCGGTCACCAAATCCTTCACGGCGGCGCTCATCATGAAGCTGGACGAGGAAGGTAAACTTAGCATATGGGACAATGTGACAAAGTATTTCCCGAAATACGAAAAGGCAGGGGATATGCGTATCTTCAATCTGCTGCACATGAGTTCCGGCATTGTCGGTTATCATAATCAGCCCGAAGTATTCTTCGGGAGTGACTTTGAGACCATAAAACAGCCGGATTGGGAAACCGATCTCGACGATGCAGTCTTTCTGGAATACCTTTACAAGTGTAATGCGCTGTTTGAGAACGGCACAAGCTTTGAATACAGCAACACCAATTATAAATTGCTGGCAATGATAATCGAGCAAGTCACCGGCAGACCGTATAAAGATGTGATCGAGGAAACGATCTTTTCTCCGCTCGGTATGATAAATTCTTCTTCCATGACTTTCGGTGATGTTACAAGCTGTCCTGAAAATTGGTATATGGAGGAAATACGCACAGCAAGAGGTGCAGGCGATATTCATTCCAATGTCCTTGACCTGCTGAGATTTGACAGGGCATTTTTTGCAGGGCAGATTGTAGGCGAAAAGTCACTGGATACGATGTTCCAGTTTTATCCCTACGGCTGCGGCTGGCGTGGCTGGAAGCGGTATCTGGGCGGTGACTATGATCTGATCTGTCACGGCGGCTCGACTATATCCTATCGCTGTCAGAATTTTGTTTTCTGCAAGCCGGAACAACCACAGTACTATCTGATATTTATGAGTCCGTGCCGCAGCGATGAGGTCGATGAGGTCTTTGAAAAGCTCCTTGATGTGACAGAGCCGTATATCCGCTGTACGATCATCGAATCGGAGGAGCAGGAAAAGTATAACTTCCGTTTCAAGGACGAAAACAAGAACAGGACAATGGATTCTCTGCGGAAATATCCGGGTGAAAACGCCTATGAGATCACCTATTATGGCGATTATGCCCTCGATGAGCTTTTGAAATGCGGCGCTGTCGATGAATGGGCGATGCTGGAATTCCAGATCGAGCATCTGTATGAGGGCGTGCGCAATGATTTTCTTTTCCAATGCAGACACAACTGCTCCGGCTTTACGGCACGCAATGCCGAGGGTGATTTCCTGCTGTGCCACAACCTTGACAATCCTAAGAAATTGCCCGGTGTCACACTTGCGGAAAATTCCGTCACGGGCAAGACCATCGGGCTTTCCAATCTGCTGTACTACTTCTGCTACGATTTTCATACCGAATGGGAAAAGTTCGACGACCTGACTGTTGATAAGCCGATCAATCGTGCAAGGGTGCTGGGTACGCCCTATGAAATGCAGGACGGCATGAACGAACACGGCTTGGCGATCGTCATATTCACGGCAAGCGGCACAGAAGTCGAAACGGACGTAAAGAAGATTCCGCTGTGTTATTATTCGCTGTACCGTGCGATCATAGACAGGTGCAAAACGGTCAGCGAAGCCCTTGCATTTCTTGAAAAATACACCATGTCTCCTGCGGACAATTGCTCCCATTTTCAGATCGCCGATGCAAGCGGTGACAGCGTCATTATCGAATATGTGGGCGGCAAGATGAAAGTGCTCCGCAGCGAAAAGCCGTGGCAGGTATGCTCGAATTTCCTTATTTACGGCAACCCCGAAATGGAGGGCTTCGGCAAAGACAGGTATCTTGCCTATCAGGAGTACCTCGATGCACATGAGGGCATTGTCGATGAGGACACGGCGTTCAGGCTTCTTCACGAGAACCATATCCCCGGTGATGAGAATTACTCGGTGGTGTTCAACCTGACAAAACGAACGGCGGAGGTGGAGTTTGCACCGGATTTTGCGGTGCGGCATAGGTATCAGTTGTGAGGTGACAGCATGACAGCAAAGATCATCGTGAAATGTATCATATACAACAGGGCGCTGAAAAGATTTCTTTTGGTGCAGAGATGCGAGAACGATCACACGGGTGCGAACACATGGGAAAACGCAGGCGGCAATATTGAGGACGGAGAAACGCCCGAAGATGCGGTGTTCAGAGAGGTCAAAGAGGAAACAGTCATCACGGATATTGAGATAAAAAAGATCGCTTATGTCAGTGTTCTGAAAGGCAAGCTGCCCAATCTGCTGATCGTTTATCTGTGCGAAACTGCGATCGAGAATGTCACGGTCAGCTTTGAGCATCAGGCTTATGTATGGGCAGATGAAGCAAAGTGCAGGGAGCTTCTGCCGAAAGCGATCATCGGTGATTTTGAGAAGAATCAGGTGTTTGATATTTTACAGAAGACATAATGCAAGCCCTCGGAAACGCCCTACAAACGTTTTTGAGGGCTTTTCTTTTCAGGTGATTAGTTTTCCGCTACGCAGGCTCGGACGGCGCTGAGGGGCATTTCCGTTTGTCAGAAGGCAAAGCAAAAGGCTCTGCATTTCTGCAAAGCCTTTTTTGATTAATCGTCCTCGTCACTGCACTCATCAAGCACGTGAATTAGCTGAATGAAAACGCACTCTGCTCGGTCACGCTCCTCGCCCTTGGCAGTCATCATCATTTCAAGGAAATAAGCCTTTGCTTCCTCATAGTCCGTCCAGACCTCACGCATGCCGTTGCAGACGGTAGTGACCTTGCGTGTTCTCGGCATTGCTAATTCGGGTATCTTTAACATAGTGGTATCCCTCCTGTGTTTTATTGTAGATACATTATATCCCATGGCAAGACAGGAGTCCAGCCCTGCGGAGTAATTGTAATAATAATTGTGCAGGGCGCAGCAATATTATAAAAATCCTCGGTGCAATATGCTCATGCAGAAACAGGCTCTGCGATTCCGTGTTCCGCTTCATACTCTCTAACACGGCGGTAAAATGTATTAGCCGACAAGCCCATTCTCCGCATAAAGTCCCTGCCTGTGATGCTCTTTGACTTCCATTCCCCATAAAGCTGACTGAACCTTGTCCAGTCAATCGGGGCGGGTTTTCTGCCTGTGTACTTTCCCTGCGCTTTGGCAATCTCGATGCCCTCACGCTGTCGCTGTTTGAGCTGCTCACGCTCCAACTGTGAGAGTGCTGCGAACACGGTCATCATGAATTTGCCCGCAGGCGTGTCGTAGGCAACACCTTAACAACGATTATTTGGTAAAGTTTGGACGGTTGGTTTTACAGCAATAAAACCGAAAGGACAGATACAAATGATCGATGCGATGTTGGGTTACAGACAAGGTGAGATCCACTCCGCTGAGTTTTCTGACGAGTGGGGCAAGCTCTGTATCCCCTTTGAAGATTCACTTAGCGAGGAGCAGATCGATGCATTCCACAAAATCCTCGACTGCGTAAGCAATACCGCCGCCGCTGAGATGAGCACTGCTTACAAGGTCGGCTTCAAGGACAGCGTGGCTTTAATGATAGAAGTTCAGATATAACGAAATATATAAAGTGGTCTTGTTTCTGTTAATTCAGGGATAAGACCTTTTTTATATGCAACTCAATAATTTAATGTTCAGTTAATGTTTGGCAATTGTTCCGTTAAGAGTGCGGTAGTATCATACATATATCAAAGGAAAAAGAATACAAGAGGGTGTTTTGAAAATGAAGAAAACTAAAAGGATAATATCTTTTATTTCCGCACTTGCTGTTATGAGCGGAATGCTCTGCGGCTGTACACCAGACAGCGCAAAGGAAACATCTGCTGAACCGGCTGCAGCTCATCAAGTTCTTGACGTATCGGCGATCAGAGCGCAGGACGACTTTTACGGATATATCAACGCAGAACATCTGCTCGGCACTCTGCCTGCATACGGCGAAATGACCTGGGGTACTTTTGAGGAAGTGGATGCACAGACTGTACAGGAAGTACTCGGACTTATCAGCGAGATCGTTACATCGGAGGAAGAATATGAGCCGGGCAGCGCAGAATATCTGATAAAAAATGTCTACGATCAGGCAATGGCTTTTGATGATAATAAGGCGGTGTATTCGGAGATACGCAGTTTGTGCGATAAGATAAACAGTGTCGGAAGTATCGGTGAACTAATGGAACTTTGGAAAAAGCTGTACCGTTCATACGGAGCGAATACGCCCTTTGTGCCAACGGTAAGACAAAATTATTTCAAGTCGGGCGAATTCGCCTTGCTGATAGACCAGAGCAAAGGAATGTGCGGAAATTCTTATGAGAACATATCCGACAGCGATGAAGCGTGTATCAGCATGAAAAACTACATGAGAGATATGCTGATGGCGATAAGCTATGATAAGGACACCGCCGACAGCAAAGCAAAGCAGGCGGTATATCTTGCACTGGAAATTGCCCGCAGTACCGATTTTTCGGCAGGAAAAGCGGCAAACCCATTTGCGGCTTTTGAATTTGTCAGCGAGGAGGATATGAACGGCATTTTCTCTAATCTTGATACAAGCGTGGTAAAGCTGTTCTTCGGGCTTGATGAAAACACCTATGGCGGCTGGTATGTAAAGGACAGAGGTCAGCTTGAAAAGATGAATGAGATGATGACAGAGGAAAATCTTGAAAGCTGGAAAACGATACTTATTTCCGAACTTGTGACGGCAAATATGGAGTTTTTAAGCACCGAAGCGGACAGCCTTTCGGAATACGGCAGCGGAGAGGAAAAGGAGTATTCCGTGTGTGTCAATACGATCGCATCAAATTTGTTTTTTGTAAATGACCTGAGCGCACTGTATGCCGTAAAATACTACACTGCCGAAGCGGACGCCGCTGTTCGTGAAATGTGCGAACAGCTAAGACAAAGCTACCGTGAACTTATCAGCGGTGCAGACTGGCTGACAGAGGACGGACGCAAGGCGTTACTCAAAAAACTCGATAATATGAGATTTATCCTGCCCGATGCGGCAGTATCCGAAACCGACCCGACCCGTGCGGAACTGATAAAAGAAAGCTATCCGCAGACGCTCCATGCCATAAGGGAGCGCTCCTATGATGACAACATTGGGAATATCGGTGCGAAGTTCGATATGACACGTCCCATAATGGCAACCTATGAAGTGAACGCAAACTACAATCCAAACAATACAGTTACCATAACTGCGGCGATCATGCACGCTCCTTTTTTCGACCCCAAAGCCGATATCGGAACGAACCTCGGCGGACTGGGCGCGATCATAGGTCACGAAATGGGTCACGGCTTTGATACGATGTGTATGGACTACAACGAAAACGGCGAATATGCTCCCGATTGGCTCTCTGATACCGACAGAAATGCATTTGTGGAAAGAGCAGAAAAAATGCAGGGTTATTTCTCTGATTATACCGTGCTTGATATCTATCACGTTGACGGCAAAAAAACAAGCGGCGAGAACTATGCCGATTTAGGCTCGATGGAATGTATCGTGAATATACTCAAAGATGATAAGGTGGAACTGAAAAAATACTTTGAGAATTACGCAGTCACATACGCCGAGACACGGGTAGACAGCTATGCGATAGATGCCTTGGAGAGCGATGAGCATAGTCCCGGAAAGGTCAGGATCAACGCAGTGCTTTCAAACTGCGAAATGTTTTACGAGATATACAATATAAAGGAGGGGGACGGTATGTACTGCGCTCCTGAGGAAAGGGTAAGCAGGTGGTGAAATGAGTCTTATAATCAAGCACACGCTTAAAAGTATGTGGGCGCACAAGATGCGTACTTTTCTGCTGCTTTTCTGTGTCAGCATATGCAGTCTTGCGGCGATGCTCTGCTTTGATATGTCGGGTTCGCTGGAGCAGGCGGTCAAAGCAAATAACGCAAAGGCGTTCGGCAAGGCAGACATCATTGTTACCGCCTCATACGATCTCGACGACGATTTTGCAAAGGGTATCCCCGAAAGCACAGTTCTGGAATTATCCACTGGCTCTACGGTCTTTACAAAGCATATCGTCGGCACTTATGATATGCTCACCCAGAAAGCGTGCAGTATCAGCGGTGTGGATATTCCCAAAGCAAAGGAAATGGGCGTATTGCCGAATGATGCGGAGATAGGTGATATGCAGGCGGCACTAGCTAAGGACTTTGCCGATGAGTTTGGCTATTCCGTAGGCGATACGATAACCCTTTACAGCAACGCTAAACAGCCTGTTGACTTTACTGTCAGCGGTCTGTACGGCGATAACGTCGGGCTTTTCAGTTCGGGCGATACGATCGTGATAAGCAATGAGTCCATGAAAAGTCTTTACGGCGGTTCTGATACCGGCACAAGGCTTGCCTACATAGATATTGCAGATGATGAAGAAATAAACAGCGCAGTTCAAACGCTTGAGAGCAATTTGACCTCGGCAAACGTGCAGGCGGTGTTTGAAAACGAGCAGACACAGGAAATGATCGGGAACATCACAAGGATATTTACTATACTGTTTGCGGTATGTCTGCTTCTTGTGATATTTGTAACGGTATCGGCATCTCAGAGGATAATCACTGAGAAAATGCCCGTGATCGGCACTTTCAGAAGTCTTGGTATATCGAGCAGACTGACATACACGGTGCTGCTGGGAGAGAATATAGCCTACGGACTGATAGGCTCGGCAATAGGCATATGTATATATTCCGTACTGCGCCCAATGATATACAGTTCTCAGTTCGGTTCTTCCGAAAATGCCGGAAAAATGAGCATCGGTGCGGTCGCAGGAGTGATAATATTCTGCGTGGCACTCGAATGCCTTTGCCCGGTCAAGGAGATCCTTTCGGCGGTAAAGACATCTATCAGAGATATTATTTTCTCAAACAAGGACACGCAGTACAGAAACGGCAGGGTTTCGACAGTTTCAGGCATTCTTCTTGCAGTCATTACCTTTGTAACAGCTTTCTTCTCGGAGAACTTTTTTGCAGGTTTGATCTGCTTTGTCAGCACAGCGGTCGGTGCAGCACTTCTTTTTCCTTATGTACTACGCTTTATTGCAGGACTTCTTGTGAAGATATTTGACAGGCAGAATAAACCCATAGCAAGGCTTGCGGCAGTGGAAGCAAGGGAAAAGAAAAGCACGGTGGGCAGCGCGGTGCTGTGCTTTACGGCAGCAGCGGTGTGTATCGTGGTGTACAGCTTTGCGTCATCAATGAGCGGATTTTATATGCACGAAAACAGCACCGCCGACCTGAACGTGAGTACAGACGGATCTACCGAAAGAACACGTTTTTCCTATATAGAGGATATAGATGGGGTAGGCGAAACGGAATACGGTTATTATCAGAATAGTGTGATAGAGATAAACGGAGAGCAGACAGCAAACGGAGTTCCTATATACGGCTGGAAGGACGGCGGTTATAAACTTTTCAGGGGAGTATCTGATATCCCCGACGACCTTGCATACGATGAGATCGTCATCAGCAAGGCAGTGGCACGGAAATACGATCTGAGCGAAGGTGATACAGCCGAGATCACATTCAGAGCCGATGGCTTTATGCCTTATGTAAAGCAGCTTCGTGTTAGAGGTACATCGCTTACCGATCATGAAAATTCCAGCGGAACGACTGTCGTGATATCCGAAAAGCTGTTCAAGGATATCTACAAGGATATCCCCTCCGGTATCTATATCAAATGCAGTGACCCTGAAAGGGTACGTTCAGTCATTGAGGATCACTCCGCCGATATGGTGTCGGAGGTGCAGACATATGATGAATACCATGAAGCCGCAAGTCAGGACAGCGCAGGCTTAATGGCGATCATTGACGGCGTGATAGTGCTTGCACTCGGTATTACATTCATCGGCGTGGTAAGCAACTGCCTGATCGGTTTCGAGGGCAGAAAGCGTGAATGTGCGGTGCTGATGTCTACTTCATTGACAAGAGGAAAGCTGTCAGAGATGTTCTTTGCGGAGAGCGCTATAGCATCTGGTGCGGCGCTTGTTATGGCAGTTCCGCTGTCGATCTTTATGTACAAGGTATTTTTGAATATACTTGACGGACTTATGGTATCTATACCGATACACATGAGCATCACAAACAGCATCGTTCTTGGTCTGCTGATGTGGGCAGTGTTCACACTTTCGGCACTTTTCCCCATAAAGGCACTCAGAAAAATGAACATAGCAGCACAGCTTAAATATGAATAACGGAGGAAGGAACAATATGAATCTGATAGAAGTAACAAATGTAAGCAAGACTTTCGGAAAGGGCGAAGCTGCTGCGAAAGTGCTTAACAATATATCGCTTGATGTTAGACAGGGCGAATTTGTATCTCTTATGGGAGCATCGGGCAGCGGAAAATCCACACTGCTGTATCTGATTGGCGGACTTGACAGGGATTTTGACGGCACGATAAAGGTATGCGGCAAGGATATCACCAAAATGAAGGAGCGTGAGCTTTCAAAGTTACGCCTTGAAACGATAGGCTTCATATTCCAGTTTTACAATCTTGTGCAGAATTTAAGCGTTGAGGACAATATCCTGCTGCCCGAACTGACAAAGGGTCGCACCAGAGCAGAGCTGAAAAAAGACCTGGACGAGATACTGGAGATAACGGGTCTTTCCGACAAGCGTAAGTCTATGCCCAATGAGCTATCTGGCGGTCAGCAGCAGAGAACAGCGGTCGCAAGGGCGGTCATCGCATCGCCGCAGCTTATACTTGCAGACGAAGCAACGGGCAACCTCGATTCGGTGTCGGGCGAGGAGATCATGAAGCTTTTTGCAAGAATAAACAAGGAGAAAAATATCACCATTTTACAGGTAACTCACAGCGAGGAGTGCGCGGCATACGGTACAAGGACGGTAAGGCTTGCAAACGGGCAGATAGTGTGATATAATATTACATAAATACAGGTGGAATTTAAGAATGGAAAAACAATGTAAGATATGTGGTGGCAAATTGATTGAAACTCGTTTAAGAACAGGTGCGTATCTGCTGGGTGTCGCACCAACAGAAGATGACAAGAAGATAAAGCCACGATATTCAATAGTTCTTTGTGATACTTGTGTTGAGTGCGGAAATATCGAAAGAATATATGCAGAAAAGCCTGAAAAACTCAAATAAATCTAAGGCAACACCGCACAAAGACCGCCTGACGGCTTTGTAGTAAATATGCTTGCATCTGCACCACAATCTCTGTGCGGTGTTGCCCTAAAATATTGCAATTATAAAGGAAGCGAAACTATGCCGAATATTCTTATTGCCGATGACGAAAAGGAGATAGTGAAACTCCTGAAAATATATCTTGAAACTGACGGTGTTGCCGTGCTTGAAGCGAATGACGGAGCGCAGGCACTCGATATTCTCGAAAGGAATGATATTGACTTGGCGCTCGTTGACATCATGATGCCGAAAATTGACGGCTATCAGGTAATAAAAAAGGTACGTCAGAGGGAAAAGTATATCCCCGTCATGGTCATCTCTGCAAAAGTCACGCTTTCGGACAGGGTGCTTGGCATTGATCTTGGTGCAGATGATTATATCACAAAGCCCTTTGAACCGCTGGAAGTCGCAGCGAAGGTAAAGGCACAGCTTCGCAGACTGAATGTCACCTCACCGCAGACACAGCCGAAAAGCCTTATCACGGTGGGCAATATGAGCCTTGACCTTGACGAGTGTACTTTCATAGGCGGTAATGAGATAAAAGTACTTACAAAGGCGGAATTCAAAGTGCTTGAGCTTCTTATGTCGCAGCCAAAAAGAGTTTTCACCAAAGAGCAGATATACGAAAGTGCGTGGTATGATGACGGTGCGGTGGATGACAATACTATCCGTGTGATAATCAGCCGCCTGCGTGACAAGGTGGGGGCTGAGCATATCAAAACTATCAGAGGATTGGGGTATCGGTTTGAAGAATAAAAAATTGCTTTCGCTGAAAAACAAGATCTTTTTAAGCTATGTGGGTCTGTGCTTTGGTCTGGTGTTGTTGTTTAAAAATCTGGACTATATCTATTACGATATACTCGACCCGATGTTCAATCCGAACGTTACGGATATTAATGCTAACACGCCATCACGGTGGGGTTATTTTATACTGAATATCCTTATCTTTGTGGCGTTTGCACTTGCTTTTTACAGACTGACCACAAAGGCGATAAAGCAGGAGAGCGAACGCCGTCTGCAAGAGCAGAATTTGCTGTATGCAGCTATTGCACATGATCTGAAAACTCCAATGACCTCAGTGCATGGCTTTGCAAAAGCACTTTCGGACGGAAAGATACAACCCGATGAACAGCAGGAGATATTCGACATCATATACCGTAAATCCAACAGCATGAACGATATGGTGAACACTCTGTTCGACTACGCAAAGCTTGGGACTGACGGGTATAAGCCAGCGTTTGCAGAGGTAGATATATGCTCTCTTGTGCGTGAGGTCATAGCCGAGAATTACTGCGACTTTGAAGATCACGGCATAGAACTTGACATAGACATTCCCGAAACAGCTATTACGATAAACGCCGACAAGACCGAGATGAAAAGGGCGGTCACAAATCTTATCGTTAACATTTACAAGCATAATCCCGACGGTATCAGAGCAAAGGTATCGGTTGCAGATGATAACGGGAAAGCCGTTATCCGTATAGCGGACAGCGGTGACTCTCTCCCCGAAGGCGTGGATATTTTCGAGCCATTCGTAACGGAAAACACCGCAAGAACTGTCGGCCACGGTACGGGACTTGGACTTGCGGTAACAAAGCGTGTCATCGAACGTCATGGCGGAAAGATATATGTGGAAACAGCCGTTGCCGACTATACGAAGATGTTTGTCATCAGACTGTAGGCTATTGGAACACCTGCAAACCGTTCCGTACAAGTCCATTTCATCATTATGGCGCGCACCACAATGACAGCATACCCTTTTGGAACTGAATAACTCACAAAGACCTGAGATTTGCTCACACAAGCAATTCTCAGGTCTTTTCTTTTCAGGCGGTTAGTTTTCCGCTCCGCAGGCTCGGACGGCTCTGAGGGGCTTTGACCTTCGTCTGAGAGCGCTGTCAAGCAGAGGTCGGCTCTGCGACCCGTGTTCCGCTTCATACTCCCTGACACGGCGGTAAAAGGTGTTAGCCGACAAGCCCATTCTCCGCATAAAGTCACGCCCTGTGATACTCTTGGACTTCCATTCCCCATAAAGCTGACCAAACCTCGTCCAGTCAATCTCAATTGGTTTTCTGCCTGTGTACTTTCCCTGTGCCTTAGCGATCTCGATGCCCTCACGCTGTCGCTGTTTCATTTGTTCTCTTTCAAGCTGAGAGAGTGCAGCAAACACGGTCAACATGAATTTGCCCGCAGGTGTATCGGTGTCGATGTTCTCCTTATGACTGATGAGAGTGACACCCTTTTCAGTGAGTGTGTCGATGATGTTCAGCAAGTCCGCGCCCTAAACGGCTGATGTTTTCGATGTAGAGGGTATCGCCCTCACGCACATAGTCCAGCATTGCCCTGAGCTGAGGGCGGTCGGTGTTCGCTCCTGACAGCTTCTCGGAGAAGATACGATCAACTTGATAGTCTCCCATGATCTCCTGCTGTCTTGCTGTCTCTTGATGTCCTGTGGATACTCTGATGTAGCCTATTTTGCTCATAGTTGTTGTTTCCTTTCTGATGTAAAAATATTTTTCTTTCTGTTGATATGTGATTGACTTATTGGCGGTGATGATGTATAATTACTGATAAGGGTAGGCACTTGATTTACTCGTGAAAATCGGAATTTGGGGCGGATTGTATGAAATTGACTTTGGAAACAGAAAGACTGATTTTAAGACCTTTCACAATAGAGGATGCACAAGAAATGTTCTTTGGCTGGGCAAACGATCCCGAAGTCACAAAATATCTCACATGGAATACTCACAAAGATATTGAAGAAACAAAGAGGATACTGAGTTTATGGATTGATGAGTATGAAAAGCCTGAACGCCTGAATTTTGCAATAGAACTAAAGAAAGAAGATAAGCTTATTGGCGGAATTGATGTGGTCGGTTATTTAGGAGGTGTCCAAGGTACTCCTGTAATAGGATATAATTTG
>Ga0129317_1001412_pt1 | contig 17929 bp, 14 predicted proteins | sample Cm1ome_FD_94430 | JGI IMG/M metagenome (GOLD analysis project Ga0129317, IMG submission 94430) | Eastern black-and-white colobus group fecal microbial communities from Wisconsin, USA - Cm1105 metagenome | ecosystem: Host-associated > Mammals > Digestive system > Large intestine > Fecal | place... | reverse complement strand
GGTATCGCCTTGACATTCTCGAAGCTGACAGAACCGCTTTCGGGGTCTTTGATGACATTCAGCTTGCCTATCAAGCCTACAGGTGACTTGGTATCGTACATTGTCGAAATGAAATTGCCCAGACCGTAGTAGCAGAAAGCCTTTCCGCCGTCGGGTTTGTCGATGTACTCACATGTGCTGATAGTGTGCGCCTGTGTGCCGATGATGAGGTCAGCGCCCCACTCGACCAGCTTGGGTGCCATATCTATCTGTACCACATTCAGTTCATTTGATATCTCGGTGCCGAAATGACAGCTTACAACCACCACATCAGCCAGTTCGTTAGCCGCCCTTACCTGCCTTTCGATGACATCTTCCTCTTCCAGATAGACCACCTTGCCCGCCTCACCGTCTTCGATGAAAAAGCCGTTGGTATGCTCCATATAACCCAGAAAAGCGAAAGTTATGCCGTTGACCTCCATCGTGCGGATATTCTCGCTGTCGGCTTCATCGCGGTAAGCGCCGTAGTGGGTCACGCCCTTGCTGTCCCAGTAATCAAGACTGCTTATAAGCCCGTCAGAGCCCATATCCAGCACATGGTTATTGCTCATGGAAATGACATTGAAACCGATATCCACCATGTGGTCGCCGTTGGCGGTAGGTGTGGCAAACAGCGGATAGCTTGACGGACCGTAGTCATCGGTCACCAGCGTTTCCTGATTTAGTATCGCGATATCGGTACCATCGAGGTATTTTTCAACATACTGATATGCGTAGCTGAAATCATAATGGGTGTCACCGCCCTTGTGCCACGCCTCATTATAGATGTTGTCATGTACGAGATTATCGCCCGCACACAGCAGTGATACCACGTAAGACGGCTTATCTTCGGTGATAGGCGTTTTGTCTGTCTGAACATCTTCTTCGGGGGTGGTGGTCTTTTCCTTTTCATCAGACTTTGGTGACAGCGCCACACTGCGGGGGCTTTTACCGTTGTCGAGAGTATCTGTATCTCTCACGCCAAGACTCGCACAGCCTGTCATGGCAGTCAAAGCGACTGCGCAAAGCAGTGCGACAAGGCGATTTGCTTTTATCTGCATGCTTGTCCTCCGTTCATAGTCAGATACTTTACTTGATTATTATAGCACATTTTTTTCATGATTTCAATAGGGGTATCCTGATTTTGGCATAATGCGTCAACAGGCGGCGGGGGAAAGATATCCGCCAACCACTTTAAGTTCTGCCAGATCGCTGTTTTTTGTGGTGTATCAGCGGGATAACCATAATTTTCATTCATATATTTTGGGTATGATAAAGACATAACAACGATATCACGGCATGTCCGTTTTTTTGTTTGACACGGGGGCACAAACGTGGTATAATATACCCACTATTTTATTCGGAGGCTGTCCATATGTCCAACAAGATAATGACCGATAAACAAACAGGTGAAAAACACTGCCGCTGTTTCAAGCGGTGCGGGGGGTGTCAGCTGGGCGAACCCTACAAAGACCAGCTTGAACGAAAACAGCAGAAGGCTGACCGCATGCTGTCAAAATTTGCACCCGTCAACAGGATACTGCCGATGGAAAACCCATACAACTACCGCTGTAAGGTACAGAACATCTACGGGCTTGACCGCTCAAAACGCATAATATCGGGAGTATATCAGTCATCGGGGCAGAAGATAGTGGCTGTCGATGACTGTTTTCTTGAAGACGAACGCGCCGCGCCAATTGTAAGGTCTGTCAAAAAGCTGATGAAAGATATGCGCATACCGCCATATGATATACGCAGCGGGCGCGGCATACTCAGGCACACGCTGATACGGACTTCACGCAGCACAGGGCAGGTCATGCTGGTGCTGGTAACTGCGGGGGCGATGCTGCCCGCCAAGAACAATCTTGTCAAAGCACTGCGTGCGGCACACCCCGAAATAACGACCATAGTGCAGAACATCTGCCACGACGGTATGCCGCTGACGCTGGGTGAGCGAGATATCGTCCTGTTCGGCAAAGGGTACATAGAAGACGAACTTTGCGGGTGCAGGTTTCGGATATCGCCTGCGTCTTTCTATCAGGTCAACCCGTTGCAGACCGAAAAGCTGTACAGCTGTGCGGTCGAAGCGGCAGGCATCTCTGAGGGAGTGCGGGTGATAGATGCTTACTGCGGCACAGGCACAATAGGCATCATATGCGCAAAGAACGGCGCTGAGGTCACAGGTGTGGAACTTAACAAGTCTGCATGCAGAGATGCACACAAAAACGCCGAACTGAACGGTCTTAAGAACATAAAATTCTGCAATGACGATGCGGGAAAATTCATGCAGGCTATGGCTTCAAAGGGTGAGGGCTGTGATGTGCTGATAATGGACCCTCCGCGTGCGGGAGCGAGCAGAGAATTCATCGGGTGTGCGGGCAGGCTGGCACCGCAGAAGATAGTCTATGTTTCCTGCAAGATAGAAACGCTGGAACGCGACCTGAAAGCGTTCAGGCGCGAGGGCTACAAAGTAACATATATTCAGCCCGTTGATATGTTCCCTCACACGATGGGCATTGAAACAGTCTGTCTTCTTGAACGGAAGGGTGAAAAAAATGAGGCGCACTGAGGAATGCGAACTGACTGTGCTGTGCATGCTTCGCGACGGCAACAAGGTGCTGATGCAGGACAGAGTCGGCAAAAGCTGGGCAGGGTACACTTTTCCGGGCGGGCATATTGAAGCCGGCGAGTCGGTAGTGGATGCTGTGGTGCGCGAGATGCGCGAGGAAACAGGTCTGACGGTGCTTGATCCGCGCATCTGCGGGGTAAAACAGTTCCCGCTGAAAGACGGTGACTATGCAGGCGGAAGGTACATAGTATTTTTGTTTGAAGCTACGAAATATTCGGGCGAGCTGATTTCTTCCGATGAGGGCGAGATGCACTGGGTAGACATCAGCGAGATAGACGGTCTGCCGACAGTAGATGACTTCGGTGAACTGATGGAAGTCATGAGTGGGAAAGACCTCAGCGAGTTCATGTATGTGGTCGAAAACGGCAAATGGCGGGTCATCAAAAAATAAGATACAGATGTTCGGGAACAGCCGTGTAAAAGCGGCTGTTTTTTTGTTGACACCGCTTTTAAAATATGGTATAATTAATTGATATAGTATGAATTATTCTTGCCGTGAACAGCGATACTATAAGTAAGATATTCTTTTGGGCAGTATCGGAAAAGCGGTCATAACCAAAAGGCATATCGAACGATTTGACATAACTATTTGCTTTATTGCAAATACTGTGCTATTATATAAAAAATATAAATTTTCCCGAAACGGAGGAACTGTTTATGAATAATAAGATCGAGGCTTTGGTGGCAAATATTGAAAAGGTAATTGTCGGCAAGCAGTCAACAGTGCTGAAAATAGTCACTGCAATGCTCTGCGGCGGACATGTGCTGATAGAGGACGTACCGGGCGTGGGCAAGACTCAGCTTGTGTCTGCACTGGCAAGGTCGGTGGACGGAAAATTCAACCGAATACAGCTTACCCCCGATGTAATGCCGTCTGATATCGTGGGTTTTTCCATGATAAATCAGGTGACAAGAGAACTGGAATACAAAGAGGGTGCGGCTATGTGCAACTTTCTGCTGGCGGACGAGATAAACCGCGCTTCGCCTAAGTCGCAGTCAAGCCTGCTGGAAATAATGGAAGAGCATCAGCTGTCCATAGACGGCGTTACACATATACTGCCAACACCATTTATGACGCTGGCTACACAGAACCCCGTTGAAACATACGGTACTTATCACCTGCCCGAAGCGCAGATGGACAGATTTATTATGAAGATAAGCATGGGATATCCGGCTTATGAAGATGAACTGAAGATAATGACAAACGGCGAGAATGCGGTTTCAGCAAAAGACCTGAGAGCGGTCATGACAACAGATGACATAGCTGTGCTCATGGAAGAAGCGCAGAAAGTTGGAACAGCACCGAGCATCAGGCGTTATATACTCGATATCGTTACCGCCACAAGAAACAGCGAGTACATCAGGCTGGGTGTTTCGCCCAGAGGCTCTATAGCACTGCTGAGGGCGGCAAAGGCATACGCTTTTGTAATGGGCAGGAATTACGTTGTGCCGGACGATGTAAAGGACATCATGGGCGAGGTGCTGGCGCACAGGCTTATGCTTTCGCCAAAGGGCAAGTCTTCGTTTGAGAGCAATGCTGCGGCACTGGCTGCCATTGCCATGACGATACCCAGCCCAACGACTGCGGAGTGATGTGAATGAATAATCTTTTATATTTTATTATCTGCATTTTCACTGCCATAGTGCTGGCATATTTCGTCAGCGGAAGCGGCGGCTTCTTCATACTTTTTCTGTTGGCTATCGCACTGATCATCTCACTGGTGACGGTGATAGGTACAAGGTCGCAGATAGCTCTTTCGCTGTCGCTTTCAAGCAAAGTGGTCAACAAGGGCGAGGATTTTTCGGCAAGACTGGATATAACAAAGAAACATGCCCTTCAGCCCACAAGTTTTATCGAAGTTACACTTGCTGTTACGCCCAATGTGGCATCAAAGGACAATGTGCTGACCTACAAGATGATATGTTCGGGGCTTCACGGTGACAGCATAGATATACCGCTTAATGCAGTGCTGTGCGGAGGCGGTGAGATATCGGTGGAAAAGGTAGTGGTCAGCGATTATCTCGGACTGCTGAACCTTAAAATGAAACGCCTGCCGCCAAAATGCAAGGTGAACATCCTGCCGAGAATACCCGATACAGGTTCGCAGACGGAAGTGCTGAGGTCGGTGTCGGAGAGGATATCCTTTGATGACAGTGATGAAGAGAGCGATGAAACTTCAAGCACGCTGACAGGTGTGCCTGGATATGAACACAGGGAGTACGTACCGGGTGACCCGCTGAAAAGGGTCAACTGGAAGCTGTCTTCCAAAAAAGACCAGTTCATGGTCAGACTTGATGAAAAAGTAACTTCTTCCAGTCAGGTGTTCAGGCTCGACCTGCCAAAGGCTGAGGTACCTGACTTCGTAAGCTACAGAATGATGGATATAATCATCGAAGGTTCGCTGGCTATGCTGGGCATGCTGGTGAAGTCGGGCTACGAGAGCGAGTACAACTACTTCATCGATGGTCAGTGGGAGATGGCTGAGATCTCAGACGAAGGCACACTGGTGCTTTTGCAGGAACGACTGGCAGGCATAACGCCATATCCAAAAGAGAACCGCGAACCCGACCACAACATCAACGAAAAAGGCAAGGCGATGCTCTGTTTTACTTCATGCACAGCTGAGATGAGCAGTGAACTTGCCGAACTGTCCGACAGCTTCGAGGGTACTCTTGTGGTCGTTAAAGAGAGCGGCATAAGCGCTTTGAGGAGCGACATGTGGTCGGTCAACAGAGAATTTGAATTCTCAAAGCTAACGTAAAGGGGGCATGAGCCGTGACAGATAAAAAAGACAGGCTTGAAAAATGGCTCCTGACTTCTTTAGAGAAATATTTTCTGCCGCTGCTGCTGGGCGGAGTGGTGATGAATGTCATATTCCACACCTACTACAGCTTCAACATAAAGCTGTATACAGCGGCATTCGTGCTGTTTGAAGCAGGATTGTTCCGGTTTTTTGAGAAGATAAAGAAAAAGAAGATACTGAGATTTTTCATATACTGCGGTATAAGTGCGCTGGTGCTGGTGCTGTCGGGATGGCTGATAGGTTCAGGCTGGCAAAGCAGCGGTGTCAGCTTTTACGAGTGGTTCTATCTGAACTCACAGGAAGTCGGCAATGTTGCCGCATACGACGCATTTATTTTTCTGGGGCTGGGCTATTTCCTGATATCCGTGCTTTATTATTTCACGGTTTACAGGTTCAGGATATTCGGCGTGATGCTGGTGACGATGTTCCCGTTCGTTATTTACGGCAAGCGTTCTGACTATATACCCACACTCAGCCTGACATTTATGATGACCATTTTTCTGGCGATGATGGTGCATCAGCGGCTGGTATCAGATGATGCGGGCGGAGAAAAAAAGACCTCAAAGCTGATAATAAACAAGTCATACACGTTGGGTATAGCACTGTTCGTGACATTTGTAGGCGCGGTTACTATGCTTTTGCCGAAGCCTGAATTCAAATCACAGCTGGAAAACAACACAGGCATTTTCAAGTTCAATGTCAACACCAACAAGACCGCCTACGATGACCTGAACGATGTGTCATCACCGCGTTTCGGTGCAGACTCAACGGGCGAAGTGCTGTTTACTGTACGCTCATCGCAGGATGTGCCTGAGATATATCTGAGAAGACAATCATTTGACTATTTCAGGAGCGAGCAATGGGTGCTGAGGGACGAATTCAACGACTGGAGAGGCATAGAAGACGGCGCTGACAACGAGGTGAACTCGCCGCTGTTCATATACAGCATGATGAAAAAACTCGCCGAAACGGGCAGGTACGAAAAGTATGGTCTGACAGCAGAACTGTTCGGGAAATACGGCGAATACCAAACAAAACCCTGGCTGAACATTTCGGGCACGACCTACAGCCCCAGCTATATTCCCGCGCCGCTGATGGCTTCTGTTGAACCTCTGAGCTACTGCGAGAGGAACGTACACGGCGAAGTGCATTTTCTTAATGGATATTCGGCAAACTACGGCGGTCTGGGGCTGAGCTACGGCTACACCGCTGAGGGCTTGTCTGAAAATGCTTATGTGAGCAGCCTGCCTTTTACAAGGGCAAGTTTTGAACGCATGCTGAACGAAGCCATGAACAACGGTGACATAACACCTTACCAGTATTCAAACATTCTGCGGGTGTATGAACTTTACACCGAAAAGGGCGGCGTTTCGGCAAGGATAGCGGCACTGGCACATGAAGTCACCGAAAACTGTGACAGCGACTACGAAAAATGTGAAGCGCTGGTGGACTACTTCCTGCAAAACGGTTACATCTACGACCTTGACTTTGAACCTGATGACGAGTCGATAGAGTATTTCCTGTTTGACAGCAAGACAGGCGTATGTACAAGCTACGCCACTGCGATGGTTCTTATGGCAAGGGCTGAGGGCATCCCAGCGAGGTATGTCGAGGGCTTTGCGGCGTTTGAAAGAGGCGCGAACGGCGAATACATCGTCCGCGACAGCCACGCACACGCTTTCGTGGAAGCGTATATAGCGGGTGCAGGCTGGGTGACATTTGACCCGACAGTGCCCGACTACAAGCAGGTCGCACAACAGCAGCAAGGTGCCGCCAACGCGGCAGAAGCCATCAGGACATTCATCGACTATTTCAGCAGGATAGCTCTGTTTCTGGGCGTTGTGTTCGTGCTGGTGTTCGTGATATTCCTTGACAGGATCGTCGAACTGTTCTTCAGGCTGAGAATGAAATTCCGCAAGACATCGGCTGAAAAAACGCTGGCGCTGTACAGGCGCATCATAAGGCTGCTGGAACTTTCTTCGGACAGAGATGCAAATATCAGGGGCATGACCCCACAGCAGATACTTTCACTGGCTGAGAGCAGAGATGCTGAGATAAGCAGGGCGGTTAGCCTGTTTGAGCAGGTATGCTTCGGCGGATATGAACCTGCAGCAGTGGAATTTGAAGCTGCCTACAGCTGCTACAAACAAAGCTGGAAAGCACTTGCTAATAAAAACAAAAAGAAGCTGAGGAGAGCTTCTGCACAATAAAAACTACAATAAGGACGGTGTCAAGTTATGAGCAAAGGTATCGGAAGCGGCTGCACAAAGCTGCATGAGGACGAGAATGAAGTGGTCTACAGCTATTACTGTTACGACCTGAACGTGCCTGAGCACAGGAATGAAGAGCGCATCGCTGACGGACAGATCATCTTTAAGAAAGAGCCGCATGAAGTTCTTTCTGCAACGCATATGGCTGAACTGTTAAAGAACGGCACTATCACCATCAAGAACAGCTCTAACGCATGGACTGTCATTGATGGAACAGACTACATGGTGCTGCCGCTCTGTCTGCGTATCCTCAAAGGTTATCAGGAAGACGGACAGTTTCTCGGAAAATGCAGCCACGAAGTCTGAACCGACTGTAAACAAAAGCTCTGCCTGCGGGCGGGGCTTTTTTATTAAGCGGTCGAACTGTCTGCCAAAACACTTTCAGAATATGATATAAATTTAAAATCAATTCATTAAAAATTAAGCCTGAATATGACTAAAAGCATAAGGATATTCTACATTATTGATTTTTGCTATTGCTTTTTTGGGCAGAATGTATTAAAATATATCTAAGCTGTTGCGGCAGATATACTCTTTCGCAACTTTCATTTATTGATATTTCATTGACTAAGAGGAGGTATATTCTATGAAATTTGCTGACGGTTTCTGGCTGAACCAGAGAGGCTATGATGTCAACTATGTCAATCAGGCTTACGATATCGTTGAGGTCGAAAACGGCTTCATGGTGGTGGCTACACCTTTCTACGGACGCGAGAGGTACAAGCTGCTGGGCAGCGCAAACCTTGAAATAACCTATACTTCGGATATAGAGAACGTTATAAAGGTAAACATAACACACCACAAGGGCTACAAGGACAACGGTCCGCACTTTGTACTGAACAAGGGCGACTACAAGCCAACTGTTACCATTGATGAGCACAAGGCTGTGCTGGTTTCGGGTGACACCAGAGTTGAGGTCTCAAGGGACAGCTGGAGTGTTTCATATTATTACAAAGACAAGAAGCTGACAAGCGGCGGCTGGAGAAGTACAGGCGTTATTTTCGAGAGCGCCTTCAAACAGCAGGCAAGACTTGCAACTCAGGCAGACGACACTTTCTGGAGTTATCCTGCTGACGAGAACCGCACATACATAAGAGAACAGCTTGACACCACTGTTGGCGAATATTTCTACGGTTTCGGAGAGAAGTTCACCACATTTGCGAAGAACGGTCAGAACGTTGAGATATGGAACGCTGACGGCGGTACATGCTCTGACCAGAGTTACAAGAGCGTACCTTTCTACGTATCTTCGCGCGGCTACGGCATTTTTGTCAATTCCAGCGACAAGGTCAGCTTTGAAGTATGCTCTGACACAGTTTCAAAAGTCAGCTTCACACTGCCGGGCGAGAGCCTTGAATACTTCGTATTCGGCGGCGAAGACCTCACACAGGTAATGAAGGGATACACCGACCTTACAGGCAAGCCTTCACTGCCGCCTGCATTCAGCTTTGGTCTGTGGCTGACATCTTCATTCACGACAAGCTATGATGAAGCAACCATAACCAGCTTCATCGACGGCATGGCTGAAAGAGATATACCTCTTCAGGTATTCCACTTTGACTGCTTCTGGATGAAAGGTCTGGAATGGTGCAACTTTGAGTGGGATACAGAGCAGTTCCCCGACCCTGAGGGTCTGCTGAAAAGACTGCATGAAACTAAGGGACTTAAGACCTGTGTGTGGATAAATCCATATGTCGGTCAGCGTTCAAGGCTGTTTGATGAGGGTATGGAACACGGCTATTTCATCAAGAAAAAAGACGGCTCGGTGTTCCAGTGTGATGAGTGGCAGCCGGGTATGGCGATCGTTGACTTCACCAATCCCGATGCCTGCAAGTGGTACGCAGGTTACCTTAGAAAACTCTGTGAGATGGGTGTTGACACTTTCAAGACCGACTTTGGCGAGAGGATACCTACACGCGATGTGGTCTACTTTGACGGTTCTGACCCCATCAAGATGCACAACTACTATACCTATCTGTACAACGAGTGCGTATTCAACGTGCTGAAAGAATACTATGGCGAGAACAAGGCATGCCTGTTCGCAAGGTCTGCGACTGCGGGCGGTCAGAAGTTCCCTGTTCACTGGGGCGGCGACTGCTCGGGTAATTATAACTCTATGGCAGAAGTCGTTCGCGGCTGCCTGAGCCTGTGCATTTCGGGCTTTGGCTACACCTCCCACGATATGGCGGGCTTTGAAGCAACTGCTACTCCCGACATTTACAAGAGATGGGCAGCATTCGGTCTGTTCTCCACCCATTCAAGACTTCACGGCAACCAGTCTTACCGCGTGCCCTGGCTGTTTGATGAGGAAAGCTGTGATGTACTGCGCTTCTTCACAAAGAAGAAAGGCGAGCTTATGCCTTATCTGTGGGCACAGGCGATAAAGACCCACGAGGTCGGCGTGACCATGATGAGAGCAATGGTCATAGACTTTGCAAATGACCCCGCCTGCCTGACACTTGACAGGCAGTACATGCTGGGCGACAATATACTTGTTGCACCTATCCTCAACGAGGACGGCATCGCGCAGTACTATGTTCCTGCCGGAAGATGGACTGACATCATCACAGGCAAGGTCTTCGAGGGCGGCAAGTGGTACACCCACAAGTGCAACTATTTCGAGATACCTGCGCTGGCAAAGCCAAACTCCATCATCGCATACGGTGATTTCAAGAGAGATTTTGAGTACGATTATCTGGACGGTACAAACTTCACCATATATGAACTGGAAGACGGCAAGACCGCAGTTTGCCCTGTTTACGACACTGAGGCAAACAAAGTATTTGAGTTGACCGCAACCAGAAACGGCAGCAAGATAGAATGCAGCTACACCGAAACAAAAGCAAACTTCAAGATAACTGTCGCTAACACTGATAAGGTCGCAGAAGTGACACCTACCGTCGGCAGCGGCAAGGTCATCATCGATTTGTAATAAAAGCATTCATCACCCCTCTGGTATTGTATTCACCCCTCGCCCATAGCGAGGGGTGAAGTATTTTCGGGCAATATAAAAGCACCCTGTTTGCAGCAGGGCGCTTTTTTGTACTATTTTTTCAATTCATCACGAAGTTCGTCCTTAAGCCCCCTCATTATGATATCGCGGGCTTTGTGTGCGCCCTCGTGGGACATGGGCGGGGTATCACCCAACGGATATTCCAGCCCAAGTTTTTCGTATTTCGACTTGCCCAGCGTGTGGTACGGCAGAACATCAAGTGCTTTGATGGTCTTGATATGGGCGAGAAATCTGCCCAGTCTGTAAAGATAATCCTCGTTGTCAGTAATATTCGGCACTACCACATGCCTTATCCATACGGGCTTGCCGATATCGCTAAGATACTGCGCAAAAGCAAGGATATTTGCGTTGTCGTGGCTTGTCAGCTTCTTATGACAGACGGGGTCGATGTGCTTTATATCCAGCATCACAAGGTCGGTAGACTGCATCAGCCTGTCAAAAGCCGAAGTATCAGACGCGCGGAAAGTTATGCCGCAGGTATCGAGGCAAGTGTTTATGCCGCGTGCTTTGGCTTTCTCAAAAAGTTCGGTAAGAAAGCCCATTTGCAGGCATGGTTCACCGCCTGTGCAGGTGATGCCGCCGCCTTTGAGGAACTCTTTAACCGAGTCGAACTCGTCAAGAAGCTCTTCCGCCGTTACTTCCCTGCCGCCGTTTACCTCCCACGTATCGGGATTATGGCAATAAAGGCACCGCATGGGACATCCCTGAAAAAAAATAACAAATCTGTTGCCGGGTCCATCGACCGAGCTGAAACTTTCTGTTGAATGAATGTGTCCTGTCAATTTATATCACCTTGAATCATCATAACAGCCCTAAACTTTGCAGCAGTGTTATAACACCCAGCAGTGCCACGATAACGCCTGCCATCGTAACAGCTGTCTTTCCGCTTGACTTGCCGCGTGTAATATCCATAGGGTCGTTGGGGTTTACCAGTATCTCTGCACCCTCACCTGCCTGAAACTCAGGAGGATTGCAGTAGACGCTTTCTGTCTGGGTGTAAGCATGTCCGCCTAACATGTACTGCCATATAGGGGCGTGTACCATGTTGTAGTCCCTTCCTGAACCGCGCTTTGAGTGAAGTCCGATGCAGACCGCCCTGACCTTTTCGGTGCAGCGGCGCATTTTCAGACGCAGTGCTATGGTGGGCGATGCTATGACCGCTCCGCCGATAGCTATGGCGATAGCACTGCCGATGACAGAGCCTATCACATCAGGCAAAAACAAGCCTGCAATCAGACCCGTACCTGCCAGTATGCCGCAGCCTGTCACGACTTTTGCTATGAACTTGCTCTCCTGTCTGTGTGGTTCTGTATCAAGTCCGATAAAGTGCGATGCTGATGCTATGCAAAATGCCAGCACAGCCAGCGAAAGATTAATGCTCAGCATGCCTGTAAAGAATAATGCAAGCACACCTATACCTATTGAAGCCAGAACCTTTTTAGAATGGGGCTTCGGAGTTGGCTGACTCTGCCGCATATCTAAGTTGTTCGGCATATTGGGCTGCAAATTATTCATCTGACCGTAGGACTGAGGGTACTGCTGAACATTCGGCTGTTGGTACTGCGCGTAATTTGGCTGAACGTTCTGCTGCTGATACGGCTGGTAATTCGGCTGACCGTTCTGCATCATCTCTTCATGTGTGACCAGCTTAGCGTTGCGCGGGAGCCTTTCACCCGTCATTTGTTCAAATTGCTCTCTGCTCATTTGCATTTTGATTATCTCCTTTTGTCTTTATATTATCTCTTTAACTGAATATATCATTATAAAAAATACATATCACCGCACCTGTCAGCACACACAGCACAACAACTATTTTTATTAGTGAGGTGTAATTGACACCGATAAAATCTTCTGGGGCGTTCGGGTCAATGTAAAGTGTCATCTTAGTACCTTTTCTTACTCTGCAATTCTTTGAGTGTATCTTTTCGGACTCGTTATAATAAGCCCCTTCGTAGACATATTCCCATATAGGCGCATAGACCCGCGTAACGCCGTTATTATCGCTATTACTGCTTTCAAAAACATCCAAGTCCGAGCAAACGGCTTCAACAGGGTGATTACAGCGCTTTTTCCTCAGGATATTTGAAACAACAGCCGTGAACACAACTGCCGCCAGACCGCCGATCACAGAAATAAAAGTCATGTCGCCCTTGAGATCATTCCCTCTGATATGAAGAAACAACGAAGTACCCGCCCCCGCAGACATCAGTGCCGCCATAGACAGCAGAAATACAACATCTGTCTTGTGTTTTGGCATACGGATTATAGAGATCAACAGCCAGAAGACCAGCACAGCACAGCCGCAAAGCCCGATCAAAGCATTCTTGGTCACAAGAACAATTATCAAAACTGCAACTAATATTATTATACCCAAAACAATAAAGATCAGTTTTTTATCTGCCATTATCCTTATGCTCCCTCATTTTTGTCCCCTGTAAGGCTGATGATCTCAGTCTGTTTTTTCTTTTTACCCGATTAATATTTTATCACAACAGGTAGAAAAAGTCAATAATAAAACCGACCGACATTGCTGCCGATCGGTCTTCGTTGATTGATTACAGGCTCTCGTGGAATGTTCTGGAGATAACATCGTCTTGCTGTTCTTTTGTCAGCTTAACGAAGTTTACAGCGTAGCCCGAAACTCTGATAGTCAGCTGGGGATACTTCTCAGGGTGTGCCTGAGCGTCCAGCAGAGTTTCACGGTTGAGCACGTTTACATTCAGATGATGTCCGCCTTTTTCAGCATAGCCGTCAAGCAGACCGATCAGGTTATCGACCTGTGTATCAGTAGGTTCAAAATTTGCCATATTTATCCTTCTTTCAATATTACAACTCGTCATCGTCCTCATCGGGCGCTTTTTCATTTGGCTGACAGCATGCACCTGTACCGCAGTCATTGCTGCGGAAAGTCTGAACGTTCAGCGTGGCGCCCTCTTCTGAGGTCACCTCGCCTGCTTTTACGTTCACATGACCGTCGCCTTTTTCAATGAGTTTGTCGATCATAGCGACCAACTCATCGACCTTCTCTTCTTCGGTCTTGTTATCAGTTGCCATTGTTGAGTTCCTCTGTGATGCTTGCGATGTCTATGTCGCCCATGAACATCTCATCGTCCTTGCCCAGTGCGCCGGGTATGATGGAGAATGTGTTGGAGATACCGTCCTGAGCATGTCTGAAAGGCAGCTTAGCAACGGAAGACAGCGAAGATGCTGCACCGTGAGTATCTCTGCCGTGCATCGGGTTAGCACCTGGAGCCAGAGGCACACCGATCTTTCTGCCGTCAGGAGTAGAACCTGTCTTCTTACCATAAACAACGTTGGAAGTAATGGTCAGTATAGACATGGTAGGTACACCGTCACGATAAGTGTGATGCTTTCTTATCTTGTTCATGAAGCGCTTAACGATATCAACAGCCAGCTTGTCAACTCTGTCATCATCATTACCGTACTTGGGGAAATCACCCTCAACGATATAATCAACAACGACATTTCTTGCAACATCTATAACGTTGCCTGCCTTATCCTTTATCTCGATATCCTTGCGTACAGGCTTTACCTTAGCGTACTTGATAGCAGACAGCGAGTCAGCAACAACAGACAGACCTGCGATACCAGTAGCGAAGTATCTCTTGACATCTCTGCCGTGGAGAGCCATCTGGAGTCTTTCATAGCTGTACTTGTCGTGCATATAGTGGATAACGTTCAGGGTGTTGACATACAGACCGGCCAGCCACTCCATCATGTCATCGTATTTGTCCATAACATCATCAAAGTCAAGGTACTCACCGTCAACAGGTCTGTACTTAGGACCTACCTGAACGCCAAGACGCTCATCAACGCCGCCGTTTATAGCGTACAGCAGGCACTTAGCGAGGTTAGCTCTTGCACCGAAGAACTGCATCTCCTTGCCGACTACCATCGAAGATACGCAGCATGCAATAGCATAGTCATCACCGTGAGTTGCTCTCATCAGGTCATCGTTCTCGTACTGAATAGCCGAAGTTCTTATGGACATTCTGGCACAGAACTTCTTGAAGTTCAGAGGAAGCTTTGTGCTCCACAGAACAGTCATGTTAGGCTCAGGTGCAGGACCCAGATTGTTGAGAGTGTTCAGATATCTGAACGAAGTCTTAGTTACCATTGGAACGCCGTCGATGGAAACACCGCCGATGGACTCGGTCACCCATGTGGGGTCGCCTGAGAACAGTGAATTATACTCAGGTGTTCTTGCGAACTTGACCAGTCTGAGCTTCATGATGAAGTGGTCTACCAGTTCCTGAGCCTCTTCTTCGGTCAGCACGCCGTTCTGAATATCTCTCTGAATATAGATATCGATGAAAGTCGAAGTTCTGCCCAGCGACATTGCTGCGCCGTTCTGCTCCTTGACTGCTGCCAGATAGCCGAAATACAGCCACTGGATAGCTTCCTGAGCGTTCTTTGCAGGCTTTGATATATCGCAGCCGTAGATCTCACCCAGCTTTTTCAGTTCGCCCAGAGCCCTGATCTGCTCAGCCAGTTCTTCACGAAGTCTGATATTCTTTGAAGTCATTCTTACCAGCGAATTAGCCAGCTGATCCTTCTTGTCTTCAATAAGGTAGTCAATACCGTACAGCGCAACTCTTCTGTAGTCGCCAATGATTCTGCCTCTGCCGTAAGCATCGGGCAGACCTGTCAGTATAGCAGCATGTCTTGCCAGCTTCATCTCAGGGGTGTAAGCATCGAAAACGCCCTGATTGTGGGTCTTTCTGTACTCAGTGAAGATCTTTACGATCTCAGGATCAACTTCATAGCCGTACTGCTTACATGCCTGCTGAGCCATTCTCAGACCGCCGAAAGGCTGGAGCGAACGCTTGAAAGGCTTATCTGTCTGGAAGCCTACGATCTTCTCCAGATCTTTATTAAGGTAGCCTGCAGCGTGGCTTGTTATGGTGGAAACTATCTTAGTATCCATATCCAGAACGCCGCCTGCTTCTCTTTCCTGCTTTGACAGTTCCAGTACCTGCTCCCACAGCTTTGTTGTAGCCTCAGTAGGACCTGCGAGGAAACTCTCATCGCCATCATACGGGGTGAAATTCTTTTGGATAAAATCCCTCAGATTTATAGATGTGCTTGACCATCTGCCGGGTTTAAAACCCTTCCACTCCTCATCGAACCAATTTCTTTCCATTTTTACATCTCTCCCTGACTATACAGACATATGCAAAATAACGAAGTCATGCTGCGAAAATCCACACCGTCTGCTGATTGATCGGACGATCTGCCCCGCCCCTGCGGGACACACAATATATAGATCATCTTCTTGTAAAAGAATATCACATTTAGTACACCATGTCAAGGACAAAACAGAAATATTACTTCGGTTTAACATTTATTTCACATGTTAGCAAAGGCGGCAAAACCCCCGATTTTTCGCGGTAATTTTACATGGGGCATGCCATCGGATACATGGCTCTGGATTTACGCGAGTACATTATTCTGTACTATTAGTGCTTGAATGTTAATTTTTTAACGACCTAAATGTGCCATTTCACGGGCTAAAGTGTACTTTTTTAGTACATGATTTTTAACGACTTTTTCCACCACAGAATCGACCATTCAGCCCATGAAAGCTATGTTTTGAGGACTTATTCCATATAACTGACGGTGTCATAAGCAATTGTAAAGTCACAAAGCATGATGTAAAAATTTTAACAATATTTTCACACTCTCTGGAGATAACAGTATCAATGGACAATTCGGATATGTGAATTTTTTGTAAAAGTTATCGCGTTCAAAAAAACGGCAGACAGTATCAAAGACTGTCTGCCGTTGATGGCACTTATGAATTGTTGGAAAGTTCCTTAAGTTCGCGACCGGTTTTGAGCAGTTCACGAAGTCCATCAGCATCTTCAGCCGATATCGCATCGCGGTACTCGGTAAGGTGGGCGATGATGCAGTCGATCTCATCAATAAGCGGCTGCCTGTTCATCATAAAAAGTTCAGTCCACATATTCTCGTTCAGCTTGGCAACTCGGGTCATGTCCTTAAAAGACCCCGCTGAGAAGCCTGACTGTTTCAGCAGGCTGGGGCTTTTTACATAAGCACTGGACACCACATGCGCCAGTTGTGAGGTGAAAGCGATGATCCTGTCATGCTCTTCTACCGTTGATGTGACTACGCGGGCAAAGCCTATCTCGTAAGCAAGCTGTGAAACTTCGCGCACTATCCTTACAGGCAGTTCGTCAGACGGTGTCATTATAAAGCTGGCTTTCTCGAAGAGGTTATCTACCGAGTATGCAAAGCCTGAAAATTCACGCCCCGCCATCGGGTGACAGCCGAGAAAATGCACACCCTCATCAGCCAGCGGTTTCTCCACCGCGTTGACTATAGCCGCCTTGACACCGCAGCTGTCGATAACAATGCCGCCCTTTTTGAACTTTGATTTATTCTCTATTATAAAGTTAATAGTCTGGGCGGGGTGAAGGCAGACCATCACCACATCACAGCTGTGGATTTCATCGGCAGTTATCTCACCGTCTATAGCTTCCTGCGCGACTGCGCCCGCAATGGCAGCGCGGTCGATATCCAGTGCAAAGCAGCTGTGCTCGGTATTCTTCTTTATAGCCTTAGCCAGTGAACCGCCGATAAGTCCCAGACCAACTATCGCAATCTTCATTATATGCTCCCTTCCCGCAGCAAGATTAATTGGTTTAATATTTTTACTTTGCCGCGACAAACAATTTCGTACTTTTACTTATTAAAGTATAGCACCATAGCTTCTTTTTGTCAAGGGCAAGACATTTTTAAGCTAATTAATATTAAATTTTCGTGTTTTTGAACAAAAATGATATTTTGACCAAAAAAGTTAAAAATTATTATATTTTACTATTGACAAATTAAGCAACATGCTGTATAATATGTCTTGTGAGAAATAATTAATTTTCTTACGAATTATGAAGGTTTAGGTGATTTGGCGAAGAAGCAGCTTTAGGGCTGCTTTTTTCGTTTATAGGGGGTATTTTTATAAAGATATTAAATCTTCACGGTTACGGCGGAAGTGCTGAGAACGCTGCATTTGCGGCTCTGAAAGCAAACGGTCATGATGTGGTATCGCCGCAGAATGACTATGACGCAGTCAGTCCGCGTGAGATGGTCGTTAAACTTAAAAAACTCGCCGCTGACAAAAGCATCGGGCTTATCGTCGGGACGAGTCTTGGTG
>Ga0129317_1001411_pt1 | contig 17929 bp, 18 predicted proteins | sample Cm1ome_FD_94430 | JGI IMG/M metagenome (GOLD analysis project Ga0129317, IMG submission 94430) | Eastern black-and-white colobus group fecal microbial communities from Wisconsin, USA - Cm1105 metagenome | ecosystem: Host-associated > Mammals > Digestive system > Large intestine > Fecal | place... | reverse complement strand
GCTTTTTCTGCTATTAAGAACGTATGAATGCAGTATCGGTCTACAACGTATCCAAAACCCTCAAGGACGAAGCGCTCTTCTCCAACGTAAGCTTTGGCCTCGACATAGGGGAAAGGATAGGGCTTGTAGGCAGAAACGGCGCCGGAAAGTCCACATTCCTCAAGATAATCGCCGGCATCCTTGAGCCCGATTCCGGCGAGGTCACAATAAACAATTCATGCCGCGTAGCATATCTCGAACAGGACGTACACTTTCCTGAAGGATGCACCTTGGAGCAGTTCGTGCTTCTTGGAGACGACCCCCATGTAAAGCTCTTGAGGGAGTTCCAGGAAGGCAACCATGACGTGTTCGACAAGATAGAATCGCTTGGCCTTTGGAGCGTACAGGACAGGTACCGCAGCTATCTTGGAGAACTCAACGTACAGGAACCAATGGACAAGATGATGGCCCAGCTTTCAGGTGGAACCCAGAAAAAAGCCGCCATAGCCAGAATCATGGCCATTGAACCCAACATCCTTCTTCTCGACGAACCCACAAACCACCTGGACATACCCGCAATAGAATGGCTTGAAACAAAGCTTGGCTCCACCTCAAGCGGCTATGGTGCAGGAGGCTTCACGGTGGTGCTCGTCACCCATGACCGGTATTTTCTGGACAGAATCTGTACCCGAACCATGGAGATAGACGGACACAAAGCCTACTTCTACGATGGCGGCTATACCCAGTTCACGGAACACAAGGCCGAGCGCCTCAACGCAATGCAAAAAGAGCAGGACCGCCTTGCAACAATCCTTAGACGGGAGGTCGAATGGCTCCACAGAGGCCCAAAGGCACGCACAGGAAAGGACAGCGGACGAAAGCAGCGCATAGAAGAGATGCGAAGCCAGCAGACAAGAAAGGAAGAGGACCAAAGAGAGTTCTCCAGCATGACGCGGCGCATGGGCAAGAAGATACTTGAACTCAAGGATGCAAGTGCCATGCGTGGAGGCAGGACCATAGTCAAAGACCTTTCCATAGAATTCACAAAAGGCATGCGCATTGGTGTCATAGGAGCCAACGGAAGCGGGAAAAGTACTCTGCTTGACCTCATCACAGGCCGCATTGCCCCAAGCGAAGGGGAAGTCGATACAGGACTCAACACGGCCTTTGGATACTACGACCAAAAAGCCTCGGCATTGCCGCTTGGAAGCACCATGCTTGAATACATAGAGGAGATTGGACAGAACATAACGCTTTCCGATGGCTACAGCGTGACACCAGCGAGGTTCCTTGAACTCTTTGGATTCCCATCATCCTTCCACAGACTACCCATTGGAGTACTCTCCGGCGGAGAGAAAAGACGACTGTATCTGATTGCTACGATAGTAAGGAATCCAAACTTCCTCGTTCTGGATGAGCCTACCAACGATTTGGACATAGACACGCTGTGCAGGCTTGAGCAGTACATATTGGACTTCCAGGGCTGCGTGGTATGCGTAAGCCATGACAGGGCCTTTTTGGACAAGGTATGCAATGAACTCATAGTCATGCCCAATGCAATAAGGTTCGAAGGCGGGTATTCCGACTACAGGCGCTACGAAGACGAGAAGGAAGAGGAAAAGAAGGCGGATCAAAGAAACCAACGCAACAATGGCCCAAAATCTGCAGCACCTCAGAAAAAACAGGACAACAGCCCCAAAACAGGCACAAATACTGAAGCCCCAAACCCAAACAAGGCAAAGAGGAAACTCACCTTCAAGGAACAAAGGGAGCTTGAAGGGCTGCCAGCCCTAATAGAGGAGCTTGAAGAAAGGAAAACGCAGCTGGAGGAGTTCTTTTCGTCAGGGAAGTTGGACACCACAGGTGAATCGACCAAGGAGTATGAATCGACGCTCCAACAGCTAGGAACCCTGTATGCACGATGGGAGGAATTGGAAAGCCTCTCAAACGCACATTAGAGCACCTTGAAGAGAGTGCAATTTGTTAATATAGTAACTAGACCATGAGCAACAACGAAAAGACATCAAAGAACATAAAGACAACCACGAAGATACCCCATGGGAAATTCGTGGACTACCTGTACATAGTGGCAGGCACATGCATAGCCGCATTTGGAATAGCATGTTTCATAACGCCAGCAAGGATATCGTGCGGGGGCGTCAATGGAATTGCGACCATAATCTACCACCTTACAGGCTTCGATGCAGGTCTTGCAATGCTGTGCGTGTCCGTTCCAATCTTCATAGCAGGAGTCCTTTCGTTTGGAATGGCCTACGGGGTCAAAAGCATCGCGGGCACTGTATTGCTCTCGCTTTGGACAAGCTTCTTTGGTCTGCTCACGGGCTACAACGGAATCCTTGCATACACGGACAAGATGGACATACTGCTTTCAGTCATATTCGGCGGCGGACTTGTCGGCAGCGGCATAGGACTTGTCATGAGGACTGGGGCCAACACGGGCGGCACCGACATCGTGGCACAGATAATCAACAAGTACACACCTCTCCCCACTGGTACCGGGCTCTTCATTGCAGACGGACTCGTCCTCCTTGCAGGCGTATTCGTCTTTGGACTGGAACATGCGCTTTTTGGAATCATAACCATCTTCATCTCGACCTACATGGTCAACTACATGGTATTGAGCTTTGGTACCCGCTATGCCAAGACTGCGTTCATATTCAGCGAGAAGCACACCCAAATAAGCCATCGTATAATCACGGAACTGCACCACGGAGCCACGGAGCTCAAAGGCACCGGAACATTCACCGGCAACGAAAGGACCCTCCTGATTGCGGTGATGCACAACAGACAGATAAACCAGCTCACGAGGATCGTATACGAAGAGGATCCTCAGGCATTCATGTTCATACAGGACACCTATGAGGCATTGGGCGAAGGATTCGTCTCAATGGACAAGGTGCTCTCGCGCTTGGACAACTGACCTTTGCACTTGGTATTCCACTGGCTTGGCAGCAGGCACCGACTAGCTTGTCATTCCAATGGAACAGACCGATGTCGCCGAGGCCACGAAGGAGATGTAAACCATGAAGATTCTGTTCGTATCGGATCAATTCTTTGATGCAAACAATGGAATGACGATATCCGCAAGACGTTTTGCCGAGGTATTGAGAAAGCACGGCCACGAGGTGAAGCCTCTATGCACCGCAACCTCAGAGCAATCGGAATATCCTCTTGAGACCTTCCACGTTCCGGTGTTCGACAAGCTCATAACGGAGCAAGGCATGAAGTTCGCCAAGTGGAACGATGTCGAGACCATAAGAAAGGCCGTCCAGTGGGCGGACATAGTGCATATGTATGTACCGTTTGCACTTACGAACGTAACCACGAAGCAGTGCATAGAGCTTGGCAAGCCGTTCACAATGGCCTTCCATGTCCAGCCTGAGAACATTTCATCGTCCATCCACCTTGGAGAGGCGAAGGGTATCAACGACTTCATCTATTGGCTTTTCAAGAAATGGAACTACAAGTACGCAACCCACATACACTGCCCAAGCAGGATGATTGCAAACCAGCTTGAGGAACACGGCTACAAAGCCAAGATTCATGTCATAAGCAATGGAATAGATCCGGACTTCGTATACCGCAAGATTCCAAAGACGAAGGAACTTGAACCCTACTTCAACATCCTCATGGTTGGAAGATACTCCATAGAAAAGCGTCAGGACACAATAATAGAGGCCGTTGGACTTTCCAAGTACAAGGACAGGATACAGCTCATACTCGCAGGCCAAGGACCAAGGGAGGAATACCTCAGAGAAAAAGGTTCGAAGCTTCCAGTTAAGCCAATCATGAAGTTCTTCACAAAGCCCGATCTCTTGGACGTAATAGCCATGTGCGACCTCTACGTCCACGCATCGTATGCGGAGATCGAGGCAATGTCCTGCATGGAAGCCTTTGCAGGAGGACTCGTTCCAATCATAGCGAGCAGTCCAATAAGCGCAACTCCTCAGTTCGCGCTCTGTCCTGAAAGCCTCTTCCCCGTCGATGACGCACAGGCCCTTGCAGACCGCATAGACTGGTGGATCGAGCACGAAGACTACAGGAAGCAGATGGAGCACGAATATGCCCAGTCGGCGAAGAAGTACTCCCTGGATGCATGCACGACCCAAATGGAAGAGATGTTCCAGGAAGCCATAGACGACTTCGAAAAGCAGAAGGCGCTTGGCAGATAAAGCAATTCTGATGCGTCCTGATGCGCCGTAGTGCGCCCTAGTCCGCCTTCATGCGTCATACTCCGCCCTTCAACGCCCACACGCACCCTGACATCAAGCACAAAGGCTTCATGGAGGTCACGAAGGCATAAAAAAATCGGGCAGAGTGGATTTGAACCACCGACCCCTTGGTCTCAGACCTTGGGGAGTCAGGTCCTGTGCAACCGGGATACAGGAACTACAGCAAGCTTGGAAACTTCACATATCATTGTCACCTCAGTTACCACTGGGTCGCATGTTGGCAATGTCGCAATGGAGAGTTCTTGGTGGAGGTCTATTATGTTGGTAGTCGTGAGTCAGCCCCATACTGAGGGTTTTAGGATGGAAGGGAACATCCCTGCATCAGTAATCAACTATCTCAAGAAAAGCTTTGGTCCTGAGAATGTAGACTACGAGGATGAATATGTAAACGTTGAAGACCTTGATTGGTTCAAGGAGTTCAAAGCAAACGAAACCCCTGGCGGAAACCTCAAGTTCTACCGCACAAGGGACAATCTCACTCAGGCTCAGCTTGCAGAGAAACTTGGAACAACTAGACAGGACGTATCTGGAATGGAGAGGAACAGCCGACCAATCAGCAAGAAGACGGCAAAGGAACTTGCAAACCTTTTCAAGACCTCTCCCGCAAGGTTCATTTGAAAAAATTCTACACGGTCTCCTACAGACCATACGAGGACACCGTTTCCGATGTCCTCGTATGGTTAATTATGACTCTTTCTTTGGTCGTCCCCTTCTTGGTCTGTTCTTCAGTTCATTCAATTCACCTTCCGTAATCAGATACACACCTGAAACCTTCTCCTTTCCTTTGTTCCTCAGATGATTTGTTACCTGAACTCTCGTGATTCCAAGAATCTCGCTTACCTCAGCTACTGTATACAACTTTTCCATGTCATACCTTCCAAATGAGATATACGAGAATTCGACCAACGATGGTTCCTACTACGATTCCAATAATGAGAGGCCATTTGATTTTCGCTTTCTTCTCTGCCATTGATTTTTCCTCCAAAACAATCTATCTTGAAAGGGTGAGGGCTTTCGCCCCCACCCCGCGTTGGGTCATCCCAACATCAGGATTACTAGCTCAACCATTATGCTGGCTAGTAGCGAAGCCGTGAAACTGATTAGGAATTCTTTCACGGCTTCTTTCTTTTTTTCATCCATCTGCATCACCTCCTTGCATTCATTATGTTACTAAATATGATGTTACGTGTCAATAATTATTATTTAAAAATAATATTTTTGATTGTTTTTAGCACAAAAAAACCTCGCAGATGCGAGGCTACAATGAAAGCCAATGGCCTATTCGTGACTGCAATACATGCAGCTTACCTAGATAACGGCACTGCAATAGGACTTACTGTTGGCATCTTCAATTTACAGTAGTTTTTAGTCCACGTCAACATCACACATCATAGGGAGAGAGGGGATATGTATATCCCCTCTCTCCCTATGGTCAATTTATTTGATTTTGCACTTCCCTTTTTGCCCAAAGTCCAGTATCATTCCAATTGGAAGTCAACTTGAGAGGGAAAAAAGCTGGGTTGCCGAATGGCAGTAAGCTCTTAAGAGCGAGGATCCTTTGCTCCTGGGGTTGGCTTTTTTGTTTTTCCGTCACGAAGCCTCATCTTTTCATGGATTCTTTTGAAAATGTCATTGTCCTTTTGGACTTCAGAGACAATCAGCTCTGCAGCACTCATTGAATACGAATATGAAGGTTTTTGCCCTATTGTGTTCGTGTAACAGTATTTGTCGTCATCCTTAAGATTAAAGTATGCGATGAAGTCCTGTATGTTCGATTTGTTTATTTCAGGTTCAATGGTTATACCATTACGCTGCAACAGTCGCCGTACCATTTCGAGGAGTTTGCTCCTGTTGAGAGGATGAGTTTCATTTACATTTTTATACTTGTTGACAATCATAACATTTCCATCCGGTTTCTCACTACCACCTACAAGTCTGAAACCAGGTATGCTTGGATCCTTCGACTTTACAAGCTGAAGATCCTGTTTTATGCAAATGGAAAAACGGTTGTTGCCTTCCTCTTGAATGGATTGCGATACAAGAGCATTTGTTTTAACAAGCCGATTGAAAACAGCAACGGAGTACTTTGATTTTATTTCGTCCAAGTCGATTGGAGACTGAGAAATTGAAAGATTGATGAAATGAGACGGAATCCGTTCCGTGATGTTTATCCCATGGAACTCAAACAGTTTTTCTACGAAATTGAAGGCACAGGCTTGGAAAAGTGTGACGTAAATCATTTCATACTCCTGTGTAACGAAATGAGTGCTGCAGTTTCTAAGCTCTAGAATTCTCTCTAAGTTCTTTCTCAAAGGATCCTTTTCATTTGTAAAAACAAGTTGCAGACATTTCTCAAAAGATATTGTCCTCCCTTCTTTGTCCTTGTAGAAAAGGGAGTTCATTCCTTTATCCTTCAACAGCTTTGCCTTGAGCATAAGCTCCCATGCGTTGCACACAAAAAAAGCGAAGCCTTCTACTCTGTACTTTATCGTTGGCTTGTTATAAAGCTCTACGGCAACTACAAAAGCTTCTTGGGATTTTTCAAGCAATTGAAAGTATACATTCTTTTCTTCAGTATTCATTGTCAGTCCCCTTCTTAAATTAAAGCATACTTCGATTCAAAACCCAACCGCAAGCCTTTGGATTCCTCTGACTTCAAGCATATCATCTACTGAAAGATGCATGTAGTGTTCCGTCATCTGCTCACTTTCGTGCCCCATTACAGCCCTGACCTTCTCTCCTTGGATTCCAGCTGCCACCAATCTCGTGTTGAAGTAGTGCCTGAAGCTGTGAAAAGTAAGATTGAGGACTTTGTGGTCAATCTCCAAATCGTCCATCCTACGATACAGATATTTGAGGATGCACTTATCTTCTACCGGCTTTGATCCATTCAGAGTAAATACAAGCCCGCAAGGAGGCATTATTTCATCGAGTACGGCTTTGACATCAGGAGACAGTGGAACAATTCTATCCCAGCCGGATTTCGTGCATTTGCGACCTTCAAGGTCACTCCAGCTGGCATTAACCTCTATGTAGTTTCATGGATCTGTTCAACAGTGAGAGCTCTTACCTCTCCCATCCTCATCCCTGTAGTCGCAGCAAGAAGACATGCTGCATATGAGAGGTTGTTCCACCTCTCAGAGAAAATCCTGTGCACCTGTTCCATGGTATAGCAACCACGAGGCTTCACTCCGTACCTCTTTGATAAAGGCTTGACCACTGCAGCAGGATTTGATGCTATAAGTCCCTGCATCTGAGCTTCTGCGAATACAGCGCGAAAAGCACCAAGTACACAGTTTGCAGTCTTGTTGCCAACTCCGTGTCTTTCAGGTATGGCCAAAAGCCACCACTCTACGTCATTGGGCTTTATGGAATCTATGGCATATCTCCCAAAAAACGGAACTATGTATTTGTCAACATACCTTTGATTGTCACGAGCATAGCTTTTGGAGTAAGAGTAACCCCTCAAGGTCTTCCTCTTGACTATGGGTCCCGTGTCATAATCGAATACGCCCTTGCTGAATTCCCCAAAGGACAGGAATCTGGAGGTGGAGACCTCTTTTTCCCTGTCCAAGAATTGCACCATTACCTTGGTTGCCTTCGCCTTCGTCCGTTCGCCAGTAGAACGCTGCACACGCCTACCATTCTGATACACATAGAAAGACCAGATTCCGTTGGACCTTTTGTAAAGCCCAAAAAGCTGTTTTCCTCCACCAATCATGAAAACCTCCATCAAAAAATCACTGTGACAATTTGTGACATTAGCCTCAATCCACAGCATCGAGAGGTTTTGACTTGAATTGAAATCCATTTGCAACTCTCTATAAAATAAAGAGTTGCAATAACAAAGAAAAATCGGGCAGAGTGGATTTGAACCACCGACCCCTTGGTCCCGAACCAAGTGCGCTAGCCCCTGCGCTACTACCCGAAAAGCCCATCTCAAGGCTTCACCCAATATATGGCTTTTGATAGCTGTTGTCAACATATGAGGATACTCACACAAGGACGTGCTTCAGGCATATCCAAGATTGACAACTCCTAGTGTATAATGGTATTTTTACTAAGTGCGTCCGGATTTTGGGGTGCGCAAATTTTTGATTCAAGAGGTCTTCCATGGCAGATAAGAATGTCCCTTCAGCAGAAAACACCAACGAAAAGAAAAACGTAGCTCTGAAGGAAGTGGAAACTAAACCAAAAAAGGCCAAGGGCGAGCCTTGGACGGCAAAGAGGATACTCACCACTGTAATCATAGCAATCCTTGCACTGCTCATGGTCGGTAGCCTCTACTACATCATTGTACTTGTGAATCAGGACAAGAGCGAGAAGGCCAATGCCTGGGGAACCTACGACGGAACCCCAATCACGATAGAGAACAACAATGTGTTCTACAACACGCTCATGTCTGACAGCAACTTCCAGAACGCATACCTTACAGGTGACTACAACACGCTGTTCAGCAGCTACTACAACGCATACCAGCAGCAGGTGCTCTACACCGCGATCTCCGCAGAAGCGAAGGAAGCAGGAATCAGAGCTCCACAGACACTGGTGAACGACCTGATCATCTCATCCGGCGTCTACAACGGCGATGACGGGAAGTTCAGTGAAGAGGTCTTCAACAACACATCCGAGGCTTCCAGAATCCTTGTGAACAACTACTATGCAGGCCTTTATCCATACCAGACGGTCCTTACGGACATTGGATCTGCGATAGTATCGGACCAGGAGAAGGAGTTCGTTGCACAGACAGCAGGAAAGACAAGGTCGCTTGAGTACTTCACGATAGACTACAATGCATATCCAAACGACTTGGCTGCAGAGTATGGACAGGCGAACGCAGACCTCTTCAAGAGCCTTGACATCTCGACCATCTCCAATTCGTCAGAGGATCAGGTCAAGGCTGCATATGAGGCTTTGAACTCAGGCTCAGCGTGGAACGACACCGTCTCCCTCTACTCGCAGGATTCCTACGCATCCAACAACGGAGCCGTTGGCAACGTCATGCTGTTTGCAATTGCATCCAGCCTCTCTGACAGCGCAGACTTGGACAAGATCGTAGCAACTGAGGTTGGAAGCTACACAGAGCCAATCAAGGTCTCATACGGTTGGGCGATCTACAGAGTTGACACGGGAATCCTCCCAGCCGACTTCACCAACGAATCGACACTTGCATCGGTCAAGTACTACATCAACACGAACGAAGCAGAGACGATCAACGCATACGTGCAGTCAATCGTTGATACAACAGCGGAGCTTGCAAAGACGGACTTCGAGGCCGCCGCAGAATCCTGCAATGCAACGATCGTTACGATCAACGCAGTGTCAGATAACATTGGCGAAAGCCAGTACATTCAGGGTCTTGATTCAGTCGATACCGTTGGAAACCTTTCCGCAGCGGCAAAGGACGAGGGCATATCACGTGAGATCTTCACTGCAGATGAAGGATACGTCACAAGTGCAATATCCACGGACAATGGATACGTCGTTGCAAAAGTCACGGGAATAAACGACTCCAACGCATCGCTTTCATCCCTTGCACGAACGTTCTACAACTACTACTCCGGAACACAGGCTGTCTATGACAAGTTCTATGCCATATTCGCAAGCGAGAAGTTCACGGACAACTTCTACAGCCAGTTCCTCACTCAGCTGTTCTCTTCAAGCACATCAAGTACATCAAGCAACTGAAAGAAGACAACAGCTTAGAGACAAGCAAAAGGCCGCTGCAGAGAACCTGCGACGGCCTTTTATTTGTTCAAAGCTGTCAACACTGGATTTCAAGACTCTGAAAAACGGAGGCTTCGATTGTCCCAAGGCATCATTCGAATACGACAAAACCCAAGGGCCCGCAAACCTGTGGGTTGAATTTTGAGTCTTTGCATTGTAGCATTGATCTGTACTCGGTAGTACGAACCAATGCAGCCGTCACTTCAGGTCTTCTGCAAAACCGCTGGAGTCGATGGCTGTCAGTCTGTATGAACGAAGTTTTCTCTTCAGATACTCGAAATCACCGAATCCATTGTAGAGCTCGTTCTTCTTCAGAAGGGTCCAACCGATTGTCAGTATGCTGTTCGCCACCCTCACGGCGATCTTCTGCCCCTTCTTCCCTGCAGCCTTCAATTCAACCCATCTCCGCTTCAGGGTGCAGTCCGCCTTCATGTTGCAGATGGACCATGCAGCTTGGATCGCATTCCTTCTGACCGGCATGCAGCCGAAGTGGTTTACTCCGAAGACCACCTCTCTTGTCCCTGACGGATCGATGCGGGGTACGAGCCCCACATAGTTCCTCATCTGCTCTGGAGATGAAAACCTCCGCCCGTCCCCTATGTAGGCGATGCAGGCAAGTGCCGTGAGCGGACCGACTCCTGGAAGGGACATCCAGATCAGCGTCTCGCGAGGCCTTGAAAGCAACGCCTTCCTGACAAGCTCATCGTAGGCGTCTGCGTGAAGTTCGATGCTGTCGATGTCATGGAGCATCAGCCTGGCCTGAAGGCCTGCGATGGAATCGTTGTCGTCGAAGTGGCGGGAGACGAGTCCTTGCCTTTTCTCCGACTTGTTCAGGTCGCTTCTCTTCAGGAACGAGATTCCGTTCAGGTTGAAGACTGCATTGGTACAACCGTCTTCAAGCGCCATGACCGCCTCAAGAGCCACGGACACCCTCCATTGTTTCAACGGTCTTCAACGGCCCCATAGGCCCAAAGAGCCCCAACGGCCCCAAGGATGGACGCTCCCTCGATTCCCATCCCCCCAATCCCCCAACTTTCCGTGAAGAACCTTTTTTTACACAATAGACAAAATCCGTTGTAGAATGTAGCAATGATGATACGAAACCACGAAGTCACAGCAATACAGGATCTCCTTGACAGGAAAGGTCATATATTGGAACAAGGATGGGCCCGCCGCCCTGTTTGGAACTACGATAGAAAAGCTATAAAAGCCAGTGCCTTCAAGATAAAGGAATGGGACTACTACGCAATCACAAACCAAGTGCAGGGTTGGACGATATGCGGGACGATAAGCGATCTGGGCTATGCCTCGCTATTATCGGTCTCGTATATAGATTTCAAGCGGGGTTTCGCCCAGAAGGACGAAATGAAGTTCCTCACCATGGGACGAATGGGGCTCAAGCCAAGCTCAACGGAGGATTCAAGCGTCCAATACATTGGCAAGGAGATACGGCTTTCGTTCATAAGGAAGGGCCCGGTGCGACGCATCATGATTGCGGCCCCTACCCTCAAGCTTCCTGATGGAAGGGTTGGAATCGATGCCAATCTTGAGCTCTCACAGCCGCAGGACATGGAGAGCATGAACATAGCCACAAGCTGGAAGGAGAACAGAAAAGCCTTCTACCTAAACGAAAAGGTCAACTGCATGGCTGTAAGCGGCACCGTTCGCAGAGGCGACGACACACAGGAGCTTGCAAAGGACGAAGCATGGGGTGTTCTTGACTGGGGCCGTGGACGCTGGACATACCAAAACACATGGTACTGGGGATCTGGGAGCGGCATGGTTGACGGCCACAGCTTTGGATTCAACATAGGATACGGCTTCACGGATAGGACTCCAGCCAGCGAAAACGTCATATTCCACGACGGAAAGGTGCACAAATTGGATGACGTGCGGTTCATCATCCCTGAAGACGACATCATGAAGGAATGGCGGTTCGAAAGCTCGGACGGACGCTTCGAAATGGCCTTCAAGCCCGCCGTGGACAGAAGCTCCACCATGAACCTAGGCGTCATCAAAACGGTGCAGCACCAGGTCTTTGGCTACTTCACGGGCACAGCCATCTTGGACGACGGAAGCCCCATACACGTAAAGGACTTCCCCGCCTTTGCGGAAAAGGTCTTCAACCGCTACTGATTTCCACGCCTTCCCTGGACCGATTTCTCTGTTCTCATTCTCTTTAGCCTCGTGCGTACCATCTGGCGAGACACCCCATACTCTATGGCAAGCTCCCCTACGGACTCACCCTTCAGCCATTTCGAACACATGTCTATGACATTGCAGCCATCATCTCTCAGGTGCCAGTTCAGCCCTCCGGTCCTAAGCGTGAACGTGGTACGGCAGTTGCGGCATATATACCTAGGAACCCTGCCGTACTGCTTTGAAGGATAGTAGCCATGGCTCATATACCAGCGCCTGTTTCTTGGAACCCTGTCAGGATCGCTCCACTTGCAATTGGGGTTTGGACAACAATACTGCATTGAAATGCCTCCCTTGGTAAGGTTTTCCAACCTTTTGATGAACTTTCAAAAAAATAAATACGTGTTTATATGGCATTTCCATTCACATTCTGTTATGCTCTAGCAGACTATATGCAGAACATACAAGAATTTATTGATTTAGGCCTTTCACAGAAAAGCATAGAGGCCGTAGCAGACAAGGGATTTGAACATCCAACAGAGATACAGAAGAGGTGCATACCAATCCTCCTCAAAGGCGACAAGGACCTGATAGGTCAGGCACAAACGGGAACCGGCAAAACGGCAACGTTCGCCCTTCCAATTCTTGAGAAGCTGGACAAGCAGTACGAAGCAGGAGAAAGGACACATAAGGCAGGAGCCTTGGTGCTTGTGCCTACAAGGGAGCTGTGCATCCAGGTATGCGACGAGATAAAGAGCCTTGGAGCCAACCGCAACGTAAGGACTCTTGCAATCTATGGAGGAGCCTCCTACAACATCCAGTTCAAAGGCCTCAAAGAAGGAGCCGACGTAATCGTTGGCACTCCAGGAAGGATACAGGACCATTTGGAACGTGGAACGTTGAGCCTTGACAGCATACGTTTCTGCGTCCTTGACGAAGCAGACGAAATGCTCAACATGGGCTTCATAGACGACATTGAGAACATCCTGTCCCAAATGCCAGAGGACAGGCAAATGCTCTGCTTCTCCGCGACTATGCCTGAACCTATAAGACGCCTTGCCGAAACCTTCATGAAGGACTACGAACTTGTAAAGGTCCAGACGGAGGACATGACAAGCACACTCACCCGCCAGATCTACTATGAAGTACTTGAAGAGGACAAGTTCGAAACCCTTTGCAGGACCGTAGACATGGCACCTGACTTCTACGGAATCGTGTTCTGCAAAACAAAGCTCCAGTGCGACGAAGTAGGCTCAAGGCTCATCTCTGCAGGCTACAACGCAGAGGTGCTGCACGGAGACCTGAGCCAAGTCCAGAGAGAACTCATAATCCACAAGATGCGCGAGCACAGGATAAGCATACTCGTTGCAACGGATGTAGCAGCCCGTGGCTTGGACATACCCGACATGACGCATGTCGTGAACTACAGCCTCCCGGACGAACCAGAAAGCTACATCCACAGGGTTGGAAGGACAGGGCGCGCCGGCAAGGAAGGCCTTGCAGTCACATTCGTCACACCAAGGGAGTTCAGAAAGTTCTCCTTCATAAAGCGCATAGCCAAATCAGACATCCAAAAGACGAGGGTCCCTTCCATAGACGAGCTCATGGCTGCCCGCAGGAAGACTCTTCAGGACGACCTCTTTGAATGCATAAAGAACGCAGAGACAGGCCTCTACGAGGATGCTCTCTTCTCCATGGCGAAGAAGCTGTGTGCAGAACACCACCCAACGAACGTTGTTACAGCCCTTCTTGCAGAACGCTACGGCAATGCACTGAACAAGTCCAAATACCATGAGATACAGGATCTGTACGACAGGGAAAGGCAGCCAAGGACATCTTCCTTGAGACGTAGAAGACCTACTGGCGAGCGTTCAGACTCCGGACGTAGGGCTCGTGGTCGAAATGAGCGCACCAGACGAGAAGATGGACTTGAAGCCAATGAGAACCGCGAGGAGCGTCCGCTCAACCGCGAAGAACGAAGACGTGAGAAGTTTGGAGAACCAAGGGAACGCAGAGCGCACGACGACAGGTTCGAAGACGACAGACCATCAAGAAAACCAAAGAGAACCAAGAAGGCCAACGAAAGCCGTTTCAAGTCTTCGCTTGCAGGTCGCAGAGGAAGGTAGTATCCTATGGGCATGGAAACACTTTTTACAAAGATCTGCAAAGGAGAGATCCCTAGCGTCAAGCTCTATGAAGACGATGTATGCTTTGTGATTCTGGACATAAATCCAGTTCTCAAAGGCCACAGCCTTGTGATAAGCAAAAAACCGTACCCAAGCATGGCTGACTGCCCGGACGATGTTCTTGGTCACCTCATGAAGGTTGCAAAGATCATTGACGCCAAGCAGCGCAAGGCCCTTGGAAGCCAAGGTTCCAACATAATCATAAACAACGACCCGGCATCGGGCCAGGAAGTGCCGCACATCCACGTCCATGTAATCCCTCGCTTCGATGGAGACGGCCGCAAGTACTTTGCCCTGCACGACAAGTACGACGATGGCGAAATGGCCCAATACGGCGAAAGGCTCAGAATAGATGCCTAACTGCCCATATTGCTCAAAACCAGTGCCGGAGACGGTTTCACGTAGTACGGAGTGTCCATCCTGCGGTCGTCCCCTGCACTGCTGCAAGTGCTGCACCTTCTATAGCCCAGACTCCCACTACGGCTGCCGCGAGACCATAGACGAACCCGTCTGGGACAAAACCTCTGCCAACTTCTGCGACTACTTCAAGCTCAAAGCCTCCAACGGCGGCATGTGTAGAGCTAGCGGAGCTGAAAGTGCTGACGACAAAGCCGCCAAATCCCGCGAAGCCCTAGCCAAGCTGTTCTCGATTTAAGTTCCTCAAAGTTCGCTTTGGTTTTTCTTCACCCAAGTGCCGTTTTGAACATTTATGAAGAAAGTTTTCTTCACAAACTCGTCTTTTCGTCACAGGATGAAGAAACATTGAATGTATTTATTCTCTTGAGAAAACTTAGAGACAATGTCCATTGGAAGAGCCGAAGGCGTCTCCATTGGAGGAGCCAACGCCACTTGCCGAATCATCAAGGAGATGAACGCGAACGGAATACCAATTCCAGTCATTGCAAAATGCGTTTCTATTCCAGAGGAAAAGGTCGAAACGATATTGAAAGGCTAATTATTCGTGTCATGTACTATGCTGCAGCGACGACGTAGACCGCACGAAGACCAAGAAGCTCGCTTCGAAGGTATTTCTGTCAATATTCTAGGAGCAAAACGTGGGACAGTATTTACGATACGGCCCACGTGAAGCGACAACGGAGATTGCAGAAAGACCAAGAACTTGCTTCGCAGGTATTTGCGGTCAGAACAAGGAAGAAGAACAGCGACAGTACTTTGCTGTACGGTGCTGTTCGCACTGACGCAGTTATCACCGCAAAGACCAAGAAAAGGATTAGAGGTGGGTTTCGTCGAACATGTTTCCCAGGATCTTTCTGAACACCGACTCCTCATCCTTCAGGATCCTTGAACCACGGGTGATCTTGCAAAGGCTCACTTCCATATCTTGGGCTATGTGGCGCTGGGGGGTTCCTTTGTACAGTTCCTTCATTATGTACCAGCGCTTGGCAAGGTCCTTCTCTTCTGAGGCTGTGAAAAGTTCATCGAAGAGCTTGCGCATCTCCTTCTTGTCGGTTGTTTCAGCGAAAATGTCTATTATCTCCTGAAGATTGTCCATTTGAACTCCTTTGGAAGCAACGCCTCAAAAAGCTTGTAAAACGATACCTGAATCATAGCATCCGCTAGAGAAGAGGTGCAACCAGTTTTGCAATCTGCCCCATGAGCTTCATTAGAAGAGATCTCTTTCTTGCATCCTCCAAGGTGACTTCCTTGCAAAGCTTGAAGGTGTCTTCGAAATCGGCCTTGACGGATTGGACGGCGCTGCCGCCATAGAATACGGACCCGCTTTCGAAATGAAGGAAGAACGACCTGAAGTCCATGTTGGTGGTGCCAACGATGGCACGTTTGTCATCGCTTACGAACATCTTGGAATGGATGAACCCTGGTACGTACTCGAAGATCCTTATCCCGTTTGCAAGAAGCTTCATGTAGTTCGACTTCGTGAGGGAGAACACGATCTTCTTGTCTGGAATGGACGGAGTTATCAGACGAACGTCCACACCGCTTTGGGAGGCAAGGACAAGGGCATTGACCATGGTGCTGTCAAGGATGAGGTATGGAGTCGCTATCCACACATAGTCCTTTGCAGCGTTCAGGACATGTATGTATGCGTTCTCTGCAACGTTGAAGTCGTCAAGCGGACTGTCTCCAAAGCTTTGGACATACCCGTCGCTGGCCTTCTTCTCCGTTGGATAGTATGGAGAGAAATCGTCTACGGCGTATGCCTTTGGCGATACGAACTGCCACAGCTGGAGGAACATGAAGGTGTAGTTCCATACACCGCTTCCACGAAGGATGAATGCATTGTCCTTCCAATGACCAAAGCGGATCTTATGGTTTATGTACTCATCTGCAATGTTGATCCCTCCGCTTATGGCGGTGTTGCCGTCAACGATGCACACCTTGCGGTGGTCTCTGTAGTTGAGCCTTGGATTGAGCCTTGGCCTTACAGGGTTGAACGCAACGGCCTTTATGCCATACGAGCGAAGCTCCTTGTAGTATTTGTATGGAAGCGTGTTTATGCTTCCCATGTCGTCATAAAGGATCCTTACATCCACGCCTTGGGAGACCTTGCGCTTGAGGATTTCAAGGACACTGTCCCAGAAATCACCCTTCTCGTAGATGAAGTACTCCATGAAAATGAATTTCTTGGCCTTTTCAAGCTCCTGAAGCATGACAGGGTAGCAATAGTCACCCAGGGGATAGTAATCGACCTGCGTCGAATCGTACACGATGCTTTCAGTGATGTTCGTAAGGTATTTCTGAAGCCTAAGATCGTCCTCGGACAACACCTCCTCTGAAGGAACACCTGCAGGTGGATAGTCGCCAATCGAATGGGTGGCCATAAGCTCCTGGTAACCGGCGATCCTTCGTTTCTCCCAGCGGCTCTTCTTCTTGTTTCCAAATATCATGTACATGAAGCAGCCAAAGACGGGCAGTGCAGAGATGAGGAATATCCAAGAGATCTTGTACTCAGGGGCATCGTCCCTTGTGAATATTGCAAAGGAGAACACCATGCTGAGCACGAAGTTGAACAGGCTTAGACTGAAGTAGCTTTCCGCATAGCGAAGCGAGACGTACAGAATACCCATCTGAAGGAAGATGAAAAGGAACGTCCAGACGAGTCTGCTTGATATGAATTTGAGGAACTTTCGCATTAGAACTCAGATGCTCCTTTGAATTGACTCATATATAGGTTGTAGTAGAAGCCCTTCCTTTCAAGGAGCTCCTCGTGGGCGCCCTGCTCCACTATGTTCCCCTTGTCCATGACAAGGATGAGGTTCGCATCCCTTATGGTTGAAAGCCTATGTGCTATTATGAAGCTTGTACGACCTTCCATGAGCTTCTCCATAGCCTGCTGCACGAGGCGCTCGGTTCTGGTGTCTACGTTGCTCGTGGCTTCGTCAAGTATGAGGATCCTTGGGTTGCTCATGAAAGCACGGGCTATGGTTATGAGCTGCTTCTCGCCTTGGCTTATATTGCTTGCCTCTTCGTTTATCACAAAGTCATAGCCCCCTGGAAGGGTCTCTATGAAATGGTCTGCACATGCAAGCCTTGCGCAGCTGCGAACCTTGTCCATATCGACCTCATCGGTTCCAGCTCCGTATGCTATGTTCTGGGCTACGGTGCCCTCAAAGAGCCAAGTGTCCTGCAAAACCATTCCAAACTGGTCTCTAAGGACATCTCTGG
>Ga0129317_1001410_pt1 | contig 17929 bp, 15 predicted proteins | sample Cm1ome_FD_94430 | JGI IMG/M metagenome (GOLD analysis project Ga0129317, IMG submission 94430) | Eastern black-and-white colobus group fecal microbial communities from Wisconsin, USA - Cm1105 metagenome | ecosystem: Host-associated > Mammals > Digestive system > Large intestine > Fecal | place... | reverse complement strand
GTGAAGCCCCCCTCAAGATGAGATATCCCAAGACCCCTTGAAGAACACGAGGTAGATAGGACAGAGGTGGAAGTGTGGAGACACATGGAGCTGACTGTTACTAATCGGTCGCAAGCTTATCCAAAAGGTTAGGGTAATAAAGAATGTCAGGATATATTTTGTATGTGGTTTTGAAGGTATGTAATATCTTCTGAAAAGGCCCAGTGGCTCAGTTGGTTAGAGCGCCGCCCTGTCACGGCGGAGGTCGTCGGTTCGAGCCCGATCTGGGTCGCTTGTATAAACAAGCGACAGTATGTTGCAAAGTTTATACGATGGGGTCTTAGCTCAGCTGGGAGAGCATCTGCCTTACAAGCAGAGGGTCATAGGTTCGAGCCCTATAGGCCCCATAGAACTCGCCGATGTGGCTCAATTGGCAGAGCAGCTGATTTGTAATCAGCAGGTTATCGGTTCGAGTCCGATCATCGGCTTGCATTTTATTATATTATAGTGTATAATAGATAATGCTGATGCAATTAAATAATATTTGGATGGATTCCCGAGTGGCCAAAGGGGACAGACTGTAAATCTGCTGCAAATTGCTTCGGTGGTTCGAATCCACCTCCATCCATTAGCCGAAAGGTAATAATTAAATATCGCGGGGTGGAGCAGTCTGGAAGCTCGTCGGGCTCATAACCCGAAGGTCGCAGGTTCAAATCCTGCCCCCGCAATTTGTGCCCAGATAGCTCAGTTGGTAGAGCAGAGGACTGAAAATCCTCGTGTCGCTGGTTCGATTCCGGCTCTGGGCATTGGTTATATAACCGTGGGATATTAGCTCAGTCGGTAGAGCACTTGACTTTTAATCAAGTTGTCCGGGGTTCGAATCCCCGATGTCTCATTTTCAGTAAACAGGAAGCTTTAGAAATAAGGCCTCCTGTTTTTTTTGATATAGAAAGCAATGCTCTATAACAGAATTTTTCATGGAGATCATTGCCTCATTATGAGGGATTACCTTTGACTTGATGTTTGGTAAAAATGCACAAAACATTAAATTGATGATAAGTAAAATATATTATACTGATAATAAAAAGATATTTTACATTATCAATATTCAATGTTATATTGTTAGTATCAAAGAATACATATCCAAAAGGGGGATGGATCATGAAAAAATGGAATTTAATAATGGCGGCAACAGCAATGATGGCTTCTGTAGTTGTTTTCGGCGGAATGAGCGCCTGCGCAGAGGAAGCACCGGAAATTGAAAAAATAGTAACAGTATTACCGAATGTACGCGGTGATGGTGGGACTCATGATCTGGCATGTAAGGCATCAGAAGCTATTGCAGAGAGTATTGATGCTGAACTGGATATCATTGAGTTAGGCACAGCAGTGACAGATTCTGCAAAATGGGAGGCTGCTATGTGCGACCTTTGCGAGTCAGATTATGATTTGATCATTACAGGTGGTTCTCTGATGAAGGATACCATTCAGATTGTGGCACCTATGTATCAGGATATTCCCTTTATCTGCTATGATGTAAATCTTGATTTTGATACTGTGGAAATGCCCAATGTCTACGCTATGGACTTCTATCAGAATCAGGCAGCTTTTATGGCAGGTGTGATTGCAGCCAGTATGACAGAGAGCGATTATCTTGGCTTTGTAGGAGCAACAAAGATCCCGGTTATCTATGATTTCATGGTAGGCTTTATTGCGGGCGCTCAGGAAATCAATCCGGATATAAAAGTGGCAACTGCTTTTACTAATGACTTTAATGATGCGACACTGGCAAAAGAGCTGGCTATGGCTCAGATTGACGATGGAGCAGACGTGGTTTATCCGGCATGCGGAAACGCAGCGGCAGGTGTTTACGAGGCAGCCAGAGACAAAGGCGTATTTGCAATCGGTAATGATCAGGATGTAGCTGCAAAGTATGCAGGAAATGACGAGACTATTCTGGAAGTGATCCTTGCATCTGTTATGAAAAAGGTTGACAATGCGGTAAGTAATGCATATGAGAGATATGCAGCTGGAGAGCTTCCTTTTGGAACTCAGGAAACAGTAGGCGTAGCTACAGATGGCGCTGGTATCGTAAAGAATGAGTATTATGAAAAGATGATTCCGGAAGAAGTAAAAGAGGTTGTTGCTTCTTATGAGGAAAAGATTGCAAGTGGCGAGATCGTTGTGCCTACAGCGATTGGCATGGCAGCAGAAGAGATTGATGCAGTGATTGCCTCCGCACAGTAAAATATAAGCTGGAAAAGATTTTCGTATTATAAAGGGAGTGCTGCAAATTATATCCGGTGGATTTTCGATGGATTTCTCCCTGAAAACAAGTTGGTTTTTGGGAGAAATCCAAGGGAATGCACTTGGGATAGTTTGCAGTACTCTTTTTTTGAGCAAATTTGATAAAACTGAGAAAGGGAGGTACCTAGAATGATTGCAGAAGCAATACAGCCTGTAATTGAAATGAAGGGTATTACCAAAATTTACCCCAACGGTGTGGTGGCCAACAAGGATGTGGATTTCAGTGTAAGACCCGGTGAAATACATGCGGTAATGGGCGAAAACGGAGCAGGAAAATCCACACTGATGAAAATGCTCTTTGGTCTGGAGAAGATTGATAAAGGGCAGATCCTTTTTAAGGGAAATCCGGTTACCATCGCAAAACCCTCCGATGCCATTGCCTTAAAGATTGGTATGGTGCATCAGGAGTTTATGCTGGTTCCGTCGCTGACTGTGGCTGAGAATATGATGCTGCGGGAGGAACCGGTAAAGGGAATATTTATCGATCGGGCCAAAGCGGTAGAGGAGACTGTGAAGATTTCCGAAAAATACCACTTACCCATTGATCCTCATGCAAGGATCATTGATCTGCCAGTAGGTATGAAGCAGCGCGTGGAGATCCTGAAGGCTCTGTATCGGGGAGCGGAAATTTTGATTTTAGATGAGCCAACCGCTGTATTGACGCCTCAGGAGACAGAGGAGCTGTTTCGTCAGCTGATCATATTAAAAGAGAATGGGCACACTGTTATTTTTATTTCTCACAAGATTCGGGAGGTAAAACAAATTTGCGACCGGATCACCATATTGAAAAACGGACTTTCCATGGGAGTATACAATGTGAAAGATATTACAGAAGCAGATATTTCCCGATTGATGGTAGGGCGGGAAGTAAAGATGAAGCTGGATAAAAATAAAGCTCATCCTAAGGATGTAGTTTTGAAAGCGGATCATCTCTGCTATGGATACGGAGAAGGAAAGCTGAAAGTGAAAGATGTAAATTTCACAGTCCGCAGCGGAGAGATTGTAGGAATTGCAGGTGTTGAAGGAAATGGACAGAGAGAGCTTCTGGAGATGATCACCGGTCTTCGTAAAATTCAGAGGGGCCAGGTACATATTTCAGGTATGGATGTTTCAAAAATGTCCATTCAGCAGATTAGGGATAAGGCCAAGATGGGGTATATCCCGCAGGATCGTTTATTGTTTGGAGTAGCTGCAGAGGCAACCATCAAGGAGAATCTGCTGGCAAACCGCCTTTCTCATTCTGAATTTTCCAAGGCCGGTGTGATGAAAGAAAAAAATCTCACTAAGAAGGCAAAGGAATTGATCCAGGAGTTCCGTATTAAGTGCGGTGGGGAAAAACAGACGGTAAATATGCTTTCCGGAGGAAATATTCAGAAGGTAGTTGTAGCCAGAGAGCTTTCTACCCAGAGATCCCTGATTGTCATTGATCAGCCATCTCGCGGGATTGATGTGGGCGCCACAAAATTTATTCATGAAAAGATTTTTGAGCTGCGGGATGCAGATGCCGCAATTTTGGTAAGCTCAGCGGATCTGGCAGAAATTATGGAGCTGAGTGATTCGCTTTTTGTTATGTACGAAGGTGAGATTGTAGCATATTTCAAGAACCTGGAAGGAGTTACTGAGGAGCAGCTTGGGGAGTATATGCTGGGAATTAATCGGCAGACACCGGAGGAGATCAAGGAGGCATATTATGAGCAATAAACAATTAAATCAAGTGTTTTCTGTGGTTAAGACATTTCTTGCTATAGTGATCGCCATGGTGGTTGCCTTTGTTATTATTCTGGTAGTGAGTGATGAGCCGATGGAAGCCCTGTATGCTTTTCTGCTGGGCCCCTTTACCTCTGTTCGCAGAATTGGAAATCTGATCGAAAATACGATTCCCCTGATTTACGTGGGCCTGGGAGTCTGCGTATTATGGGCTACCGGAAAAAGAACATTATCCGGTGAGGGCTGCTACTATTTCGGCGGTTTGATGGCAGCCTTGGCATCTATCAAGATTTATTTTATCCATGGCAAGAGCCTGACCGTAACCTCTATGGTGATCGTTCTGGTTGTCTGCGGAATTATGGCGTTGCTGCCTATGATTGTAAACCTCAAATATGGTACAGATGCTTTTGTGGTATCTTTGCTGTTTAACTATGTAATGTTCTACATTGGTAACTATATTTTCAGCAATTATCTTATGGACATTACGTCTACCTCCTCTGGATCCTATCCGCTGCCCACAGACAGCTTCCTTCCTACCCTGATTCCGGGAACGAAGGTAAATGCCAATCTGATCGTGGCGCTGCTGATGATCGTAGCAGTATGGTTCTTTATGTACAAGACAAAGTGGGGCTACAGTATCCGCCTGGTTGGTTTGAACCCCAATTGCGCAAAGTATGTAGGTATTAATGTATTCGCTGTTTGTATTCTAGCGCAGTTTATTGGCGGGGCAATCAGCGGCTTCGGCGGTGGTATGGAGATGTTTGGAAGAAATCCCCGATTTGCCTGGTTCTCCCTGACCAATATGGGGTGGGATGGAATTATGGTAGCCACTCTAGCAAAATATAAGCCTCAGTACATTCTGTTTTCTGCACTGTTTTTAGGCTATGTGCGCACTGGGGCAGATATTATGAATCGATCCTCTGATGTGGCAAGTGAGATTGTAATGATCATACAGGCAGTAATGATCCTGTTTATTGGAGCAAACTCATTCCTGGCAGCGATGCAGCAGAGAGTTCGCGTGAAATACAATGAAAAGGCAGAGAAGGAGGCGTAAGCATGGGGATTTTAGAAAATATTTTTACTGCGCAGTTTATTTACACCATTATCCGTGTATCTACACCACTGATTTTTGCCAGCTTGTCCTCCCTGATAGCAAGAAGAGCCGGAGTGACGAACATTACCATTGACAGTACAATGCTCATGTCTGCCCTGACCGGCGTATTGGTGAGTGCTTTTACCGGATCTTTGTGGCTGGCTTTGGTATCCGGCATGGTGGTTGGCATTGTCATGGGAATTTTTATGGGATATTTCCATATTATGATGAATACCAATATGATTTTGACTGGTGTGGCGATCAATACCTTTACCAATGGTGCGGTAGTAATGATCCTGTATGCATTTACTGGAGATAAGGGCTCTTCTTCCATGATCAACAGTTTGGGAGTTCCAGGGCTGGAGATTCCCCTGATTAAGGATATTCCCATCCTTGGGGAGATACTGTCCGGTCATAATATTTTTACCTATGTGGCCTTCTTGATGGTAATCGTTGTGTGGTTTTTGATGTATCGCATGCCTTTGGGCCTGCGAATCCGTGCAGTAGGGGAGAACAGCAGCGCAGCCAAATCGGTGGGAGAGAATCCGACCAAGATCAAGCTGATCGCTCTTGGCTTAAGCGGTTTCTTTGCCTCTCTTGGCGGAATGTATCTTTCCATGGGGAATATGCAGGTGTTTATTGTGGGAATGACTTCCAGTCGAGGTTTCATCGGTGTGGCTGCGGACGCTATGGGTCAGGGCAATCCGGTGGGCGCTATGCTGGCTTCCCTCCTTTTCGGAAGTGCCAATGCCGTAGGAAATGTGCTGCAGATTAATTCCTTCTCTACAGATGTGGTAATGGCGATTCCCTATGTGGTGTCAATTATCGGTATTATTGTTTACTCTGCCCGTGAAAAGCAAAAACGGGAGAGCAAGATCAAGCGTGCTATTGCCCAGGCGGAGAAACTGCAGGGAGTCTAAGAAAAAGAGGAGACAAGCATGAAAAGAATACCAATTATTCTGGACTGTGATCCGGGACATGACGATATGGTTGCCCTGGTGTTGGCTCTTGGAAGTCCCAATGTGGATGTGAAGGCTATCACTAATGTGGCTGGCAATAAAAAAATTGAAAAGGTAGTAAAGAACACGCTGAATATTCTGAATCACTGTGGAGTGGAAAAAACAGTGGCAGCAGGGGCAGAAAGACCTTTGGTGCGTCAGTATACGCGGACAGATTCGGAAGGCGCCCATGGGATAAATGGTCTGGACGGCTTTGAATTTGCAGAAGAAAATCCTTTGAGATGTTCAGAAAAAACAGCACTGGAAGTGATGGCAGAGGTGCTTAGAGAGAGCAAGGAAAAGGTGACGATTGTATGTACCGGGCCTTTGACGAATATAGGACTTTTGATTCGGGCTTTTCCAACGCTTTGCAGGGAAAAAGTGGAACGGATTTCTCTTATGGGGGGAACCTGTCATTATATTTTAACCAAGCCTTTTATGGAGTTTAATATTTTTCTGGATGCAGAAGCTTCTAAGATTGTATTTGAAAGCGGAATCCCCATTACCATGTACGGTTATGATGTGACGTATCAGACATTGCTGCCGCCAGAATTCCTGGATGCTTTGGATCAGGTGGGAAACCGTACCGGTCACATGGTATCCCAGCTGTTGAAAGCTTTTTCCAGAATGCACAACAAGGTGTGGGTGGACATTGAGGGGTGTCCCATTCATGACGCCTGCGCTGTGGCAGGTATTATTGATCCTTTGGTTGTGACCAGAAGTGAAAAAATGAATGTGCAGATCCCTATAGAACCGGGGCCATTGTCCGGCGCGACTATCTGCGATTATGCCCATCGTTCCGGTATGCCGGAAAATGTGGAGGTTGTGTTTGAGATGGATGTGGAGAAAGTCAAAGAAATGATTATGTCCGCAGTGAAGGCGCTGGCATGATGTGGGCGTGGACAGGCTATCTGCTGATCCTTTTTGGTGCAAATGTGCTGGGTGCAGTAGGAGGTTTTGGAGCGGGGATGATCAGCATCCCCTTCCTGACCCAGATTTTTGATGCGAAACTGGTGATCATGGCGTCCACAGTAACCTGCATTCTAAATATTTTTATTGCAGTGAAGGGCTGGGGAGATATCCAGTGGAAGAGGTTGGGAATCATCACATTTTTTATGTGCCTGGGACTCCCAATAGGAGTTTGGGGATTAAAGAGTCTGTCAGTACCGGCCCTGAAGCTGGTTTTGGGAATTTTTATGGTGCTTCTTGGTATTTACGGATTATGTAAGCTAAACAGCGAGAAGCTGGCAAAAAGAGTGATTTCCAAACCAGTATTATATATCTGTCTTTTACTGGGTGGCATCGTTCAAGGAGCGATTTCCTCCGGAGGAAGTTTGGTTCTTTTGTATGCCCAGCAGGAGATGCCGGAGAAGAAGGGGTTTCGGTCAACCCTGGCACTTTTGTGGAGCGTTGTCAGTGTGATAACCGTGCTCCAGTACTGGTATGCAGGAACCTTAACAGGGCAAGTGTTTGCCATGTCTGCGGTGGGGGCTCCGGCAGTGCTGCTGGGAATTTATGTAGGTGGAATTCTTTGCAGGCGTTTAAGCCAGCGGATGTTCCAGTATATTATCAATATACTGATCCTGGCAGCGGGAATCATTAACTGCGTGGCAAATGGTTAAAGGGTGATATCCAGATCACGGCAAAGGTCCATAAAATCCAGAAGCGGATTGGAGAAGAATTTGTTTTTATGCCACAGCATCCAGAATTTGCGGACAATCTGGCAGCCTTCCATTTGGATTTCTACAAGAGAACCTTTTTCCAGTTCCGGTGCCACAATCCGGCGGGAGATGACAGTAATGCCGTAATTGTGGGCCACTGCCTGTTTGGTGGTCTCAGAATTATTGCAGAACCAGGTAGCGTTGAGGGGATAGTTATGTAGTTCCATGTATTCGGCAAAGATTTCTTTTGCGTTGGTTTCACGGGCAATATAATTTTCCTGGCTGATCTGAGACAGAGTGGCACGTCCGGTTTGGGCGAAGGGATGATCAGGGCTGCATACCAGTACCATGGTATCATCCAGAAAGGGTTCATATACCAGTTCTGGATGAGAGGGCATTGTTTCTACCAGAGCTATGTCCAGATTATTGCGGGCCAATCCGTTGGCCAGGCTGTTTGGCGTGTCAATGTAGACCTTTAAAACGGCCTGGGGATAGAAGCTGCGGAATTGATTCAGCAGAGTACTGATAATACAGGTGCCGATAGTAATGGTGGCACCTATTTTTAATTCCGCACTGGTGGAGGCATTGTTTAATTGCTGTTCCATCTCATTAAATAGAGACAGAATATTATTGGCATAGAAAAGAAGCTGTTTTCCGGCAGACGTGATATAAAGTTTTTTGGACAGACGTTCAAACAGAAGAATATGATAATGTTTTTCCAGTTCAGCAATAGCCTGACTTACTGCAGGCTGAGCAATGTAAAGCTTTTTGGCAGCACCGTGCATACTGCCGCATTCAGCCACAGCGGTGAAGATTTTCAGATGACGGATAGTCATAGGAACCTCCTTTTCATATTCATAAGCAAATAGTTATCAGTATTAATAATATCATAGACATTTTTTATAGAAAAAGCAAGAGAGTGAGGAAACAACATGGTAATTGATTTCAGAACAAGACCGCCATTTAAAAGTTTTGTCACAGGAGGAAATTTTTTCCCCCGCCCCATGGAAGATCAGTTTTCCAGACCGGAAGATGTGCCGGCTATTTATCGAAACAGTATTAATATAGAATCTGCGAGAAAAGGGGAATTTGATCTGTATATGAAGGAATTGGCAGGATCAGGGATTGATTTGCAGGTTGTTCAGGGACGTCAGGTGCGGCCGGGTATGGCTCATGTGGAAAATGATGATGTCTGCGAGCTTGCAATCACCTATCCGGATAAATTCATTGCCTTTCCCGCGATTGATATTTCAAATGTGACGGAGGCTGTTTCAGAAATAGAACGATGTGCAAAAGAGTATCAAATCAAGGGTATTGCAATAGAACCGGGATGGTGTTCGCCTCCCAGATATGTGGATGATCCCTGTTTGGATCCTATTTATGAGAAATGTGAGGAGTTGGGATTGATCTGTGCCTTTACCCTGAGTGTACTGGCAGGAGAGGATCTGTCTTACTGTAATCCCATTGCACTGCAGAAGACGGCATTACGTTTTCCAAGAGTGATCTTTACGGTATCTCATGGGTGCTGGCCGTTTGTAGAAGAATTTTTGGGAGTTGCACTGCAGTGTATGAACATCTATTTTTATCCGGATTTTTTCTGTTGTCTGCCTAATATGCCTTTTGCAGATCAGTTTGTCCGGGCGGCAAATTCCTATATGCGCTATCGGATGATGTTTGCAACCAGTTATCCGGTGCGGCCGCTAAAACAGAGTTTGGATCAGTTTTTAGAGCTTCCCTTTGAAGAAGAAGTAAAAGAATTTCTTCTGTATAAGAATGCTCAGAGGATTTTAGGGCTGTAGAAAAGAACTCGCCTAAGTCCCGGAGTTTTGGAAACGCAGCTTTATAATTTCTTTGGAACTCCTTCATAATTTTTTCATAGAGCGATCACAGATTGGACACGAATAAGTTTTATGATAGTAGCATACAAAGGAAATACATAAACAGTTAAGCGTTTCCTTTTTAAAATAAATTTTTTCATACTTGGCGGGTTTACAGCCCGCAACCCTCCCTTTTTTATTCCCGCGAGCAATGAGCCAGGCAGCCGCACTTGTGCGGATATTTGGTGAATGCCGCGAGGATCAAAGACTCCGCAGCTTGCTGTAAGGTCTTTGATCCATTATTGTTATAAAAAGGAGCTGCCGCAAATCAGCATACCGATCCATAAGCATATCGGTTGGGATCAGATCCCGGACTGTAGCGGAAGCTCCTTATTATGTTTTTCCGTAGTATCTTTTCTAAATAGTCCACATTGCTAAGGTATCTCTGGCTTCCGTCTGCCCGGAAACTGGCAGGGAACGGACGGGACAGAGAAATGCGCTGCACTTATTTTGCAAGGGCTTCTTTTAAAGCTCTGGCAAGCTGATCCGGGCAGGAGGTAGGCTTGGGACCACAGGTGGTTCCCTCCAGGCGGCTGATAACATCCTGCACCTTCATGCCCTCTGCCAGTTTGGCCAGTCCCTTGGTATTTCCATCACAGCCTCCGATAAAGTGTACATATTTTACCGTATCTCCATCCAGTTCAAATTCAATGGCCTGTGAACAGACTCCTTTTGTTTTGTAGATCATAGGTATGCTCCCTTCTGTATAATTCTGTTTCTATTCTATCAAACCAGATGGAAATTGCAATATAAAACTTACCATATAAAAATAATAGCGTTTTTTTGTTTGCCATAGATCTTCCGGCCGGGTTGAAAAATAGAAGCAGGGTTCCCTGGGACTTTCCAGGTGGATTTCCGATGATTTTCCCGCTGGTTTTTCTGATATAACTATGATAAACTGATGCTGCAATAGGAAGTATGCACAGAGAAAAGAGAGGAACAAAAGATGAATAAGATTGGAATTATTGGTGCAATGGATGTGGAAGTGGAAAAACTGAAACAGGATATGGAGATTCAGGGTACCTTACATAAAGCAGGGATGGAGTTTTGTCTGGGAAATTTGAGGGGAAAATCAGTGATCGTTGTGCGCAGCGGTATCGGAAAGGTAAATGCGGCGGTGTGCACTCAGATTTTGGCAGATGAGTTTGCAGTGGATGCGGTGATCAATACCGGTATAGCGGGATCACTGAATGCAGAAATTAATATTGGAGATGTGGTGATTTCCACGGATGTGGTGCATCACGATGTGGATGCGGTGAATTTTGGCTATCCTTTGGGACAGATTCCTCAGATGGATACCTTTTCTTTTTTGGCAGATGAGTTTCTGGCAGGGAAAGCCAAGGAGGTCTGCGAGAAGGTTAATCCGGAGATCCGGGTTTTCAGAGGCCGGGTAGTCAGCGGAGATCAGTTTATTGCGGATCGGGCTGTTAAGGATCGGATCGAAGAAAATTTCCATGGCTTCTGTACAGAAATGGAGGGAGCAGCCATTGCCCAGACTGCCTACTTGAATCAGATTCCCTTTGTAATCATCCGGGCCATCTCAGACAAAGCAGATGACAGCGCCACTATGGATTATCCGGCTTTCGAGCGTAAAGCAGTGGAGCACAGCGTAAGGCTGATCGAGGGCCTGATGGAAGTATTATAAATCTTAGAGAGGATGTAACTCTTATAAGAAAGGCAAACCTTATGAGGAGCACAGAGAACGGGTGAGAGGTGCAGGCCTCATGAAAAAGCAGAACACAAGTGAAAAATACAGATTTCATGAGAAAAGCAGAATACAAGTGAGAAATACAGCCCTTATGAGAAAAGCAGAACACAAGTGAGAAGTGCAGTCCTTATAAGGAGACCAACAGGCTGATAAGAAGTGCAGAATCTTATGAGAAAAGTCGGAATCTCATGAGAAAAGAGGATATCTCAGAGAGAAATTGACTGAATTTGTCGAACGATTTTGCTTTGCAAACAGAAAAAGGCAGACTATAATGACCATACGACTTGGGAAGAAGCGCAGCCAACCGGAAGGCTTTGGAAAAGAGACGCAGGACTGGATAATGGTTATCCGGAAATGCGGGGACATCCGGGGCCGAGAGCAAGCTTGCGGCGGCGGTTCCACCGGCCAATATCTTATATCTCAAAGGGGGATTCCTATGTTGCAGTTCATTATGGATCAAAATCTTTTGCTTTATGTTTGCGGAGCAGCCTGTGTGATGGGAGTGATCAGCCAATTTCTTTTAAAACATCTCTATGGAAAGCTGATCTTGGAAACACAAGATACGGGAGAGCCAAAGGGCAAATTTATGAGACAAATGCAGCAGCGCTTTAAAAATTGCCGTCATCTTAATGAAAAAGTAAATGATATTTCATCCTTCGCAGAGCGAAGCATGCTGGATTATGAATTTTTGAAAATGAATCTGCATCAGTGGAATCGGATGGGAAAAGAGGCTTTGGCAGTATGTCTGTTAAGCTGCAGCCTGGGGTTGTGGCTGCTCTACCGAAACGGAGCTGCGGTGACCCTTCAGACCAGCTACAGCCGGGCAGCTATACTCAGTACTCTTTTGATCGGTTTGGCCTATGGAATGACCGATAATCAATACCGCCATCGCTCTTTGAAAACAAGACTGATGGATTATCTGGAAAATACTGGAGCGGTAAAAGAGTATCAGGAAGTAGACTTTCCTGAGCAGGAATCAGCAGGTGTGCAGGTATCAGCAGGAATGCAGGAGGCAGCAGCGGAGACGGCTTCTGCCATCAGTATTGGAAGACGGCTGCGCAAAAAGGGGCCGGAACCGGAGAGTAAGGCGCAAAGGGACAAGCGTGAACTGAAGGAACATTTGGGGAAAAACAGACAGGGCTTCCAGGAGATGGCGGCAGCCGGGGAAGGAACACAGAGGGAACAAAGCCGCAGTATTCTTCAGCAAATGGATCCTCAGGAGAAAGAACAGATCCTTCGGGAGGTGCTTCGGGAATTTTTATAATTGTTTACAATGAAATCGTAACAGTTCAGCCATAACAGCTGGAATTGGCTGTTTCACAGCCTTTTTCGCTGCTGTCGCAGCTGAAATTCTCGCTTATGGCAGAACGGCATATACAAAGTATACAAAAATCTTCGTTTTCAAACCAGTTTGCACTCAGATTTTTGTGACTTTGTACATGGCTGAACAGTTACGCAAAATCCTGCCAAATTAACCTTGCGAAAGTAATGAGCAAATGGTAAAATTTATATGTAGGGCTTTGGGAACCGGAGATTTTCGGCTTCCACAGACAGCGTTTGTTCCCGCGGGCAAGGAGCCAGGCAGCCGCGCCTGTGCGGATATTTGGCGAATGCCGCGAGGGTTAAATACCCGGCAGCTTGCTGCGGAGTATTTGATTTTGACATTGCCCGGATGTGTAAAATAATAAACCATAAGGAGAGAAGCATATGTCTAGCAGAGTTATATTTGATTATTCCAGAACTGCAAATGTGATCGCGGAGGGGGAGATTGCCTCAATGAAAGCGATCGCAGAGACGGCAAAAGAGATCTTAGTGTCAAGGAGCGGAGCAGGAAATGATTATCTTGGTTGGATCGACCTGCCGGTGGACTATGACAAGGAGGAGTTTGAGAGAATTTTGAAATCCGCAGAAAAGATCAAGCAGGACAGTGAAGTGCTGCTGGTGATCGGTATCGGCGGATCCTACCTGGGAGCCAGGGCAGCCATCGAGTTCCTTCGTCATAATTTCTACAACAGCGTATCCAAGGAGATCCGCAAAACACCGGAGATCTATTTCGTAGGCAACAGCATCAGCAGCACTTATATGAAGCATCTGATGGATGTTGTGGGAGACAGAGACTTCTCTATTAATGTGATTTCCAAATCCGGCACCACCACAGAACCGGCTATCGCATTCCGCATCTTTAAAGAGATGATGGAAAAGAAATATGGCAAAGCGGAGGCTGCCAAGAGAATTTATGCCACCACAGACAAGGCCAGAGGAGCATTGAAGACACTGGCAACGGAAGAAGGCTATGAGACTTTCGTGGTTCCGGACGATGTGGGAGGCCGTTTCTCCGTATTGACCGCAGTGGGACTTCTGCCCATCGCAGTCAGCGGAGCTGATATTACCAAACTTATGGAAGGAGCTGCAGCAGCAAGAGAGCGGGCTCTGAATGATGCTTACGAAAACAATGATGCCATGAAATATGCGGCAGTGCGGAATATTCTGCACAGAAAGGGAAAAGCTATCGAGATCCTGGCCAACTATGAGCCCAGTCTCCACTATGTTTCTGAATGGTGGAAACAGTTATACGGCGAGAGCGAAGGAAAAGACCAGAAGGGTATTTACCCTGCATCCGTAGATCTCACCACAGATCTGCACTCTATGGGTCAGTTTATCCAGGATGGCAGCCGTATCATGTTTGAGACAGTGCTGAATGTGGAAGAATCACAGTGCGAGCTGGTTCTCAAAGAGGAGCCGGTAGATCTGGACGGCTTGAATTATCTGGCAGGAAAGACCGTAGATTTTGTGAATAAGAGCGCCATGAACGGAACCATTCTGGCTCACACAGACGGAAATGTGCCCAATCTGCTGGTGACCATTCCCAGACAGGATGAGTTCTCCTTAGGCGAGCTGTTTTATTTCTTCGAATTTGCCTGCGGTATCAGCGGTTATATTTCGGGAGTAAATCCCTTTAATCAGCCGGGAGTTGAGAGCTACAAGAAGAATATGTTTGCTCTCCTTGGAAAACCGGGCTTTGAGAAAGAAAGAGAAGAGCTGCTGAAGCGGCTGTAGGAAAGGTTTCACGGGAAACCGGGGATTCGAAGAGCACATAATAAGTGCATCAGAAAGATAAGCGTAATAAAAGATTAGTTATAGCAGGGACTCTTGCAGCAGAATACCTCCAGGCGGACAGGGTGAAGGAATGAAAGCCGCCCAGGAGGTATTTTACTGCCGGAGAGCATGAACCCGGCTGCCATTTCCGTGCAGATCCAGGGCCGGATCATGTAAATTCCGTGTAAATCCAGGACGAATCGTGTAAATCTTTGTTGCCAAGCAGAGTAAAAGAGAGTATAATGATAAACAGCAAAAGTTGCGAAGCAGCTTGCCTAATAAAAGAAAGGAAGGAATGAATATTATGCCTTTAGTTACGACAACTGAAATGTTCAAAAAAGCCTACGAAGGCGGTTATGCAATCGGTGCATTTAATGTAAACAATATGGAAATCGTTCAGGCCATCACAGAGGCTGCTGGAGAGCTGAATTCCCCCATCATTCTGCAGGTATCTGCAGGCGCAAGAAAGTACGCTAATCATACTTACCTCACCAAACTGGTAGAGGCAGCTATTATTGAGAACCCCAACATCCCCATCGCTCTGCATCTGGATCACGGCGCAGACTTTGAGATCTGCAAATCCTGTATCGACGGTGGCTTTACTTCCGTTATGATCGATGCTTCCAAGTATGCGTTCCAGGAAAACATCGAGATCACCAGAAAGGTAGTAGAGTATGCTCATGAGCGCGGCGTAGTAGTAGAGGCTGAGCTGGGCAAACTGGCTGGTATTGAGGATGACGTAAAGGTTTCTGCTGAAGATTCCGCTTACACTCAGCCGGATGAAGTAGAAGAGTTTGTTACCAAGACTGGTGTTGATTCTCTGGCTATCGCTATCGGAACCAGCCATGGTGCATACAAATTCAAACCGGGTACAAAGCCTCAGCTTCGTTTCGATATCCTTCATGAGATCGAGAAGAGAATCCCCGGATTCCCCATCGTTCTTCACGGTGCATCTTCTGTTCCTCAGGAATATGTTAAGATCATCAACGAGAACGGCGGAAAATTAAAGGATGCCATTGGCGTTCCGGAAGACCAGCTTCGTGAAGCTGCAAGATCTGCAGTATGTAAGATCAACATTGACTCTGACCTGCGTCTGGGTCTGACTGCTGGTATCCGCGAGACCATGTTCAGAGATCCCTCTATCTTTGATCCCCGTGACTATCTGAAAGTTGGACGTGCCAACGTGAAGGCTGTAGTTGCTCACAAGATCAAAGACGTGCTGGGCAGTGAAGGAAAAGCCTGAGTATCGGCTGATTTCGCATTTAGATAGGTAAATAGACAGGGAGCTTAATCGGACAAACGATTGAGCTCCCTGTTTTTTGTTTTTTAATTAATTGAGAGAAAATTTCTTTTTCTGTGTTCAGATGAGCAGGTGCCTGCCATAGGGATCCGGCAGCTACTCCGCTTCCGTAATTTCTGTTTCAGCCTCCTCAGCCTCCGGTGTCTCTTCCGACTGGATTGATGCCATCATAATCTGAGCAACAGACGCAAAGCCTTCATCGCTTACCGGGGAAAATGCAAACTCCAGAATGTATCCGGCCTGGGTGGCAATGCTGACACAGGCTGTGTCATTTTCGGGCATGGAATATGTCAGAACCGGGATTTCGTTGATAATTCCAGTTTCAATATCCGTCACATCATTCTCACCTTCCAGATATTCCTGATAGCCATCCAGATCCATTCCTTCTGTATTTACATACATGACAGAAACTACAGCTGTCTCATCTTCTGTCATATAATAACCGATATATCCCTGCTCTTTATCTTCCTCTGTCAGCTCTGTGGGTTTTAATACGCTGGGAAGAAACATTTTGACTGCAATTTCATCAAAAGTAATAAAATCGCCTTCCCATCCTGCTTCCTCAACCGCCGGAGCAATCGTTTCCCAACTGATCTCGTTTGTCTGGACAGCAGTTTCAGCTTCTGTCAGTGCTTCTGTCTGAGCTTCTTCGGCAAACACAGAAGAAGCGGCGCCAAATGTGAGTACTCCGGTCAGAAGCAATGCTAAGTATCTTTTTTTCATTTTCAAATCCTCCTTGAAATTTTTTGTGAAGTCATATTACCAAACAATGAAGCGGATAACAATCGGTTATGACAATGTGACATTTTTTCTGTTGATTCCGCAGCAGTACTCTTTTGGCAGCAGTATTCTTTTTATGCCAAGGAAGCTTAGAGCAGCATATGCGGCATCGTTCGTTTTTGGATTTTTGGAACAGAAATTGCGAGAGAAAATTGTAGAGGAATTTGTCATATCCGCAATTTTTTTGCGTAATACGCAATACATTCCAGCTTTATTTTGATATAATTCAATGGAACGAAATCCACGTTCTACTTGTCAGAGGGAGGCATTTATGAATATTGCAATTATAGAAGATCAGAAGGATGACCGGTTATGGATTTCAGAAAAGTTGAATGCATATATGAAAAGGAACTGTCTTGAGTTTACATGGTCTGAATTTGAAACTGCGGAACAATTTCTGGAGTCATTTATTCCCGGCAGCTTTGACATTATTTTTATGGACATTTATATGGATAAAATAAATGGCATAGATGCGGCCAGATTGATACGAAAGAGAGATTTTGACTGCCGCCTGATCTTTATTACTGCGTCTGCCGAATATCTTTTAGAGGGTTACTCTGTCAATGCGTGTCATTATCTGCTGAAACCAGTGTCAGATGCCAGCTTTGAGCAGGCTATGGACTTTTGCCGCATTAGCCCCCGCTATGCAGTTCCTTATCTGGATGTCATATCAAGAGGATTGTCCATTCACCTGAACACAGCCAAGATCCTTTACATAAATATCTCACACCGTATTGTCTATATCCATACGTTTGAAAAAACAATTCCCGTTTCCGGATCTTTCAGAAGTGTGACAAAGCCGCTCCTTGCAGATCGCAGATTTCTGCTCTGCATTCAGGGGATAATGGTCAATATGGATATGATCACGGATCAGTCAGACAGTCTTTTTCGGCTGAGGAACGGGGAGCAGATTCCCATTAACCTGCGCAACCGGCGCTCTGTGATCAGAGTTTGGCAGACCTATGTATTTGAAAATATGAACCGATAGACTGTATATTCCACATCGAAACAGGGAGGCGCAATGGAGTTTTTTCATAAACATAGAAAAACAGGAGGGGTTGGAAGAAAGCAAAGGCGGAGAGGCGTGCCGATTTTTCCAGAAATTTTTATAATGCTTTTCATTTGTTTTGCAACGAAACAGCTGTTCTGGCGGCCAGCTCCATGCCAGGCTCAATCGGTGCAGCCGGAAAGTGTTTCGGAAGCTTTGGAAAAGGAGGAAGAGTCCCCGAGGGAGCCGGAAAGCATTTCGGAGGCTTTGGAAAAGGAGGAAGAGTCCCCGAGGGAGCCGGAAAGCGTTTCGGAGGCTTTGAAAGAGGAGGAAGAGTCCCCGGGAGAGCCGGAGCCGGAAAGTGTTTCGGAGGCTTTGAAAGAGGAGGAAGAGTCCCCGGGAGAGCCGGAGCCGGAAAGTGTTTCGGAGGCTTTG
>Ga0129317_1001408_pt1 | contig 17954 bp, 21 predicted proteins | sample Cm1ome_FD_94430 | JGI IMG/M metagenome (GOLD analysis project Ga0129317, IMG submission 94430) | Eastern black-and-white colobus group fecal microbial communities from Wisconsin, USA - Cm1105 metagenome | ecosystem: Host-associated > Mammals > Digestive system > Large intestine > Fecal | place... | reverse complement strand
TCGCGCTAATTGCAGTCAATGCTGCAAAAAGGACACCCTTGGCCTTGGCTGTATCCTTCCCACTACCGGGCGGATTAGGGACTTTCACCCATTAGAACGTGCGCCCACCGGGCGCACTAGAAAGAGAGCGAACTGAACAGGTCAATTCGCTCTCAAATCTACCGAAATATTGGCTTTCACCGCTATATTTTGTTGAGTATTGAGGACTTTTGGGTGTAGGTATCATTGGCTTACTCACACATGCGTAACCGCTCCGACAAGCTTTCCATTCTGTATGATCGGTGAACCACTCATACCTTGCACAATTCCTCCAGTCTGTTCCAATAAATTTTCATCGGTCACCTGTAATTTGATTCCTTTATTCGCTTCCTTTGAATAAAAGTCTATTCCTGTAATCTCAATATTATATTCCTCGATTTGTCCGCTCACTGCACAGAGAATGGTTGCCGATCCTGTTTTCAGCTCGTCTTTCTTTGCAACAGGAATCGCATTTTTATTTTGTATCACACGATCTAATCGTTCAATGGTTCCATACACACCCGTATTTGTATTTTTTGTAATATTCCCTAAAATATTATAATTATTATAGATAATAACACCTTCCATCCCACCAGGAACACCGTTTTCGCCTTTTACGATATTCCGTATACTTGTCTCATATAAGGTTCCCTCTGAGATCTCCAAAAGTTCATTCGTATCTACATCGTGGATGCCATGTCCCAATGCTCCGAAGGAATAATCTTCTTTAATAAATGTAATTGTCCCAAGACCATGTGCGTTATCTCGCACCCAGATTCCAAGTTTGTAATCCCCTTCTTCATCAAGTGTTGGAGCCACCTTTACATCAACATATTCTTCATTACGTCGTAAATGAAGTACTACACTTTCTGAATCCAACCGCTTTACTGCTTCTACCAGTTCTTCCTTTTCTGTGATTTGAACATCATCGATTCCAACGATATAATCACCACTTTTTACAAGATTTTTTGCCGGGGCAGTGCTGCTTCCATCCTGAGACTTGATTTCTTCGGTGCCCAGAATCAGTACACCCTCTGTTTCCAGATAAATTCCAATCGGCATTCCTCCTGGAATGACATAGGTTTCACTATCTACATTATTAGAAGTAACAGCCAAATCAAACTGACTTCGCTGATATTGGAGTAAAAAATAACAGCCTCCCACCGTCAGAATCAAAATTAAAAACATTAACATAAATCTTCTATATACTTTGACAGACATACCTTTCATTCACTTTCTTCATAATATTGCAGGCTGTCTTTTTCTATGCTAAAAATGCAAACATTTCTGCTTGCATTTCCGCTCGCCTTGTGCCTTCGCGTAAATAAAAAAGACAGGAATTGCTTCCTGTCTAGTATATGCCTGTTATTTATTTTTTAAACCGTTTGCCAAATTTTTCATTTCGCGCGCATTTTCAATAACAGTGTCCGTGATTTCGGCACCTCCAAGGATACGTGCCAGTTCGACAACAGACTGTTCTTCATTCAGTCTGTTAATATTCGTCGTTGTAATATTATTTACGACTGCCTTTTTGATCTCATAATGTGCATCTGCCATGGCTGCAATCTGTGCGAGATGTGTAATACAGATAACCTGATGATTTTTTCCAATATGTCCCATTTTTTCAGAAACTTTCTGTGCAGTGCGTCCGCTGATACCAACATCAATTTCATCAAAAATAAGTGTCTCCATTTCATCTTTGTCAGCCATTACAGATTTAATCGCAAGCATGATTCTTGAAAGTTCACCACCGGATGCTACTTCCACAAGAGAACGAAGTGGCTGTCCCGGATTCATTGAAATCATAAATTCTACATCGTCTGTTCCATCTGCCGTATAATCACTGGTTTCTTTAAACTGTATTTCAAAGCGCACTTCCAGAAAATTCAAATCAAGAAGACCTTCCTGAATCTGTTTCTGAAGTTTTAACGCTTCTGTTTTACGAATCTTACTTAATGCTGCAGATTTTTCTTTTAATGCATTTTCGGCCTTATGAATAGAAATACGTAAATCATTCAAATACGAATCATAGTCCTTTAAGATATTCAAACGTTTTTCTTTTTCTTCACAATACCTTTCAATATCTGCGATGGTATTTCCGTATTTTGCCTTCAAATGATTGATTTCATTCAACCGATTTTCAATTTCATAAAATTCTTCTGCTGAAAAAGAAACCTCATCTATATAATTTCTGATTTCGCGGTTAAAATCTTCCAGAAGATTTTCCACTTCTGAAATCTGTCCATACAGTTCTGCACAGCGTTCATCTTGAGAGGATGCTCCTGAAAGCGCTCTTACCGCACGTCCAATGAGTTCTGATGCGGAAGAACTGTTATTACCGGAAGTAAAGGTATATGCTTCATCCAGATTTTCAGAAATGCGCTTTCCAATCAGCATCTGGCGATAACTTTCCTCCAGATTCTGTACCTCATTCTCCGACAGATTTGCATTTTGTATCTCTTCAATTTCAAATTGAAGGAATGAGAGTTCTTTCAGACGTTCTGCCTCATCTGTATCGGCCTCTTTCAGTTCTTTTTGCAGTTTACGGTATATACGATAAGCCTCTTTTACATCCTTTTTTAACGGAGCAACTTCCCGCGAAAAATCATCCAAGAGTATGAGATGATTCTTTTTGTAAAGAAGTGACTGGTGTTCGTGCTGCCCATGAATATCGATTAGGATAGACGCAGCTTCTTTTAATTTTGTCAAAGTCACTGTCTCACCATTGATTCGGCAGACACTTCTCCCTTCCATCAGTCTGCGGCTGATCACAAGTTGTTTTTCTTCCGGATAAATATCCAAATCCTGTAACTTTTTACAGGTTTTTTCGTTCTGGATGTCAAATGTTAATTCCACCAGCCCATACTGTGCACCCTCTCTTAGCATATCTGCTGAATATTTTCCCCCAAGAGCAAGATTAATGCTGCCAAGTATAATTGATTTTCCGGCACCGGTTTCACCTGTTAAAATATTCAATCCTTCTGAAAAATCTACTTCAATTTCATCAATTAAAGCTAAGTTCTTTACATGTAAATTCTGTAACATGTATCCTCCTGTTAACGTTCAATAATTTTTCTTATTTTCTCCATAAGAATAATTGTGTCATCTGTTGTGCGAACTGCACACATTACGGTGTCATCCCCTGCAATACAACCAACAATTTCCTGCCATTTCATTGCATCAAGCGCGGCAGCTACAGCCATTGCCATTCCTGAAACGGTCTTGATCACTAAAATGTTCTGTGCCATATCCATAGAAAGATATCCATCCGTTAAAATACGGATATACTTCTCGGTAAGTCCATTCTCTTCCACCTGCAGTACTGCGTATTTCTGATGTCCATTCTCCGCAGGAACCTTCATCAGCTTTAAATCGCGGATATCTCTGGATACCGTTGCCTGCGTAACAGAGAATCCTTCCAGGTTTAAATATTCTGCAAGCTCTTCCTGCGTCTCAATCTGGTATTTATTGATCAACTCTACAATCTTTGCATGTCGATTTACTTTCATTTTAATTCCCCTTCATTTTTTCACGCAATGTTTCTAAAAATCCTATTTTGCTCAATTTCACAATCTGAGCAGTTTCCCGGGCTTTCTTGATCGTGACCCGGTCTCCTGTCTGAAGCGGAATGAAATCTGCTCCATCAAAATTAATGACTGCATCTTCCAGTTGTCCTTCTCGTCTTGCGCCAATTTCGATTACAATTTCATCTTCATCCGAAAATACAATACTTCTGGAATTCAGTGCATGAGAACAAATTGGTGTAATGACCATCAGCGAAGCGGTCGGTTCCACAATCGGTCCGCCTGCCGACAGATTATACGCAGTAGATCCTGTTGGCGTCGATACAATCATTCCATCCGCCTGGTAAGAATTCAAAAGCTGTCCGTTTACATATAAATCAAAATGGACAATTTTCATCAATCCGCCTCGATTTAAAACAATATCATTCAAAGCAACATCTGATGTTTTTTCTCCATTTTTTCGTGTAATGGATCCATAAAGCATCATTCTCTTTTCAATGGTATAATCACCACGCATAAGCTGAGCGATTGCTTCTTCTACGCCATGGACCTCCACCTCGGTAAGGTACCCGAGTGTTCCCATATTAATTCCAAGCATGGGAACATCACGTCCAAATAATAGACGCGAAGCCTGGATAAAAGTCCCATCCCCGCCAATCACAAGCGCACAATCCATATGCTCCGGAATGGTGTCCGGAATCACTTCTTCTCTCTCATCTTTCACACAGAGAATACAGTTCTTACCATAAGCTTCCAGACAACTTTTGATTTTTTTTGTGATTTTCTGATTCTCATCTTTTGCATAATTTGTGATAATATAAAAATTATTCATTTTGTTCTGTTTGATCCTTCTTTGCCAGGGTGGCAAATGCCTCTTCTACAGTATGTTTGATATCAATACTTGCTTCCATACCAGCCATATCTTCCGGACATTTCTGTAAATGTACCAGATACTCAATATTTCCTTCCGGTCCCTTGATCGGCGAAAATTCCAATGCTTTCACACGAAAACCAATGCTGACGGCATATTGGGTCACTTTCTCAATCACTTCGATGTGCGTGCTCTTTTCACGAACCACACCTTTCTTTCCGACCTTTTCTCTTCCGGCTTCGAACTGTGGCTTAATAAGAGCTACAATTTCCCCATTTTCTTTTAAATAATTTCGAATCGGAAGTAATACCTTTGTCAGAGAGATAAAGGATACATCAATTGATGAAAAATCAATTGGTTCCCCCAGGTCTTCCGGTGTCACATAGCGGATATTCGTCTTTTCCATGCAGACGACCCGTTCATCCTGACGTAATTTCCAGTCCAATTGTCCTCTTCCAACATCGATGGCAAATACCTTTACCGCACCATTTTGCAGCATACAGTCTGTAAATCCTCCTGTAGAAGAGCCCACATCTGTACATACCTTTCCGGTCATGGATACATCAAAATGTGTCATGGCTTTCTCTAATTTCAGGCCGCCACGACTTACATATTTTAATGTATTTCCTTTCACTTCAATGGAAACATCTTCTGCAAATGTTGTCCCGGCTTTGTCTTCTCTTTGTCCATCCACAAAAACATTTCCAGACATAATAATTGCCTTTGCCTTTTCTCTGGAAGACGCAAGATTACGTTTTACTAATAAAACATCTAAACGCTCTTTCATATGTTTTTCCTCATTTATTCTGTAATATATGCATAAATAATTCTTTTCGCTATTGTCTCTGCATCCATCATGACTTCCTGCCGCAGAAGATCCACGCTGCCATGTTCTACATATTCATCAGGAATGGCAATATTTAACACAGAAATCTTCAAATTTCTGTCTGAAACAAATTCCAGAACCTTTTCTCCATATCCACCAATGCGAACATTTTCTTCAATAGTCACGAGCAGTTTGTGATTCTCGGAAAGTTCTGCAATCAAATCTTCGTCAATTGGTTTTACAAAACGCGCATTCACAAGTGAACAATGATATCCTGTATCCTTTAAGATTCTGCGGACTTTTGCAGCGCTCTCAAACATATTTCCGACTGAAAGAATTGCAATATCGCTTTCTTCATAGATCATTTCGCTCTTTCCATAAATAATCGGTGTGCGAAATTCCTGAAAACCGTCATAAGCTGCCCCTCTGGAGTACCGAAATGCTGACGGAGAATTCAGTCTGACTGCAAAACGAATCATATCTGCCATTTCCCATTTGTTTTTTGGCGCCATAACCGTCATGTTCGGAATCAGCGAAAGATAAGAAAGATCAAATACTCCCTGATGTGTCTCCCCATCGCTTCCCACCAGACCGGCTCTGTCAATGGCAAATACCACCGGAAGATTCTGAAGGCATACATCATGGATAATTTGATCAAATCCTCGCTGTAAGAAAGAAGAATACACAGCAAATACCGGATGCATTCCCGCCGCTGCAAGACCGGCAGCAAACGTCACTGCATGTCCTTCTGCGATTCCCACATCAAAGAATCGATCCGGAAAATATTTATGAAAAGCAGAAAGTCCGGTGCCGTCCTCCATCGCTGCTGTGATTGCTACCAGTTTATCATCCTGCTTCGCAATATCCACCATTACTTTGGAAAATACAGAGGTATTACTGTCCTTTCCTCCTGTCTCCAGGCTTTCCCCAGTCTCTATGATATAAGGTCCTGTTCCATGGAATTTGGAAGGATTTTCCTCGGCCGGAAGATATCCTTTTCCCTTTGTTGTCAGGACATGAAGCAGTACAGGACCATTTACACGTTTGGCTTCTTTTAACGCACGGTTTAAATCCTTCAGATTATGACCATCCACAGGCCCCAGATACGTGATGCCCATATCTTCAAAGAACATCCCCGGCACAAACAACTGTTTGATACTGCTCTTTGTTTTTTTGATATGCCGAACCATAGCATTTCCACCAATCGGAATACTTCCGACGGCTGTCTCCACTGCGTTCTTCAAATCTGTATAAGCTTCTGCTGTTCGAAGATTGTCGAGGTAACGAGACATTCCACCGACATTTTTGGAAATAGACATGTTATTATCGTTTAATACAATCACAAAATTACTTTTTAATGTAGCTGCATTATTTAATGCCTCATATGCCATTCCGCCGGTAAGTGAACCATCTCCGATCACAGATACTACATGATAGTCTTCTTTTAAAATATCGCGGGCACATACATAACCTAGTCCGGCAGAAATAGAGGTGGAACTATGTCCGGTATCAAAGGCATCACATTCACTTTCCTTACGCTTTGGAAATCCACTCATTCCGCCATATGTTCTTAAGTCATCAAATCCTTCTTTTCTTCCGGTTAAAAGCTTATGTGTATAAGCCTGATGTCCAACATCCCAGATAATTTTATCTTTCGGCAGATCATAATTTAGATGCAAAGCCATGGTAAGTTCTACAACACCAAGATTAGAAGCCAGATGTCCTCCTGTTTTACTGATTTTTTCCACAAGAAAACTTCGGATCTCCTCTGCCAGAACTTCCAGCTCTTCTATAGAAAATTGTTTAATATCATTTGGTTTCTTTATAAATTCAAGGTACATGTTGACACCTCTTATTTCTTCCTGTGAATCATTTCACGAATCAACATTTCTAAAAATGGATTTGCTTCTTTTAAATCGGTCATCAATGAAATTGCTTCTTCCGAAACACGTTCCACTTCTTTTACTGCCGCATCTAATCCGCGCAAAGTCACATACGTAGTTTTTTCGTTCTTTTCATCACTGTGGATCGGTTTGCCCAATTCTTCCATTGTACTTGTTACATCAAGGATATCATCCTGAATCTGGAAAGCAAGTCCAATATCAGATGCAATCTTTTCCATACGAAGAATCTCTGTTTCCGATGCACCGGCAAGAATTGCGCCGATCATCATCGCTGCTTCAATCAAAGCGCCTGTCTTTAATTCATAAATAAAATCAAGCTGTTCCTGAGATAAACGCCTTCCCGTCTCAGACACATCGACCACCTGGCCGCCTATCATTCCATAAATTCCTGCCTTCTCGGCAAGAACTTTTAAAGCTTTTCCAATTAGAATACTCTTTTCCGGTGCGATTTCAAAAGCTTTCACGGCTGTTTCAAAAGCATAGTTGAGAAGCGCATCTCCGGCAAGAATTCCCATAGCCTCTCCATACACAACATGAGTTGTCTTTTTTCCACGCCGATATTCATCATTATCCATAGCGGGAAGATCGTCATGAACCAACGAATACGTATGAATCATTTCCAGCGCAGCCATAAATGGTTCAATTACCTCTTCTTTTCCACCGTAGCACAAATAAGTTTCTTTCATAAGCATCGGACGAAGGCGTTTTCCACCAGCAGTAACACTGTAAGACATAGCTTCCATGATTACTTTCTGATGGTTTTCCGGAGTTGGAAGATATTTTTCCAAAATAACTTCTATCTCAGTGGTTCTTTTTGTCAATTCTTCTTTAAAATTCATGTAAATCACCATTTTCTTCCAGTATTAAAACTTGTTTTTCTATCAGGTCAATCTTTTCGTTACACTGTTTTAACATTGAAATCCCTTTCTGGTACAATTGAAAAGATTCTTCCAGTGTAGTATCACCGGATTCCATTTTTTCTACTACTTCATTCAAATCCGAAAATAATGTTTCCAGTGTAGTTTCTTTCTCTTGTTTATTCGTCATTTCCATGATAGCTCTCCTTCTGAAAGCATATTACTTCCGCTTCTATTTGTCCATCGCTCACAAAAATCTGAACTTTTTCATTTAGATTTACATCAGAAACAGATTTTACTGCCTTTCCATTTTTATTTTGTACAAATGAAAAGCCCTGTTTTAACTTTTCAAGCGGTGAAACACGCTTCATCTGCTCCACACGAAGCATAATTTCATGCCTCATTTCTTTTATTTTCAATGACATAAGCATCTGTATCTTCTCTTCATAACCTGCGATTCGCTGCTGATTATCCTGAAGCTTTCCCAGAGGATTCAGATACAGGAACTTTGTCTGATATTTTTCACACTTCAAACGATCAATATAGAGTTTCTGATTCATATTTCGAAGCATCTGCTCCTTATATCCGTCCATCTCTTCTTTGAATCGCCTGTACTCATAAATCGCAAGTTCTGCCGCCGCCGAAGGGGTTGGAGCCCGAAGATCGGCCACATAATCTATGATCGTTGTGTCTGTCTCGTGTCCAACTGCGGAAATAACCGGAACCGTACAGTTAAATACGGCCCGGGCAACGATTTCTTCGTTAAATGCCCATAAATCTTCAATAGAACCGCCGCCACGTCCAACAATCATTACATCTATATTCTGCTTTTCCAGAGCTGTTATTCCTCGCACAATGCTTTGGGCAGCACCATCTCCCTGTACTTGCGCCGGATATAGAATCAACTGCACATAAGGGTTTCTGCGGGCTGCGATATTTATAATATCCCGAACAGCTGCTCCGGTGGGTGCTGTGACAATCCCTACTCTTTTTACATATCTGGGAATAGGCTGCTTATACTCTGCGGCAAACATTCCCATTTCTTCTAATTCATTTTTTAATTGCTGAAATCTTTCATATAAAAGACCTGCACCATCCAAAATAATTTCTTTGGCATAGAGTTGGTATTTTCCATCGCGCTCATAGACGGTCACACTTCCAAGAACAATGATCTGCTGACCTTCCTGCATACGAAAAGAAAGTCCGCCACGCTGCCCGGCAAACATAACACAGGCAATCGTCCCGGACTCATCTTTCAAAGAAAAATAAATATGTCCGGAAGTGTGATATTTCAGATTCGACACTTCCCCTTTTACATAAATTCGATTCAGCATAAAGTCCTGTGCAAACATGTTCTTCACATATGCATTGACTTGTTTTACTGTATATACGTTTCGCATCATTTCTCCTGATTACTGGAAATTCTTATTGGGCAAGTTTTCCCAGCACCCCATTGATAAATGCAGGACCTTCATCACTTGAAAAACGCTTTCCAAGTTCCACAGCCTCATTAATAGCTACTTTCACAGGAACGTCATCGTCCCATTTCATCTCATAAACTGCAAGGCGTAAGATAGAAAGATCTACTTTATTCATACGACTTGTCTTCCAGCCCGTAGTATTTTCGTTGATCATGGCATCGATTTCATCTGCTTTCGCAGCAACCTTCTTTGCTTTTTCAATCATATATGTGGCATCCTTCTCCGACACATCAACGAGTTGATCCACATAAAGTTCTAGCTGTTCATCCATTTGTTCCTCAGAACTGAATTCCAGGCCAAAAATCATTTTAAAAATATGTTCTCTAAGTTCACTTCTTCCCATGACTGTCTCCAATAATTTATTCTTCTTCCGGCATATCTACACCAGCCACGCGGATATTAACGTCAGCCACTGTAAGACCTGTCATATTTTCAATTGCCGCTTTCACTTTTTCCTGGACTTTCATAGTTGTCGCTTTAATATTTGATCCAAATTTAAGGTTTAAAGAAAGTGAAACTGTGACAATACCTTCAAGAACATCCACCTTCACACCTTTGGAAAGAGTTTTCATTCCTAATTTGCTGATAATTTCTCTTGTAGTAGTTCCTGCCATAGAAGAAACGCCGTCAACTTCCATTGCTGCGATTCCGGCAATAACAGCCACAACTTCATCTGCTATCTGAACTTCACCAAGGTTTCCATCATATTCGATTTTATATGTGTTTCTCTCTTCTCTGCTCATATTAATCCTCCTTATACTTCCAGGTCAGATGCCAGGAGCATATTTTTCAGTTCTTCCTTATAGTGTATCACATTTTGAATCACTTTGGAAGAAAATTGTTTTTTAAGAACGTCCAAATTCGGAAAGTTTTAACCATTCATTTCGTTCCTGAACCATGCGGATACTCCAGTTGTTCACAAACAAAAGAAGTGGTCTGTCTTTCAGATCTTTGATCTTCTTCATATCAGAAGTGCCGATAATCTTATCCATATTCGGCTCTTCATTTTCAATCCACCTGATGTATTCATATGGAAGCTGATCCATACGGATTTCTACATTGTATTCATTTTCAAGACGATATTTTAGCACATCAAACTGAAGAACACCTACAACACCCACAATAATTTCTTCCATACCTGTATTGAATTCCTGGAAAATCTGAATGGCACCTTCCTGAGCAATCTGGTTAATTCCTTTGATGAACTGTTTACGTTTCATAGTATCTACCTGACGGACTCTTGCAAAATGTTCCGGTGCAAAGGTAGGGATTCCCTCATATGCATATTTTTCCGGAGAGGTGGTAAGAGTATCTCCAATCGAGAAAATACCCGGATCAAATACACCGATAATATCGCCGCCATATGCTTTATCAATCATTTTGCGTTCACTTGCCATCATCTGCTGCGGCTGCGAGAGACGCACTTTTTTGCCGCCCTGAATATGGAATACGTCCATGCCGGCTTCAAATTCACCAGAACAAATGCGCATAAATGCGATTCTGTCACGATGCGCCTTATTCATATTTGCCTGAATCTTAAATACAAAAGCAGAGAAATCCTTCTCTACCATAGGATCAATCTCACCCTTGTTCGATTTTCTTGGAAGCGGTGAACTTGTCATCTGCAGGAAATGCTGAAGGAAGGTCTCTACCCCAAAATTCGTGAGGGCAGAACCGAAAAATACCGGTGAAAGCTCTCCTTTGCTTACAAGATCCAAATCGAACTCTGCACTTGCCCCATCTAAAAGTTCAATTTCTTCTTCTAACTGAGCATATTGTGCTTCCGAAACGATCTGCCTTGCCTCTTCACTGTCAATCGCTACTTTTGTAACAGCACCCATAGAAGTTCCCTTCTTCGTGTCTGAGAAAATTTCCAGTTCTTTTGTTTCTCTTACATAGACACCACGAAATTCTTTTCCTGAACCAATCGGCCAGTTGATCGGACAGGTAGCAATTCCCAGCTCTTTCTCGATATCATCCAGAAGTTCAAAAGTATCCATTGCTTCACGATCCATTTTATTGATAAAAGTGAAAATTGGAATATGGCGCATTACGCAAACTTTGAACAGCTTTCTGGTCTGTGCTTCTACACCTTTTGAACCGTCAATTACCATAACGGCTGAGTCCGCAGCCATAAGGGTACGATACGTATCTTCTGAGAAATCCTGGTGTCCAGGTGTGTCCAGGATATTGATACAATATCCACCATATTCAAACTGAAGAACCGAGGAAGTTACAGAAATACCTCTTTCCTTCTCAATTTCCATCCAGTCAGATACTGCATGCTTTGCTGTTGCTTTTCCTTTTACGGAACCTGCCTGGTTAATGGCACCTCCATACAGAAGAAATTTTTCTGTAAGTGTTGTCTTACCGGCATCCGGATGCGAAATAATCGCAAACGTTCTTCTTTTCTTTATCTCATTTGTAAAATCAGACATATAATAATACTCCTATTTTTTACTGTTTTATCGCTTATATTTTAAAGGCAAAGTGCCCCACTAACATAGTAGTTTAACATAGTTCCTACCGTCTTAGCAATTCCTTTTTCATTATTCTTTTGTAGTTTCATTATGTATTGGAGTAATAATAATTTCAGAAGCTTCAATCCCTGATTTTCTCACCACAATGTCCTCAATCTGAGCAATCTTTGCATCTGTCAAATCTGTTCCGTCAACAATGACATCTGCTGAATTTTCATTCAGACTTACCACAACATTTTCAAATCCTTTACTGGCAAGAAGTGACTCAATTGCAACCTCTTTTTCTGCCAGTTCTGTCATCGTTACCATCGCTGATACAGCCTCACTTTTCTGGTCTTCAGAAAGCTTTTCATCATCAATAATGGACTGTAAAGATTCTTTACTTTTTGCACGAACCTGTTCACGGTTGATCTTTGCCTGTGCCACAATATTCCCTACATTTCCGCTGGTAAGAATAGCCTCTCCCGGTGTCTCTCCTTCGTCCAGTTGTGCGATTTCTCCATCCGTTACCGCAAGGTCTTCTTCAGAAACATCCAAAAGTTCTACATTTGTAAGGTCACCGTCAGTTTCTTTTGTCTGTTCTCCCTTAAAAAACGTATCAGAATAGTTCAGATATCCTGCCAATGCAATCATAAGCGCCAGTCCTGTAACAATAATCTGATTCTTTTTTAATAACTTTTTCACGTAATTTCCCCCATCTTGATTCTAATTATGTTTCATTACTCTAATCTTATGCGTTTCTATCCCAAATAATGCCTGCACGACCTCTGTGATATTCTGTTTTACAACAGCATTGGCCCCACCCTCCGCGATCACCAGAACTCCTTCAATTTCTGGACTTAACTCTTGCTTCACATAAGGAACCTCTCCGTCGGAAAGATTGGAATATACGGATTGGGAAGAAACATCATTAGTATTACTGGTTTCATCGTTTCCGGAGCTGGAACTGGATGTTCTGGTTTCTGTATCCTTTTCAATTATTTTCTCTGCCGAAGAAGATAGTGTAATCATAACGGAAGTTTTTCCGACACCTTCCACCTGTTCTAGTGCATGCTCCAACCGTCGTTCCATATTTTCTACATAGTCATCCGTTAAAGCAGCTTTCGCTTCTGTTTTTTCTTCGTTTTTCTTTTTTACGGTAGAATTTCCTGTGGGCATAGCAATAACCATAAGTAAAATACCTACTAGTACCAGTATCAGCCATTGTTCTTTTCCAACTTTACGTTCTTTGAACCATTGAAGCCAATTTTTTTTGTTATTCATTCTGCATCCTCTTTCCATATGTCCTGTTCTCTTTGTTCTATGTATTTAGCACCTCGTTCCATCTCGTCGATCACCCTTCGATATTCTGCATTCTGATAAATTTCGTGAAATTTCTGTTCCATACCAAACAGGCGAAAAACAGGTGTAGCCAATAGTAAAATAAAAATAAGACCAAAAAAGAATTTTAAATATTTCTGATAACTGTTTTCTGGAAGCATCTGGATCAGTGCAGTCATAAGAACCATATAGCAAACGAAATTCCAAAGCCATTCATAAATATAATCAAACATAGTCCTCCTACCCTGCAGCTTTAACTGCAACTGCAATCGTAATTAAAAATAAAGCCGCAGCAGCAATTTCAATTTTTAATAAAAGTATATACCCTTCTCCCATGCTGGCTATTATTTCTGTAAATCGTTTTTCTGCCAAAGGCTGTATCATAGCTGCAAGAATCTTATACAGCAATGCTACGATCGTCATATTCAGAATCGGTACCAGGCAAATAGCAATGATAATGATTGCCCCGGCTACGCCAATTCCATTTTTCACCAGTACTGCCACACCAAGAAGCATTTCACCGGTTCCGCCAATGATATCACCAAGTCCTGGAATCATTTCCACACCCTTCGTTAAAACATTGCGTTTCACTATATCGATCGCCGGAGATAACAGTCCTTCTACGAGACTGATTCCCGTGATCCCTGCAATCAGAAATTTGACGGACCAGTCTACCGTCATCCGAATCAGTTCGGAACATTTGGAAAAAATATCTTCTTCTGATAAATAATTTAGGATCTGGATGATGAGATAAATATGTACAAGTGGGAGCAGCAGCCGGAAAATAATCAGTTCAACAATGTAAATAAGGAAAATAACAATGTTATAAAATGCAATCGAAGACACGCTTCCCACGGATATGGCCATACTGACAAAATAAATCGGCGAGAAAAATCTCATAAATGTCACCAGTTGTTCAATGCTCGTCTCAATTTCTGTAATTGTAAGTTGAAATGCCTGAAGACAGACACTGATCATCACCAGATAGACCACATAAAATCCAATTGATGATATCTGCTTATTTTGAAATACGCTTACAAAATTAGAAAATAATGCAGATACCAGAGAAAGCACGAACAAAAATACGAGTGCAGGTTTATTCGTTCTTATTGCATCAAATAAGATTCCGGAAATATAATCAAAAATTTTTTCCGTTGGAATCGTTTTTTCTTCATTAAAGAGCATGTCCAGAATATCATGGAAGGAGATCGCATCATCGGGAAATATTTCTTCTAAAATCGAATCAATCCGGCTGACCTCTGTTTCCTGCAAAAATTCTTCCATCCAGATATCCTGCATCTGATCTATATCTTCTTCCGCCTGAACATTTTCACAGGAGAAAAAAAGCAGACATCCTAAAATTATCAACCATCTTTTCATTGGAGGAATTCCTTTATCGTTACTAAAAGAGCTTCCAGAATTGGCATACTAAGCGCCAGAATCGTCAGTTTTGAGAAAATTTCGATCTGACTGCCAATGGTTGAATAACCGGCATCTTTGCAGATTCCTGTCGCAAATTCTGCGATATATGTAATACCGATAAGTTTCAGCAAAATTTGATGATAGCTGCTGTTAATCGTGACGAAATTATTGATTGTCTGCACAGCGTCTTCAATGACAATCAATCGATCTTTCATGCCGTAAAATAATACCAGGCTGACGGCAATCACTGTATAAATTCCATATTCACTTTTTCCATTTTTAAACTGTAGCGCCAGAAGTGATCCGATCACACCGACACCTGCCATCTGAATAATTGACATAAAGACCTCCTTAAAGTGCAAATAACCGCCGGATTTCTTCAAATAATTCATATATATAAGGAATGATCCAGAATAAAACTAAAATAAGACCTGCAAAACTGGTCAAAAAAGCCTGCTCTTCTCTTCCGCTGTGCTTTAATACCTGACTCAAAACAGAAACCAGAATTCCCACGGCTGCAATTTTGAAAATAAGATTGACGCTCATCATTTATCCTTTCCTTTTTATTTATATCAATAGTATGACAAGAAAAATTCCAGCAAGTACTCCCAGTGAATTGCATAACCTTTGCCTTTCACTGACTTCTTTCATCAACGTTCCCCTCTTCTCATTTAATATATCTGCGTACCACCGAAATGCATTTTCCTGCATCTGAATATTGTAGTTTCCAATCTGTACCCCAAGATTCTTCAGTTCATCACTCTCCTCCTCTGTTAGAGAAAGTATTTCCAATAAATGTTCCGCCTCTTTCTTCCACACGCGCATCAGTGGTTCCTGATTTTCCTTTTTCAGTTCCAGGGAAAGGCCGATAAGCCACCCCTTAAAAGGTTCCTTGACTTTTTTGGAAATTCGACTGGAAAGTTCTGCAATTGGCAATTTACTGTAAGAAGTTTCTGTGGCAAACATCATCGCAATACGCCTTAGTTCTTCCAATTCATCCACATGTTTCTTATATTCCCTTCCCTTGGAAAATCCATACCCAGCACACGCCACTATAATACATATGCTTCCTGTTATTTTCAGATACATCGTTCCTGTCCCCATTCATCATACACTTTATGAATCACACCCGCTTTCCCATCTCGTTTTAAAAGGATATAGCGTTTAAAACATTTGTCATGATATAATTCGCTAAGTCCTGCTTTTGCCTTTATCTCTTCCAGAGAATCTGCGTGTGCGGTTGCAAAAATCGTAACACCGCACCGCATGGCACAGGAAATGGCATCTACATCCTGACGCGTCCCGATTTCATCTACCGCAAGAACCTGAGGAGACATGGAACGGATCATCATCAGCATTCCTTCTACTTTCGGACAGTTATCCAAAATATCTGTCCGTTTTCCTATATCATTTTGCGGAATTCCCTGATAACATCCACCAATTTCTGAGCGTTCATCTACCACACAGACTGTCTGCCCTGAAAGGTATCTGCTCCCATCAGAAATCTGCCTGATCAAATCCCGTAGCAGGGTGGTTTTTCCCTGTCCTGGAGGAGAGAGAATCAGTGTCGGCATTATTCTGTTATTTTCTATCAATAACGGTAGAACCCGGTCCGCACAACCTTTTATTTCGTGACAGATTCTGATATTAATAGAAGAAATATATTGAAAACTTTTCACCTTCCCCTCTTCTGTCACCACTTTTCCGGAAATTCCAACGCGATGGCCACCCTCCATAGTAAGAAAACCCTGCCTCGTTTCTGTTTCATAAGCATAAAGAGAAAAATTAGAAATGTATTCTAATGTTTCCTGAAGCTCTTCCTTTGATACTATATGGGAAATCTGCTGTTCCCTTCCATTGCACTTAAGAAAAACAGGTTTTCCTGTACGGATTCGGATCTCCTGTAATGTTTCCAGATCAATATGATATTTTCTTATCACTTTTCGGACAGATTCTGGCAAAATATAAAAAGCGGCATCTTTCCTTTTCATACTCTTTCCTCCTTTTCACAATATATGGGACAAGGATGGAAAATATGTCTGGAATAAATATTATAATAATTTTGAACCTTTGAAAAAGACATAAAACGACCGTCAACACTTTCAACTTAATCAATCCGTGTGTTGACGGTCGTTCTTCTATAAATTTCGTATAAATGGTTTTTTGACTTCCAAACTTATTAAATCTGAATATGCAGCAGGCTTTCGGTAAGCATTTCCCCATGTTTCCTGTTCCCGGTAAGTTCTAATTTGATCCATATCAAATTCTGCAATCAAAATATCTTCCGAAGTATCATCAGCGCTTATTATCCTATTATCCAGATAATTTCCATTTTCATCAAATACAATCGGAGAAAAGGCACAAGATGTGCCCCATCCTTCACCAGGATAATTTGCCATCGCAACTCCAACCATATTTTCAAAAGCTCTTGTACTTAGTTGATTAATCCTTATAGGATTCATATCGCAGGCATTAGGAACTAAAATGATTTCCGCACCTTTTAACATCAGGACACGGGCACTCTCCGGAAACTCCCGGTCATAACAAATCATGATTCCAATTTGAATGCCCTCAAAATCACACACCATAAATTCATTGCCATGTTGGAGCAATTTTTCTAAAGAAAAGTCACAGGTATGGACTTTTGAGTAATTCAGAAGTATCTCTCCATTTCGATCAATAAAAATAGCAGTGTTTTGGAATTTATCCTCTGATCTTGATAAAAATGTAGCACAGACTCCAACTTTGTATTTTTCAGCAGTTTTCCTTATTGTGTCTACATAATCACTTTCAATTGGAATTGCATTTCCCAGCCATTCTCTCCGTTCTTTTTCAAAAGCGGGGTGAGTTGGATTATCAAAAGCTCCATTATATGGTGGTGCATATCCGTTAGACCACATTTCTGGAAAAAGCACAATATCTGCACCCATACTGCTTGCTTCTTTTATATATTGAATTACCAGTTCCAAATTTCTATTTTTGTTGTTTGGTATAGCTCTTTTTTGTACCAGAGCAATTTTGATTGTATACATCTATTTCCTTTCCATAATCACCGGAAGTGCCAAAAGGCACGTTCCGGGATTGTATGCGGTCGCCAAGGTCTTAAACAAGCTTAAGACTTTGGCTCGTCACCTATAGTCGCCGCCACCCGTAAAACGGGTGGCTCGGCTCGCTGGGTATAACCCCCTGACGCCGGACAGCGTCTCAAGGCGCCCCAGACTTTCTCTCCGTTCAAGTCACTATTGCACTTG
>Ga0129317_1001402_pt1 | contig 18004 bp, 13 predicted proteins | sample Cm1ome_FD_94430 | JGI IMG/M metagenome (GOLD analysis project Ga0129317, IMG submission 94430) | Eastern black-and-white colobus group fecal microbial communities from Wisconsin, USA - Cm1105 metagenome | ecosystem: Host-associated > Mammals > Digestive system > Large intestine > Fecal | place... | reverse complement strand
TTATATTCTAATGTTCCAGCTTTGTAGAAATTGATTTGTGTTTGTTTTAATCCATCATGCCTAACAGCTTGAATATCAGCAGTGTTTGCTACAACTGTTACAGGTACTTGTTGAGCATAAGTGTTGACTTCTGCTTCTGTTTTGTTTGGTACTACAATATAAGCATAACTTCCATTTGTAGGTTTTACACCATGATCAACATAAGCAGTAAATACTGAATCTGCTTTTTCTTTTTGATCAGCAGGCCATAAACTTGGCAAATCTTTTTGATCATCATAAGATACTTTTGCTTTTGTATCATTTAATAAAACATAACCAATACTATCATTATAAATAGTTTTTGTAGCATCTACAGTTCCTTTTGCCACTGCATTTCCATCAACTTTAATACCTTCTGCCTTACTTTGATTTAAAGTTGTATGAATAGCAATATCTTCACTAGATTGAATACCAGAACCTAAAGCAACAAACTCATCATCAAAGAAGAAATACCCTTTGGCACCTTTTGTTCCTTTTTTATCCATCATATAAGCTGTTGCACCATATTTTCCATTTGAAACCCCAATAGTATGTGAACTACCATTAGTCACTCTACCCCAATTTGCATAATCTTTAACTAATCTATTAGGTGTTGTTGTCCCTGGAACATGTCTCCAATCATAAACTGGATACACCGAAATATATTCTGTTCCATCTACAGAAATTGCAGATGAAGCAGAAGCTGTCCAATAAATTAATTGTCCTTGATCTTTTCCATCTCCAATATTAGACCAACTTCCTCGCCATTCTCCACCAATAATTTCCTTTGAATCCATTTTAATATTAACACCATACTTATCTCTCATATGAGAAGCATAAGCACTACGCCACATATAATAATTTCCGTTTTTCCCATTACTTTGAGAATCACCTTCAATATTATCAATAATCTTTTGATAATCTGATGCACGATCAGGATCAGAAGCTTTCATTCTCTTTAAAGGTTCAATATATTCATAAGCATAATTCTTATAACCTACATCATATTTATAAGGACGATATCCTAAATATAATTCAATTAAATCTCCTCTAATAGTCCAACGAGTACCTTCTAACATATAATTTGCCATTCTATCAATAACATCTTGACCTAATGCAAAATCAGTACCTCTTAACATATAAATCCAAAAACTCATATCTCTAAACATAGACATTCCATAACCATTAGAATAGAATTGTTTTCCATGCATATAGAAACTATTATCCACTTGTACTGCTTCAGCAGTCTTATCATCTTTTTGTGTAATTAAACAATAAGATAAATAATTATCAATCATATCATGTAATTTATCACTATCATTTGTCAATAAAGCATGATAAATATAGTTTTGATCAAACCATAAATTATTTTGACCAGTTCCATATTTAACTGGCTTCTTTTCTAACATTTTATCAAGCATAATCTTTTGAGTGTTTTCATCTAAAACACCTTCCATAAATAATGCTATACGACAAAAACGTAATTGAATTCCAACTTCTCTTTCCCACCAATTTGTATTCCATGGACCAACATATCCATCAGAAACATCTTTATGATCTTCTTTTGTAAGTCTAATACTATTCCAATAATTTAAAGCTGCTGTCATTTTATTGACAACTTCTTCTTTTTGATACAATGGATTACCTTGCTTATGATAAGCAATAGCGATTGCTTGTAATCTATCTAATGCTAAATAAGGTTCCCAAGCCGCACCATTAGCCGCTCCTTGATACGCTTTATAATCCACATCAGTAAATGAGCCATCTTCTTGAATCATCGCTAGATACTCATCAGCTTTTGATACATAACACGTTTCTACTTTTGCTCCATCATCTATTGTATCAAGAGTAAGAAAATATTCCTTTAATCTTGTTTTAATGGTAGAGATGTCATCTGACCCCCCCCCCCGTTTGCATAAACTGGTTTCGATTGTGACATAAAAAGACTTAATGTCATCATCAAACATAACATAATTTTTGTTAGTTTTTTAACCATATGTTTCCCTCCTTATAATCTTTGTAAACCCTTACACGACTATTATTATTAATTTTTACTTGAATTTCAATGAGCATTTACTTGAAAAAAAGAACTTCTTTAATTTTTTTCTTTTAAAGAAGCTCTTTCTATAATTTTTACACTTAATAAACGTGTTACCGGATAATCTGTATTTCTATGAATACAATCTATTAGATTCTCTACTGCAATTTTCCCCATTAACTCTTTTTGAACTTGAACAGTAGTGATTTGAGGCATCGATTTCATACATAAAGGCGTATCATCAAAACCAACAACTGCTATATCATCAGGTACTTTTAATCCCATCTGTGATAATGCTGATATAACTAAAAAGGCATTAGAATCATTAGCACAAAACAAAACTTCAGGAAGTGGTTTTGTTTTTAAGATTTGTATGATTTGAGAAATATCATTCGATAATATATTTTTTTCTATTCCCTTTAAAAAAGAATACTGTTCTATATATCCATCAATATCATCAGTTATATGATTTTTAATTAAAGCTTGCTTAAATCCTAAAAAACGATCATAAAAACTAAAAGAATAATCTAAATCACCAAAGAAACCTATATGACGATAACCTTTTTCAATAATATGATTTGTCATCATATAACCACCTTGTTTATTATGAGTTAAAACACAATCAGTTGGATCACATAATGAAGTAAAATCAACTAATACTACAGGAATACCCATTGATTTTAATTTTATTAAATTTTGATCAGAAATCTTACCTACTACAAGTACACCAGAAACCTTTCTTTCTAAAACACATTCAGGTATTTCAAAAGCATCATCTTCAAAATAATTTAATATTGAAAAATATCCTAAATCCTTTGCTTGTTCACTAATACTTCTTAAAACAATAGAATAAAAATGACCAGTATCAGCATAATAACTTTGCATTAACACACATATATTTGATTTTGATAATGCTGATAAATATTGTCTTTTTTGGTTGATATAGCCCATTTGATCAGCCGTACGTAAAATCAGTAATCTCATTTCATCACTAACACCACTCTTATCATTTAAAGCAATAGAAACTGCATTAATAGAAATTCCTAAACGAGTTGCTATATCTTTCATTGTGACTTTCATAATGATCCTCCTTTTTTAAAAAAGGTTAGCTTTATTCAAAACTAACCTTTCTTTTATTATAATTCTTCACCATTTGTTTCAATAACTTTTTTAAACCAATCAAATGATTTCTTTTTCATTCTCTTCATATCTTTTAAATCTTTATTGTCACGATTCACATAAATAAATCCATAACGTTTTTTCATTTGAGCACGACTACTTAAAATATCTACTGGTCCCCAAGCCAAATAACCACGACAATCTACACCTTCATCAATAGCTAATTTCATTTCTTGAAGATGTTTACGCATATAATCAATACGATAATCATCATTAATTTGTCCATCAACAACTTGATCATCATATCCAAAACCATTTTCTACTATATAAATAGGCATTTCATAACGTTCATATAATTGTCTTAATGTAATTCTTAAACCGACTGGATCAACTGTCCAACCAAATTCAGACATTTCCAAATAAGGATTCTTTTTAATCACAACATCTTTTTCATTAGTTAAGCTTAATTCTCCATAATGAGAAATTGTAGACATATAATAACTAATAGATAAATAATCAGTTATCCCTTTTTCTAAAATCTCAAAATCACCATCTAAAATTTCAGGCATTGTTCCTTCTAATTTCATATTAGCATAATAGAAAGAATTATAATGACCTCTTGCAAAAACATCTAAGAATACATAAGCTTCACTTTGTGCTTTCATACTTTCAATTGTATCAAGTGGATGACATGTTTCAGGATAACTTTGTACAACAGTTGCCATACCCATAACTTTACATCCTTTTTGATGAATATATTCATTCACTAAACTATGTGCAATTAATGTATTATGCATAATTTGATTATCAAATGTTTGAGGATTAAATCCTTCTGGACATACTGCCCCAAAGAACATCTTAGGACCTTTTTGTAAGATTCCATTTTGTTCATTAAAAATAATCCAGTTTTCTACTTTATGTGCATAACGATCAACAATCTTTTTACATAATTCTACAAAAATATCAACAACTTTACGACTCGCAAAACCATTATATTTTTCATATAAGCAAACAGGCATTTCAAAATGATATAATGTTGGAATAGGTTTCATTCCTCTTTCAATTAAAGCATCAATAAAACGATCATAAAAAGCAAAACCTTCTTCATTATAAGTATTTTCATCACTCATCATTCTAGACCAATCAATAGAAAAACGATAAGCATTAAATCCCATTTCTTGAAATAAATCAAAATCTTCTTCATAACGATGATAACTATCAATACCATCTTTAAAATCAGAAAATTCTCCTGTTGTTGTTAAATCACAAACTGCTGGAACTTTTCCACCTTCTTTATAAGCACCTTCACTTTGATGTGCAGTAACTGCTCCACCCCATAAAAAATCATCTCTTAACATATGTATCTCCTTTTTTATTTATCCTTATACTTGTATAGTAAGTTAGTTTTACTTGAATCTCAAGAAGTTTTTACTTGAAAAACAAATGTTTTCGGCTTTAATATTCACAAATGAAAACAAGTATCATCTCATATCATCAGATGATACTCATTTCAAATTAAGATACCGTATTAATCTTCTTTTCTTTTTTTAGCGAGAATCATTCCAACACCTGCCAACACTAACATTGTAATTGGTAATACAATATTAACATTATCTCCTGTCTTTGCTTTTTCTTCACTGTTATTTGGAGTTGTTGGTTTGTAATCATCGCTAGGTTTATTTATATTATCATCTCCTGGTTTTGGATCAGGTGTGATTACTGTTTTTTCAATTAAGCTAGCGAACGCATCATTAATTGCTTTTGCCATTGCATCCACTTCTGCTTGTTTAGTAATATCCAAGTCTCTTGCAACTAACTCAATTGCTTTATCTAATTGAGCCAAACTTTCTTCAGTATATTTATTTCTGTCGATATTTTTAGCATTTGCAATTGCTTTTTCAACTTCGTTATAATCTGCATTCTTTAATACTAATGCATTAATAGCATCATTAATTGCTTTTGCCATTGCATTAACATCATCTTGTTCAGTAATATTTTTTCCTCTTACAACATTAGCTACCGATTTCTCTACCTTAGAGAAATCTCTATAGTTATTTTTATTTAATTTTTTCACTGCTTCAATAGCCTTATCAACTTCGCCATAGTCTGCTTTTTTTAACGTTAACGCATCAATAGCATTGTTTAATTTTTTAGTAATAGTATCAACTTCACTTTGTCTTATTTCTTTACAAACCAATGCATCTTGAGCTTCTTTTAAAACAGTGTTAAATACATCAATAGATTCTTTTGTATAAAGAGATAAATCCATACGTAACATTTCATCTACTTTTTGTGATAACTCAGTCTTATTAGCAGGAACACCTAATACTTTTACTGTGATTGGTAATGTAGTAGCTTCATCACCTTTATCAAGATTATTTGTTATTTTTAATGTTACTTGAACATCTTTGTCAACACCTAATGGATTAAGTGTTCCATCATCAGCAATAATATCTTTTTCTGAAACCGAAGCAATTTCAACGTTAAATCCTAGAACTTCTGGCAATACAAGTTTATCTTGTGCAAATTGTGGTTGACTTATATAAGTCAAACCATCAGCAACTTCTTTAGCACTTAATCCTGTAGCCAAAGTATCAGTATAAACAATTTCTCCAAATAAAATACTTTCAGGAGCTTCAAAAACATATCCTTCAATTTTATCAATTAGTCCAGTGTAGAATGTTAGAGTTTTCCCTGCTGGAATAGTATATTCAAGAACTGTTGATCCAGCTAATTTTTTAAACTTGAATTGTATATCTTGATTTGTTGGATTATGCGCCTTAAAACTCTTTAAAAATGGTGCTGGTTTAATCCAGAATGCTTTCTCACCTGCATCATGCAAATGAATAGCCTTTCCATTTATTCCAGGAACATTTTCTGCCACATGGAAGAAGTATCCTTCGAATTTTACTCTATCATCAAGTTGATCTGGAAGATTCTCTCCTGTCGGTTGGTTTTCGAATGTGATAATATTATCAGAAGTAGGTCGATCAGCTACATAAACATGAATCTTTTCCTTTTTACCAGATACATTCACATCAATATATGTTGATCCTTTGCCAACTGCTTGAATATATTTGTTATCAACAACTTTAACAACACTTTCATTTTCACTTGTATAAAGTGCAGGGAAATACAATTCATTACCATCTTTATCAAACGCTTTAGTTGATAATGGTATTGTTTCTCCAATGTAAATAATTCCTGTTTTTGGTGTTGTTTCTAATTTTGTAATTTCACTATCAGTCACATAAACAAGTGTAGAAGCAACCAACCCATGTGCTTTTGCGTAAATAAATGTCGATCCAATTTCAACACCAGTGACAATACCTTTTTCATTTACAGAAACAATATCATCACGATCTGTTGAGAACTCTAAAAATTCAGGTTTCATCTTTTTACCATTTTGATCATATAAAGAAACAGTAATATTTAATGATTCGCCCTTTGTCACACTTAAATATTCCACAGCTTGATCAATCTTTAGCGTTGTAGGAATTTGGTCAGGATCACCATAAACAAATTCACCAAATGCAACTTGTGTTGCTATTTCAGCATCATCAACTTGAATAACAAATGTTTTTTCTGACTTTTGGAAATTTGTTTTTAAAGTCAATGTCTTTCTTGATGGTATTTCATACTTAACCGCACCATTTGAACCACTCTTTAAAGTGACAGTACGTGTTTCATCAGTTGGATTATAGACTTTAATACTTTTTAAAACTGTATCATTCTCAAAAGTTAATGCTTTTTCATGCATCGTTTCATTAAGTTTGATTGCATTACCTTGAATTTCACCTTGTGGTCCATATCCAGTATAAGCTCCTGATTCAAAAGTAACAACTCCAGCAACCTTACCTACAGAATCACCTTTTTTTACATCTTCAAATCTTATTTTGCTTTTTTCTTCTTCTTTAATAAGTAAATCAATACTTTGAGAAATTTTATCTCCATAAGTAGCAATCAATCTTGTCTTTCCAGCTTTTATTCCAGTTACATATCCATCATCAGTTACTGTTGCAAGATTATTATCTTCTACTGTCCACTTTGGCATAAATCCAAAAACTTCATGATTATCAGAATCATATGCATTTACTTTAGCAGAAAGAATATCTCCTACATTCATTTCTAAATATGATGGTTCTATCACTACTCTAGAAATAGAATCAGCTGATTCTAATACAGAAACTTTGACAACCTTTTTTACATTTTGGTATGAAATTGTAATGTCAGCATTTCCAATACCTTTAGCTGTGACAACACCATTATCAACAGTTGCTACTTCCTCATTAGAAGTTTCCCATACAAAAATTGGTCTGTCTAGTTTACCACCAAACTGATCAAATAAGTCTGCTGATATTGAAACCTTTTGACCAACTGCTGTAGAAAATACTTCTTTATCAGTAGCAATAGATGCTGGTTTTCTTCCTTCAACTTTAACAGAAATACTTGCAGTTTTCCCCTCACAAGATACAGTAATCGAAGTTGAACCCTCCTTTAGTGCTGTGATATTTCCATTTTCATCAACTTTAGCAATACTAGAATTTGCACTTGTATATGTTACTTTCTTATCTACATATTGTTGATCTTCATCTAATGGGAATCCTTTTACAGATGTTCCTCTGCCTTCAACCAAATTAACACTATTTTTTTCTAATAAAATTTCATTAACAGCAGATGTACCTGCACATGTAAATACTTTTGGATTTCCTTTAGTTACAGTAGTATCACCATTATACGCCTTATAAGTTGCTGCTAAATCAGATGGCCTCATAAATACAAAATCATTTGCTTTTCCATCTGCTTTTAATTTTTCAATAGCTTCATAAACTTGTCTTGCTGGGTCACCTGAATGACGTCCATCACCACAACATACAATTGTAAATGTTGGACCATCTGCATTTTCATTATCAGCAATTTTCTTTAATGCTTTATACATATTTTCTGGTTTAGCATTTCCTTGAGTTGCCCCAGACATTGTTGTATATGTAATACCATCTGATGTTTTTCCCCATTGAGTTTCATTACCATCAGTTTGTCCTTGATATCCTTTGATAAGTAAGTAAGGATTGACAGCCTTTGTTACACCTTCAGTATAACCTTCATCATTAAAATAGTTAATAACTCTAAGCATACCATTAGTTTGTTTAACATAATTAGCATATCTTTCTTTATAAACTTCATATGCTTTATCATTATTAGGACTACCACCATTATTCATACTTCCAACATATTCATAAAAAGAATTGTAATTATTTTTTGAATAGTAACTTAATAATGTTGGGAACAATTCAACTAAATGTGGATTATATGACCATCCAATAGGCACCATTCCTCGATATGGTGAATTTGTTATATGTTCATACATAAAGTATGTTGGGAATCCCATAGAATCTCCATCAGTTGCGAAAAAAGCAACATAATTTTTATTATTATCAATTGTTTCTGGAGCAACTGGATCACTTGGCTTTTTAATTTCACTTATATCATTTTCATATGAACTTGTTACACTTAAGTTAGGAACATACATAATAGCAAGGTAATATCCTTGATCAGATAAACATGCAATTCCTTTACCTTCATCTACAGGCAATCCTAAAACTGCTGTTCCCGGTGCATAGTTTTCTGGAACTAAAAAAGTTTTAATCTTTGCCAATTCATCCTTTTTATTACCATCTAAGCAAAATACAAAAACTTGACTAGAAATAAGATAATCATAAAAAATTGGGAACTGATCATCCATACCTCCACCAAAAGCCGTATATGAATGTTGAGCCACAAATGCCTTATTACATTTATCAAAATAATTTTCAAATGCCCAATCAAATGCTTCAATATTACTCTTGAAACCTCTTGTATTTGCTTTTACTGGAAAACTATATCCTTCATTAGCAATGTATTTTTCAACACTACTTGAAACAAGAATAGAATCTTCAACTCCCGCTACTGTTACACCTGCCATAACAGCACCATCTACAATTGTTCCAGATAGTGAAGGTACTTGAACCATCCCTTTAATTTCATTTTGATAATGTTCTAATAAATAACTCAAAACTGGATATTTTTTTCCATAATTTAATGCTGGATATTCAGCATCAGCTGGAATAATCCCTTTATCCAACCATGATTGACTAGAATTATATGGCGTCCAATCATGTTCTTGAGGTGTATTTGTTAAAAAAATCTTTGTCTTACTTGTTCTATTCACAATTCCTTGAATAGAAGTGATTGCCATATATGCTTCTTTTGCATTAGCATCACGCTTTTTTAAGTCTTGACTCATATCAAAAACTAGAACTTTTTCAGTTTCTACTGTTTTTGGTAAATAAGAGTTTGCTTTATTTGCAGCACTAATATTTTGAACAGGTAAAATACTAATAATCATTGCAACTGTACAAACTATAGAAAACACTTTTTTGATTATATGTTTCATTTATAATCCTCCCTTCTATATAAAAATTTTATCATTTAATTTTATGTAAAATATATATCTATTTACTTGAAAAAACAGATATTTTACTTGAAAAGAATATTTATTGTTTTATTTTATGCTATACTTTTATAAAAGGGGTGTATCAAAATATGTCGAAAGCAACAACTATGAAAGATATTGGTGATAAACTTGGCATTTCTGTTAATGCTGTGTCAATTGCCTTAAATGATAAAGAAGGTGTTTCACAAGATTTACGTATTCAAATTTTAGAAGCTGCTGTTGATATGGGATATCCTATAAAAAAGCTAAATGCAAAGGAATCTTTAAAAAATAAAACAATTGCTATTATGATCGAAGATAGAAAGAAAAATGATACATATTATTATTTAGATATTTTAAATCATATCAAAGAAGAAGCTCATATCTTTGGCTATCGCATTTTAACTGAATATTACAACACTAATAACTTCTTTGTACCTGAATGTATTAAAGAACATCATGTTATTGGTGTCATCATTCTTGGAAAAATCAATAATGAAATGGTCTATTCATTAAAATTGTTTATTCAAGAAATTATATGTCTTAATCATTCTATTCCATATATGAATATCAATAATATTATTACAAATGATTTTTTAGGGGGTTATTTAGCTTGCGAATATCTAATAAAAAAGGGTTATAAAGATATTGGGTTTGTTGGTGATATTGATAAATCCAAGAACTTTAAACAGCGTTTTCAAGGCTATCGCCAATGCATGATGAATTATTTTCAACCAAAAAAGCATGAGTTTACTTGCTTAACCAAAGGTATAGAAAAAGCTGTTTTGGATAATCATTATCAATATATTCAAAAAATGCTTCTCACATATAGAAAAATGCCACAAGCTTTTGTTTGTGTTAACGATCGTAATGCTCAAGTTCTCATAAAAGCTTTAAAATATAATGGTTATAAAATTCCCAACGATATTAAAATAATAGGATTTGATAACATGGAATTTGCTCAATCAATGAAACCACCCTTATCTACATTAGAGGTCAATCGACAAACAATTGCCAAAAAAACTATTCGTAGACTACATGAAATGATTCACGAAAACACTATCCCTGAAACAATTATGTTATCCCCTCAAATTATAGAAAGAGAATCCACTTTATGAGAAATCATAAAGTTTTTTTACAAAAAGAAAAGGAGTTCATTGAACTCCTAAGTCATTATTAAGCTTTTCCGATACAACCGAATAATTCCATTTTTTCTTTAACGCAAGTTTTAATAGCTTCTGCACCAGGAGCTAATAATTTACGAGGATCGAATCCTTTACCTTCTAAATCTTTACCTGCTTCAATATATTTACGAGTAGCTTCTTGGAAATATAATTGACATTCAGTATTTACGTTGATTTTAGAAACTCCTAATTCGATAGCTTTTTTGATCATGTCTGCAGGAATTCCAGTACCACCATGTAATACTAATGGTAATGCTCCTGTTTCTTGTTGAATTGCATCTAATGCTGCGAAATCTAATCCAGCCCAATTATCTGGATATTTACCATGAATGTTTCCAATACCTGCTGCTAAGAAGTCAACTCCTAAATCAGCAATCATTTTACATTCTTTTGGATCTGCAACTTCACCAGCTCCAACAACACCATCTTCTTCTCCACCAATTGAACCAACTTCTGCTTCAACTGATACACCTTTAGCATGGCATAATTCTACCATTTCAGTAGTTTTAGCAATGTTTTCTTCGATTCCATAATGAGAACCATCAAACATAATTGAAGAGAAACCTGCTGCTAAAGCAGCTTTAGCTCCTTCATAGCTACCATGATCTAAGTGTAAAGCAACTGGTACAGTGATTCCTAATGAATCTACCATTGCACTTACCATTGCAGAAACAGTTGTAAATCCAGTCATATATTTAGCAGCTCCTTCAGAAACTCCTAAAATAACTGGTGCTTTTAATTCTTCTGCAGTTAATAAAATTGATTTAGTCCATTCTAAGTTGTTGATATTGAATTGACCAACAGCATAGTGACCTGCTTTTGCTTTATCAAGCATTTCTTTAGCTGAAACTAATCCCATATGTATAATCTCCTTTTCATTTTTTTACATTTATATAATACACTGAAAATATAAAAATTTCCATAAATATTCAAATTTTTTCAATATTTATAATTCTTGAAGAGCTTTTTCTAGTTGTTCTAACGCACGCTTTAATGTACTTCTTGTACAAGCAATATTAAATCTTTCAAAACCAGCTCCACCAGTTCCAAAAATATAACCTTCATCCAACCATAAATAAGCTTTATTTAACATAAAATCTTCTAATTCTTCATTTGACATATTTAAAGAACGCATATCAACCCAAACAAGATATAAAGATTGAGGATCAATAACTTTGATATCAGGGAATTTTTCTTTAAAGAAATCTTTCATATAATCAATATTTCCTTGAAGATATTCTAATAGTTCATCCACCCATCTTGCTCCATAAGTATAGGCAGCTTCACAAGCTTCTAAACCAAAAATATTAGGATCTCCAAATCCAGATTTTACTTTTTCTGCTTTAAACTTTTCTCTTAATTCTTCATTTGCAATTAATATATTTGAAGTTTGTAATGCAGCTAAATTAAATGTCTTAGAAGGAGCACTACATATAATTGAAAACTCTTTAAAAGATTCATCAACATTAAAGAAAGGAATATGTGTATGTCCTTGATAAACAAAATCCATATGAATTTCATCACTCACAACAATAACATTATGTTTTTTACAAATTGTTCCTATTTGATAAAGTTCTTCTTTTGTCCATACTCTTCCAATTGGATTATGTGGATTACATAAGATAAACATTTTCACATCATGATTAATAATTGTTTTTTCAAATAAATCAAAATCACATTGATAAGTATCATTATCAAAGAATAATGGACATTCTACAACAATTCTATCATTTAAATGAATAGAAGCATCAAACGGATAATAGACAGGTTTCATAATCATAATGTGATCTTTTTCTTGTGTATAAGCACGAACTGCTAATTTTAATGCAGCAACAACACCAGGAGTAGGAACAATCCATTCTTTTTCCACAATAAAATCATGTCTTGTTTTCATCCAATTCATAACAGCTTGATAATAACTATCAGTAGGTGCTGCATAACCAAAAATACCATGTTTCGCTCTTTTTTCTAAAGCCTCTACCACTTCTGGTAAAGTTTCAAAATCCATATCAGCTACCCACATTGGAACAATACGTGAATCTTGAGCTTTTTCTCCATCATATTTCACACTGTTTGTATGTTTTCTGTTAACTTCTTTATCAAAATTATACATCTTCTCTTAATACCTCTTTTCCAATAAATTGATTTTTAGAAAAATGAAATAAGGTTAAACCTAAAGCCATTGAAAGATTCAAAGAATCAATATTTTCACTATGAGGAATAAAAACACTTTGTCCATATTCTAAATAAGAATCTGGTAAACCACTACTTTCATTACCAAAAACTAAAGAATGAATATGATTTGTAGAAACTTTATGAATATTCTTAGCACCTTTTAGCATCAAAGGATAAAATTCATGATGTTGATATTGTTGATAATAAGTTTCAAAATCATCATAATATCTTACATTCAAATGAAAGATTGCTCCCATTGAAGCTCTTATAACCTTAGGATCAAAAACATCAACTGCTGGACGCACAATAATTAAATTTGTATATCCAAAACCTAACATTGTCCGCATAATTGTACCCATATTTCCCATATCCATAGGATTAACTAACACAACATGATGACCTTCTTGAATATCATTTTGATAAGTTTTAAAAATACCAATCGCAAAACAATTATTCTTTAAACTTAGTTTATCAATGGTTTTATCATGAATATCAATATGAATATGATGTTTTTGACATAACTCTTGAATTAAAGGATAACCTTTATTTTGTTCAATTGAAGAATGAACAACAACTCTTACTACATCTTGAGGTCTATTCTTTAATAATTCAATTGTTGGAAAAACACCTAATGTATAAGAAGTTTCATCACCTTTTTTATATACTTTCATTTTTCTACCTCTTTTCCTTATATATTATACAAAGAAACAGACTTCTTCACAACAAGAAATCTGTTTCATTCACTGTTACATCTTTTGATTATCTGCAAGCATTTGAGCTTTCTTATAATAATCACTGGCTTGCTTTATATCTTTATCTACATAGATACCTATACTATAAAAATAGCCTAATTTTAAACAAGCATCTTGACTACCCATTTTAGCAGACTGCTTTAAATAAACAATAGCTTGTTTATCATTTTGTTCAACCACTACACCATCAAATAACATCATAGCTAACTGATAAGCACAATCTTTATTTAAACAATAATAACCTTGCATAAAATAATGGTAAGCTTCTTTTTGATCTATATTTGTTCCTAATCCTAAAAATAAATATGTTCCTATTTTATATAAACATTCACCATTATATAACTTTGCTCCTTCATAAAAAGCTTGAAATGCATCTGAATATAAATGTTTTCTTTCTAACAACAATCCATAATAAAGATAACCCTCTTCATGATGACACTTTGATAAATATTGACAAGCTTTTTCATCATCACCTAATTGCATATAGTACGTTCCAAGTCTAAGCAAGCATAAATCATCTTCATAACTTTCATAATAAAGAAAAGCTTTTTCTATGTCTTGTTCAATACCATAACCAAACTCATACATATAACCAAGATAATAAGCACCACGATAATCTCCTTGACTAAACAATTCAGACATTAAAGCAAAAGATTTCTCATAATCTTGTTTAACCCCAAAACCTTCAAAATAAATTTTACCAATGACAAATAAATGATCTAAAGATTGTTGTTTTCTTGCCGACCATAACAAATCATCAATTTGTGGTATTTCAAAAGACATTTGATAATAATCTATAACTGCCATAAAAACATTCACCATAAATAAAGCATCATCTTCTTTTAAATAAGCTTCCTTAACAAGAAAATCAACATAACTACGACGTTCTCTTTCCTCATCAAAAATCAAAGCATCAAAAGCATACATTTTCATACCTTCAACAATCAAATATGCTTCATCAACAAGATAAGGTGCTTCTTCACTTAAAGCTTCAGCAAAACGTTCATAATCAAAGCGAATATTCTCTCCATAATAATCAAAAACATCAATCACTGCATCAATAATATCTATATCCATACTAACCCTTATTAATATCTTGAATAGATTTTAATTCTTTTATTGCATTATCTTTCAAAGATATAAAATGATCTTTTTCAAAATGTGCCCCTTGATCAATCAAAGATAATAATTCATCATATTCTTTCACAATCAAATCATATAAAGATTCTTTAATCACAAAATCTAATTCATTATTGGCTTGCATTGTTAATTGATTAATAGATTTATATTTATCCTTAAATAAAGTATCATAATCAATCTTTTGTTTCTTAGAAAATAGTCCCATATCATATCCTCCTTGTTTTTCTTATTATACCCATATTTTCAAACAAAAGTAAACATGCTATAATGTGGCAAAGGAGTGAAATTATGCAAAAACTAGCTTGTCCTAAATGTCATAAACCACTTGTTTTAGATGGTCGAAGTTATCGTTGTGAAAACAATCATTGTTATGACATTGCTAAAAGTCAATATATCAATTTATTATTAAATCCTGATAAGTCTACAAATAATCCTGGTGATAATAAAGAAAGTTTACTTTGTCGTAAGGCTTATTTAAATCAAGGTTATTATGATGTCATTTTAAATGAAGTTGTTTCTTATATTAAAGAACATTATCATAATGATATGCATATTCTTGATTTAGGTTGTGGTGAAGGTTATTATACATATCGTTTAAAAGAAGAATTAAATGATGATTCGACAATATATGGTTTAGATATTTCTAAAGATGGTGTGATGATGGCATCTAAATATACCAAAGATATTTATTGGATTGTTGGTAATTCAAAGAATATTCCTATTTGTGATCATTCTTTAGATGTGATTACAGCTTTATTTACTGTTGTTAATGCTGATGAAATCAAAAGATGTTTAAAAGAAGATGGTTATATGATTCATGTTACTGCTAATAATAAACATTTAATTGAATTTAAAGAATTGATATATGATGAAGTGAAAATCAAATCTGATGAACATATCCGTTTACCATTTCAAACATTAGAAAGTTATGATTTCAAAAAAACAATTCATTTAAGAAACAGAGAAGATACACTTAATCTTTTAAAGATGACACCACATTACTATCATATTAAAAAAGAAAAAAGACCAATCTTAGATACATTAAATGAATTTGATGTCACAATTGATATCAGAATTACAGTTTATGCAATATAAAGTTCATTACCCATATATCACATTTACAATTGATAATCCTATATCAATAGATGACTTCTTTTTACAATTTCATTTATCCAAGAAAACTATTCACTTATTAAAACAAAACAAAGACTATACAGTGAATAAAAGATTTGTATCATCATCAACCATATTAATCAAAGGAAACCAATTCACAATCAAAGCTTTTCAAGAAGATGATGGTATGTATCCACCTGTCTTTGAACCTATTGATATTGTTTATGAAGATGAATTCTTATTAATTGTTAATAAACCACCATTTATTCATGTTTATCCTGATGATCAAAATCAAACAAACTCATTATCTAACTTAGTCAGTGGTTATTATCATCAATGTGGATATAATCTTCCTATTCGTTATATTCATAGATTAGATTATGAAACAAGTGGATTAGTTATCTTTTGTAAATGTGCCTTGATTCAACCTTTATTAGATTATCAACTCTCTATCAAAGATATCAAAAGAAAATATATCGCTATTGTTGAAGGACAAATCAAAGGATATAAAGTTCATCATATCAATAAACCAATTGCTAGAGATAGACATCATAATCAAAGAATGAGAATTTCATCAACAGGTAAAGAAGCTTACACAAGCTATCAATGTCTTGCTTCTAAAAATCATCTTTCTATTGTAGAATGTACACTCCAAACAGGAAGAAAACATCAAATTAGAGTTCATATGTCATCTATTAATCATCCATTATTAGGCGACAAACTCTACAACAAAGAATCACCATTAATCAATAGACAAGCCTTACATGCTTATCAATTGATTTTCACACATCCTATCACAAAAGAAAAGATGACACTTGTGTGCCATCTCCCATTAGATATGAAACAAATTATTCATACAATTGATCCTAAACTATAGGATCTTTTTTTATAAGAAATATTCAAAAACTTCTAGATATTCTCTAGGTGTTTTCTTATTCAAAAGAACTCTATAACTAGAATTCTTCATCATCTTTTATTTGATAAGCTTCCATTAAATCATAATAGATTTCTATCATATCTTTTTTTATTTTTATTAACTCTAGAACTGTAATCACACAATTTAATATAATACACAATAAGAAATAAGCAATACCTGGAATAAAAAATACTATAGGATGTATTGCATACGAAAAAGGAGAAACAATAAAATTAAAAAGAAATGAATACCAAATCAAATCAAAAAAATAATCAACATTAAAATTAATATAAAACATATATACGGGAATAATTCTATTAGGTATATTTGCAACTGAACTACGAATAATTCCGTCATTAAACGTACCATCAGGATCAATGATTTTCCAAGTTCTAAAAAAATCTGCATCACCCTCATATCTATTCCTATCCAACAAAAATATCTTCCTTAATATTCTCTTTATCATTTACTCTATCTCCCTTGTCTATATTCTTTATTATACTAGGGGCTCACTATATAGTAAATGACTTTATAGTGAATTATTAATCATTACTAATTTTTATATACTAAATGTATAAAGGAGTTATGACATATGAATTATGGTCAATTAGTCATGAATATTGACAAAATACTAGATGAAAAAGGTATCAGCAAGAACAAAATATGTAAAGATTTAGACATACCTCGTTCTAATTTCAACAGATATTGTCGTAGTCAATTTCAACGTATAGATGCAAATCTTATATGTAAATTATGTTCTTATTTGGGATGCAATATAGGTGACATTATAACATACATCCCGCCTAAGAACGATCAGTGAAAAAATCCGTTATTTATATAATGGGTTTTTTCATTTTTTATTATAACACTATTATATTTATTTGTACAGCCTTTAGCAAACAATAATTACAAACAAATAAATTGCTTTTTTATAAGCAATTTTTTCATATCTTGTATTCTTAATACGGCTTACTCCTTATCTTTTTACCCATTAGAAATTGTCCTCTGTTTATCGTAACTTTTTGTGTTTTGTTCACTCACAAAACAATCTTTCACGCAACTTTTACGACGTTTATA
>Ga0129317_1001398_pt1 | contig 18027 bp, 22 predicted proteins | sample Cm1ome_FD_94430 | JGI IMG/M metagenome (GOLD analysis project Ga0129317, IMG submission 94430) | Eastern black-and-white colobus group fecal microbial communities from Wisconsin, USA - Cm1105 metagenome | ecosystem: Host-associated > Mammals > Digestive system > Large intestine > Fecal | place... | reverse complement strand
TGACGGAGACATACATCAGATGGAAAAAATCACAACGGGTGTGTCATACACCACGTCAGCGGTGGGGACGGGATACTGGTTACTGCAGCTGCTGGACAAAGTCTCTCCGTCCCAGTGGGTGGCGATAGGTGTGCTGGGGAGTCTGCTGTTTGGCCTGCTGACGTATCTGACTAACCTGTATTTCAAAATCAGAGAGGACCGTCGTAAGGCGGCGCGGGGGGAGTAAAGCGATGAAGAAAAAATACGAACTGGTTGTTAAAGGGATAAATAATTACCCGGATAAGATTACTGTTACTGTGGCACTGGAAATTGGTGGGTATCCGTCACTGTTGTTGCCAGATGTGGCGATTAGTCTTGACCGTACTGAAGGTGCCACGCTGGAGTTTTACGAAGCTGAGGCGAAAAAGCAGGCGAAGCAGTTTTTCATGGATGTTGCTGCCGGGTTATGTGAAGGGGATGGTCCGTTGCCGGAAAAGCGCCCCGTCATTTTAGAGGCGCAGGATGTGTTGATAACCTACAGAGGAAAACTACCGGGAATAATTACTGGTTCTCTGAAGACTCCACCGCTGGCCTGAAGACTTAACATATCCAGGGATTTGAAATCGATAAACCCTGATAAATATCCATGAACACCAAAATCAAATACGGCCTGTCGGCTGCCGTTCTGGCGCTGATTGCCGCAGGTGCGCCTGCGCCTGAAATCCTCGACCAGTTTCTGGATGAAAAGGAAGGTAACCACACCACGGCATACCGTGATGGCGCGGGTATCTGGACCATCTGTCGCGGTGCCATTCTGGTGGATAGTAAACCTGTCGTCCCGGGCATGAAGTTGTCGAAGGAAAAATGCGACCAGGTTAACGCCATTGAACGTGATAAGGCGCTGGCATGGGTGGAGAAAAACATCAGAGTGCCACTGACCGAACCCCAGAAAGCGGGGATCGCGTCATTCTGTCCGTACAACATTGGTCCCGGTAAGTGTTTCCCGTCGACGTTTTATAAACGAATTAATGCAGGTGATCGAAAAGGTGCCTGCGAAGCGATTCGCTGGTGGATTAAGGACGGTGGCAGAGACTGCCGTATTCGCTCAAACAACTGTTACGGTCAGGTATCCCGTCGCGACCAGGAGAGTGCGCTGGCGTGCTGGGGAATTGACAGATAAGCAGAATATTTTGCTGAAAAATAAGGCGTGGCCACGCGGGCGGATAACACGAAATCCTGCGAACTGGCGAAACGTAAGTGAATAAAAGTAAAAACCCCGTTTGTTGGCACCAAGCGGGGTTTTGTGTTTCTGACCTTGAGTAAGGCAAGGGAGAACATGGCGAAGTATAAACGAATTCTGTTGAGGTTGACCATGAAAAACGGCCTTGAACTGAAAGCGCCTGTAACTGATGACATCAGCAGAGCACTGGCTTTTGCCATTAAGTGGGTGGCGGTCGGTGTTGCTGTGTCCCCGATGCTGTATGGGCTGGCAAAACTGGTCATTGCGTTGAAATCGTGAAGGGAGGATTAAGCATGTCAGACAAACTCATAACGCTGGCGAAGATCCTCTGTGTAATTGTCGGCATTTCATTTTCACTAATGCTGGTTGCTCTTTTTCTTTCCATGGCCTGGATGATGTTGTCTTCGTCGGGGCTGCTGGGGTGAACATAAACCGAATGCTTTCCGCGTTTATCGTTATTCTGCTGGTGGCCTGTGGTGCGCTGTGGATGGCAACAGACCATTACCGTGATAACGCGATTACCTACAAAGCGCAGCGCGATAACAAAGCCAGTGAACTGAAGCTGGCGAACGCAACCATTACTGATATGCAGGTGCGCCAGCGCGATGTTGCTGCGCTCGATGCAAAATACTCGAGGGAATTAGCCGATGCGAGAGCTGAAAATGAAACTCTTCGCGCTGACGTTGCCGCTGGTCGTAAGCGCCTGCGGATCAACGCCACCTGTCCAGGCTCCGTGCGTGAAGCCCCCACCACCTCCGGCGTGGATAATGCAACCGGCCCCCGACTGGCAGACACCGCTGAACGGGATTATTTCATCCTCAGAGAACGGTTGATGACAATGCAGAAGCAGCTGGAAGGGGCGCAGGAATATATCCGCACTCAGTGCACTAAGCTGGCTTTTTATTATCCGGAGGATATATGAAGAAATTACTGGTAACCGTAAAGCCTTTTCAGGGAACAATTCTGTTCCGTATTTTGCAGCGTGGTCGTGTTCTTGTTGAAGGTTCGTTCAGTGGTAAATGTACGCAATTACACTCCCGGACCTTTCAGGTGAATGCCACGAATGAAGAGCTAACCGTGGAGTGTACGATGAATGCCGCTAAATGCCGCATGGTATCCGCTGCATTACAGCCAGTGTGTTGAGCGACCTTATTATCCATGCGCGGTATTGTCGCCGTATTCCCGCATTAACAGAGACCGCAGCCCGACCGGGAGACTCCTCTTCGCGAGTGTGCGGGGATAATCAAAAACGATACACACCGGGGTTTACCGCGTTAACGGAGCGCGGCGTTGCCCCTCATAGTCGCCTGTCCGGTGCGATGGTGGAAGAAGCCGGACGATGTGTTACCTCGCAAGCCCTGTTATGTGTCTGATTTGTGATTTAAGTCGGATAATTGTCGTTGCCATCAAGCAGAGGATTGATGACCGACAGGGTGGCATTGTTAGAATAAGACTTATTCTTATCTGTGCCGGGAATGAAAATGAAAAGAAATCTTCCGTTAATTATTTTGTTGTCTTCTCTGGTTATGGGCTGTACGCAACATAAAACAGATATGCCCCGACAGTTGGTTAAGGCATTACCACAATATCCGGCCTATGCAGCGGCAAATTATATAAAGGGACGGGTTGATGTGAAGTTTGATATTGGTGCTGATGGTACTGTCACCCGAATTGAGTTTATCCGTTCAGAGCCGCACCATCTGTTTGATGAGCAGGTTGTAAAGGCGATGGCAAAATGGCGATTTGAGAAGGACAGGCCGCGTAAAGGCGTGAAGAAAACGTTTATCTTTAGTCCTTCTGCACCCTGATTATTTCATCAGAAATTAATTATCACTCTGTTGTTATTCTGTACATTCCGGCTGGGTAAGTCTTGTTCCGCCGGGTATGAAGATGAAATATTGTTGGAGGACAGTGGGTGCCTGCTCCTGTAACCGAACGTTCATTTCTCGTTATTTGTCATGCTGGCCGGACGCAGATGCGTTGCATCTGTTGCCAGCCTTCTCCTGCAGGCTTCAATAACCCACGCTGAAAAGTTACCGGAACCTTTATGTTCAAGGGCGATATTGATCTGTTCAATCATGTGATTGGGGAAACGGATATTGCGGGTTGTGGTTCTGCGGGTCCGGTTTTTCGATGACATATTTATTTCCTTTACTGATTGCCATATGACGGGGATTTTACATGGCTGAGCTTCGTACACTCCAGAGCAGAATCAAAACACTGAATACCCGACGGGTGAATATTCTGAAGGGTGAACAGCGTCGTGTCAGTGGCAGTGCACGTGTTTCCCTCAAGCGTCATATCTGGCTCAGGGATGCCGGGCAGTGCCGTCTCTGTGGTCGTGTGGTTGACCTCTGTGACAGTGAACTCGATCACCGAATTGCACTTCAGTTCGGTGGTGGTAATGAGGAGACGAATCTCTGGACGCTCTGTACCGAATGCCATCGACAAAAGTCTGCTCGTGAAGCGGTGAGTGGTATGCCGGACCCGATGCTGCCGGAGGTGTCCAGAGGTCATGGCAGAGCGGACGACATCATCGGACTGTAACCCGACCCGGGGGGGGATCATCCGGCGAAAAAAACGATCGCCCCGGACACCGCCCCCCGTCTCATGCAGAGAAAAAATTCCTGTTTCAGGCCAGTTAACATGTTAACTGGCTGCCCGGGCATTTTTGCGGTTTTTATCTTTATTATTCAGTTTGTTGTGCGAAAAAAATGTTAACTGGCTTTTTCAGCAAATGTTAACCAGGCAGCAGTTAACATTTGCGGCATGAGACGCCGGGAAAAATGGGCTGAACCATACCCGGCTGAGTGCGTTATGGACCCGGGAGGAGGCTGTGCTGACAACGCAAAAACGAAAATTTGCGCTGGCGCTCATGTCCGGGAAAAACAAAACAGCGTCAGCCATTGCCGCCGGTTATTCGGCGAAGACCGCCAGGGTTAAAGGCTCGCAGCTGGCAAAAGATCCGGAGGTGCTCGCGTTTATAGCCCGTAAACAGTGCGAAACGGTGGAGGTGGATGAGGTTCCTGTTTACCGGCAGAAAAAATCAGAGCAGGAGGATAAACCCCGTCGCCGTGAGGTGGCTGCAATACCACAGCCGGACGAAAACAATCCGGAGATGCCTCCGCCCGCGGTGATATCTCATGGTATTGAATATATGGAGGATGGTCTTCCCGATCCGGTGAAAGCTATGGGGCAGATCCTGGTGGAAAACCTGATAATTGACCCGAAACTGGCACTGGATGCGGCCTGGCGACTGGCGCAGTTCACACACCATAAAAAAGGCGATGCCGGTAAAAAATCGGCAAAAGGTGATGCCGCGAAAAAAGCGGCTAACCGTTTTGCGGTGCCACCACCTCCCCGACTGGTGGTGAATAACCAGAATGAGGAAAGCGGATGATACCTGTATGGAGCACGGCATGTCCGGACTGGGCAGAGCGCCTGAAAAAGGGGCTGTCGATTATTCCGGATCCGATTTATCCGGACGAGGCCGCACATGCCCTGGCGATTTTTAAACAACTGCGGATTGTGGATGCACCTGGTAGCCCGACGTTCGGGGAGTCCTGTGCACCGTGGGTGTTTGACCTGGTGGCGGCCCTGTTTGGCTCCTACGATGCGCAGACCGGTGTACGCCATATCAAGGAAGTTTTTATCCTTATCCCCAAGAAAAACTCGAAGTCCACGCTGGCCGCGGGGATCATGATGACGGCGCTGTTACTGAACTGGCGGCAGGCGGCGGGTTACACGATTCTGGCCCCGACTGTGGAGGTGGCGGCCAACGCCTTCAACCCTGCCCGGGATATGGTACGACGTGACGATGATCTGGATGACCTCTGCCAGGTACAGACCCATATCCGGACCATCACCCACAGGGTGACAGACACCACCCTGAAGGTGGTGGCAGCCGATCCGAATACGGTGTCCGGTATCAAGTCCGTGGGGACACTGATTGATGAACTGTGGCTGTTTGGCAAGCAGTGCAAGGCGGAGGACATGTTACGTGAAGCCATAGGCGGCCTTGCCTCCCGCCCGGAAGGGTTTGTGGTGTACACAACCACCCAGTCGAATGAACCGCCTGCCGGGGTGTTCAGACAGAAACTGCAGTACGCCCGGGATGTCCGTGACGGCAAAATTCATGATCCGCACTTTCTGCCGGTGATTTTTGAGCATCCTCCTGAAATGGTGGAAAGCGGGGCTCACCTGCTGATGGAAAACCTCGCCATGGTTAACCCGAATCTCGGTTATTCGGTGGATGAGGCTTTTCTGTACCGGGAGTACCGTAAAGCCCGGGAGGCTGGTGAGGAAGCATTTCGTGGCTTCATGTCAAAACACGCCAATGTGGAAATCGGTCTTGCCCTGCGTTCTGACCGCTGGGCGGGCGCGGATTTCTGGGAGCAGCAGGGCCGTTGTATCAGCCTGGACGATATCCTGCGTCGTGCTGATGTGGTGACGGTGGGGATTGACGGCGGAGGGCTGGATGATCTGCTGGGGATGTATGTGATTGGGCGTGACCGGGAGACCCGCGAATGGCTGGGCTGGGGCCATGCCTGGGCGCATGAAACCGCGGTGGTCCGACGGAAGAGCGAGGCGTCCCGGTTTCAGGATCTTGTTGCCTGTGGAGATATGACCATTGTCCGGCGTGTCGGGGATGACACGGCGGAAGTGGCGGAATATGTGCGTCGCATTCATGAGGCTGAGTTACTGGACCATATCGGTATTGACCCGTCAGGGGTGGGGCAGATTCTGGATTCACTGGCGGAAGCCGGGATCCCCGACGGAATTGTGGTGGGGATAAGCCAGGGCTGGAAACTGGGCGGGGCCATCAAAACCACCGAGCGCAAACTGGCTGAAGGGGTGCTGATTCACGGTGATCAGCCCCTGATGGCCTGGTGTGTCGGTAATGCCCGGGTGGAGCCTAAAGGTAACGCCATTCTTATCACCAAACAGGCCAGTGGACGGGGAAAAATTGACCCGCTGATGGCGCTGTTCAATGCGGTCTCCCTGATGTCCCTCAACCCGGAACCGAAAAAGAAAGAATATGCGGTTTTTTTCATATAACCCTGTTCACACTGTAACCATCACGAACCGCTCCGGCGGTTTTTTTATTTTCAGGAGGCTGATGTGACTCTTAAACGGGCCTGTTCCCTGCTGACGGTGAAATCCTTCAGTGAGGATGAACGGGTGATCACCGGGATTGCGTCAACGCCTTCTCCGGATCGGGATGGTGACATCCTGGAGCCGGAGGGGGCGGAGTTTGGCAGTACGATCCCGTTTCTCTGGCAGCATGACCATTCCCGCCCTGTAGGCCAGTGTACGGTGCGTCGGGTCAGGGAAGGGCTGGAAATCACGGCAATGCTGGTGAAGCCGGAGCCGGGGATGCCCTCCCAGATGGCAGCCCGGCTGGATGAGGCCTGGGCTGCCATTAAGACCGGGCTGGTCAGGGGGCTTTCTGTGGGCTTCCGGCCCCATGAATACACTTATCTGGACGGAGGCGGACTGCATTTTCTGCGCTGGGAGCTGATGGAGGTGTCTGCCGTCACCGTGCCCGCGAATGCGGAATGCACCATCCAGACCATTAAATCTTTCGACCGCCCGTTTTCTGCCGCGTCCGGCAACCGGAAACCGGTGGTGAAAATCGCATCTTCTGCCGGCGCTTCGGCACAGTCAATAACCTCTTTTCATAAGGAAAAGTCAGCAATGAATACTGGTGAACAGATTAAAAGTTTTGAAAACAAGCGTGCGGCGCTGGCAGCCTCCCTTGAGGAGATCATGAACAAAGCCGCAGAGGAAGGCCGCACACTGGATGTGGAAGAGGAAGAGCACTACGACAACACCGCAGCGGAAATCCGTCAGGTGGATGCGCACCTGAAGCGTCTGCGTGAACTGGAAACCAGTAAGGCCGCCACGGCACAGCCGGTGAAACAGGCCGGTAACGGGAATGTGGCCACGGTGGCTTCAGCGCCGGTGATCCGTGTTGAGCAGAAACTGGAGAAGGGGATTGGTTTCGCCCGCTTTGCCAAATCACTGGCCGCGGCTAAAGGTGTCCGCTCTGAAGCCCTGGAAGTGGCCCGTCGTCAGTATCCGGATGACAGCCGTCTGCATCATGTCCTGAAATCGGCGGTGGGGGCAGGGACCACCACGGACCCACAGTGGGCAGGCAGCCTGTCTGAATATCAGGAATATGCGCAGGACTTTATTGATTACCTGCGTCCGCAGACCATTATCGGGCGATTTGGTCAGGGCGGGATCCCTGCACTTCGTCAGGTGCCGTTCAATATCCGCGTGCATGCCCAGGTGTCCGGCGGTGCTGCCGGCTGGGTGGGGGAGGGTAAGGCCAGACCCCTGACGAAGTTTGATTTTGAGTCCATCACCTTCAGTCATGCGAAGGTGTCGGCCATTGCGGTACTGACGGAAGAGCTGATCCGTTTTTCCAGTCCGGCAGCTGATGCGCTGGTCCGTAATGCGCTGGCAGAAGCGGTGGTGGCGCGTCTGGACACAGACTTTGTGGACCCGAAAAAAGCTGCAGTGGCAGATGTCTCCCCGGCGTCCATCACTCATGATGTGAAGGGCACGGCATCAACCGGTAACCCGGATGCGGATGCCGAGGCCGCGTTTGGCCAGTTTGTGACGGCAAATCTGCAGCCCACCGGTGCGGTCTGGCTGATGTCCAGCACGAATGCCCTGGCGCTGTCCATGCGTAAAAATGCGCTGGGGCAGAAGGAATATCCGGACATGACCCTGCTGGGCGGGACCTTCCAGGGGCTGCCGGTGATTGTCTCCCAGTATGTGGGTGACCAGCTGGTACTGGTGAATGCGCCGGATATTTATCTGGCTGATGACGGCGGTGTGGCGGTGGATATGTCCCGTGAAGCGTCACTGGAGATGCAGTCTGAACCGACCAGCGACAGCAGCACACCGTCACCGGTGGAGCTGGTCTCCATGTTTCAGACCGGCAGCGTGGCCATCCGTGCGGAGCGCTGGATCAACTGGCGTCGTCGCCGTACCGCGGCAGTGGCGGTGATCACCGGTGTGAACTACGGAACTGCGTCCGGCGGCTGAGTCTGATGAGGAGGGCGGGAGGCGCGAGCTTCCCGCAGTAACAGATGGCAAAAATCCAGTATCTGCAGGGCACGCATGATGCCCGGGCCGGGGATATCCGTGATGTGGCACAGCCGTGTGCGGAGGTGCTGGTTCGCCTGGGGAAGGCGGAGTACATCACAGCGCGACGTCCGGCAGGTCAGAAAAAGAAACATGATGCGGAGCATAGCGAATGTGGAACTTTTTGCGACGAACCCGAAAAAACCAGAAATCAGGACGTGATGTAAAAGAGGTGGGCTGGACCAGCCTGTTTCAGGCGGTGGCTGAGCCCTTTGCCGGCGCCTGGCAGCAGGGTGTGAAAGCCGATCCGGAAAGTGTCCTCTCCTTTCATGCGGTGTTTTCTTGCATTTCGCTGATATCCCAGGATATCGCCAAAATGCGGCTGCGCCTGATGCAGACGGATACACAGGGGATCCGCTGTGAAAAACGGCAGGGGGATATTGCCCGTCTCTGTCGTCGTCCCAATGCACAGCAGAATCGTATCCAGTTTTTTGAACTGTGGCTGAACGCCAAACTGCGTCACGGCAATACGGTGGTGCTGAAAATCCGTAACTCCCGGGGGCAGATCAAAGAACTGCGTATTCTGGACTGGAGCCGGGTTGAACCTCTGGTGGCGGATGACGGCGAGGTGTTCTATCGCATCACGCCGGACCGGAACTGCGGGATCACGGAGGCGGTGACGGTGCCTGCCCGGGAAGTGATCCACGACCGGTTTAACTGTTTTTTTCATCCGCTTGTGGGGCTGCCGCCGGTGTATGCCGCCGGGCTGGCGGCCACGCAGGGGCATCATATTCAGGAAAATTCGACGTCTTTTTTCAGAAATGGCGGCAGGCCGTCCGGGGTGATTGAGATCCCCGGCAGTATTACGGAAGAAAATGCGAAAAAACTGAAGAGCAACTGGGACAGCGGGTATACCGGCGAAAATGCGGGGAAAACGGCCATTCTGAGCAACGGGGCAAAATACAACCCCACGACGTTTTCACCGGTGGATGCGCAGACGGTGGAACAACTGAAGATGACCGCTGAAATTGTCTGTTCGGTGTTCCGTGTCCCGGCCTACAAGATTGGCGTTGGCCAGCCACCTTCCAGTGACAACGTGGAGGCGCTGGAGCAGCAGTATTATTCCCAGTGCCTGCAGACGCTGATTGAGTCCATTGAACTGTTACTGGATGAGGCGCTGGAAACGGGGGAAAACGAGAGTACGGAGTTTGACGTCACCACACTGCTGAGAATGGACAGCGAACGGCGCATGAAAACGCTGGGTGAGTCGGTGAAAAATACGCTTCTCACGCCCAATGAGGCCCGTAAACGTGAGAACCTGCCGCCCCTTGCGGGAGGTGATGCACTGTATCTTCAGCAGCAGAACTACAGTCTGGAGGCGCTGTCCCGTCGTGATGCCCGTGAAGATCCGTTCGCGTCGACCGGGAAAACGGCCTTAGCGCAACCGCCTGACGGCGCATCTGACGGTAATAAGGCAATCACTGAAACAGAGCATGATGCGGTGAAGGCGATGTTCAGGGGGATTCTGAAAAAATGAATGAACGTGAACTGTCCATTATCCGTGCGCTGGGTGAAGAATTTTCCGCAGTGCTGGCGGATTTACAGCGCACATTTGAGGGGAAAATAGCTGCGCAGGCACAAACGTTTGAAGAAAAACTGGCGTCCCTGTCTGTGGTATTACAGAAGTGCGTGACGGGCGATGATATGCGTCCGATGCTTGAGCAGATGGTGAAGGAGGCGGTAAGCCATATCCCTGTTCCGCGTGACGGTCGTGACTACGATCCGGATGTTCTGCAGAAGGCGGTGAATGATGCGGTCGCAAATATTCCACAGCCGGCGGACGGTAAAAGTCTCACCCCGGATGATGTGCGTCCGATGCTTGAGCAGATGGTGAAAGAGGCCGTAAGCCATATCCCTGCTCCGCGTGACGGTCGTGATTACGATCCGGAAGTACTGAAGCTGGCGGTGAATGATGCGGTCGGGAGAATTCCGGTACCGGCGGACGGCAAAAGTATCACCCCCGATGATGTGCGTCCGATGCTTGAGCAGATGGTGAAAGAGGCTGTAAGCCATATCCCTGCTCCGCGTGATGGTCGTGACTACGATCCGGATGTTCTGCGGAAGGCGGTTCTGGAGGCGGTGAATGCCCTGCCGGCTCCGCAGGACGGGCGTGATGCCACGGCTCTGGAAGTGCTCCCCGCCATTGACGATCAAAAATCCTTTCCCCGGGGCACGTATGCCACACACCTGGGAGGATTCTGGCGGGCGTATGAAAAAACGCACGGGATGCGGGGATGGGAATGCCTGGTTGACGGGGTGGCGGATATTGACGTCAGTATGACGGGGGAGCGGTTGTTCTCTGTGGTGATCCGGCACAGCAGTGGCCAGCGTACGGAAAAAACATTTTCCCTGCCGGTGATGCTCTACCGCGGTGTGTTCAGAGCCGGTGAAACCTACCACCCCGGCGATACGGTGACGTGGGGGGGCTCGCTGTGGCACTGCAACAGTATGACCGGTGATAAACCCGGAGAAGCTCATTCATCAGGCTGGACCCTGGCTGCAAAACGTGGACGGGATGCAGGAGGCGGAAAATGACGGCATTACTGACACTGGAAGAGATCAAGGCACATCTGCGTGTTGACCATGACGCGGATGATGACATGCTGATGGACAAGGTTCGTCAGGCTACCGCCGTGCTGCTGGCCTACATTCAGGGCAGCCGGGATAAAGTGATTAGTGAGGACGGTGAGCTGATCCCGGGCGAGGCATTAACCCGGATGAAGGGGGCTGCCATGCGACTGACCGGGATGCTGTACCGGAATCCGGATCTTGCTGAGCGGGAAGACCTCGTGCAGGGGGAACTGCCGTTTTCTGTGTCCGTGCTGATTTACGATTTGCGTTGTCCGACGGTGTTATGAGGAGGGAGGAATGGCAATATCTGCAGGTCGTCTGACACAGATGATAAGTGTTCTGAACCCGGTGTTAACCCGTAATGCTGCCGGAGAAATGACGGAAGAATGGGTGTCATGCGGGAAAATTCATGCGGATATCCGTGGCAGGAGCAGCCGGGAGCGGATGCAGTCCGGTGCGGAAATGGCGCAGGCGGAAATCCGCATCTGGGTGCGCGGTCAGTCCGGCCGGGAAATCACGGCAGCGTCACGGCTTCATGTGCTGAGTGGTCCATGGCGTGACCGGATCCTGAACGTTGTCGGGCTGCCCGTGCCGGATGCGACCGGCGGGCGTCTGGAAATTCTCTGTCGGCTGGGAGGGGAAAAATGATCGAAACCCTGCTGGATTTTTCGGGGCTGGAGGACATCAGCCGCGATTTGCAGCTTCTGAGTGGTGCGGAAAACAACCGGGTGCTGCGTGAGGCAACCCGTGCGGGTGCGAATGTGCTGAAAGAAGAAGTGGTGTCACGGGCACCGGTACGCAGGGGAAAACTGCGCCGCAATGTGGTGGTCCTTTCCCGGCGCTCCCGCGATGGCGGGATGGAATCCGGTGTCCATATCCGTGGTGTTAATCCGGACACCGGTAACAGCGATAACACCATGAAGGCGGATAACCCGCGCAATGCTTTCTACTGGCGGTTTGTGGAAATGGGGACCGTGAATATGCCACCGCACCCGTTTGTGCGCCCGGCATTTGATGTGCGCAGTGAACAGGCAGCTCAGGTGGCGATTGCGCGGATGAACCGGGCCATTGATGAGGTACTGAGACGATGACGGAGGCGGATTTGTATCCTCATCTGGCGCATCTTGCCGGCGGGCAGGTGTACCCGTATGTGGTCCCCCTGCTGGATGGCAGGCCGTCGGTGGCGCTTCCGTGGGTGGTTTTCAGCCTGATTTCATCGGTGTCGGCGGACGTGATGGGCGGGCAGGCGGAGTCCTCAGTGTCGGTGCAGATAGACGTTTATGCCGGGACTGTGACGCAGGCGCGTCAGATACGTCAGGACGCCCGTGAAGCCATAATGCTGCTGGCCCCGGGATCCGTCAGTGAAATGCAGAGCTATATTCCGGAAAACCGCTGTTACCGTGCAACCCTGGAATTTCAGGTCACGGTGTAATTTTTTCAACAGAACCCATAACCCGCCGCGTGCGGGTTTTTTATTATCAGGAGGCAGAATGTCTGCTTTGTATGAACGTTCACAGCTGACGCAGGTGATGATTTCATCTGCCCCGGCGACTGCTGAAACCATGGAGAAGGCGGAATATCTGCGCCTGGACTGCACCATCAAGGAAGTCCAGTTCACCGCCGGTCAGAAACAGGATATTGATGTGACCACGCTCTGCTCCACAGAGCAGGAGAACATCAACGGTCTGGGGGCGTCGTCCGAGATTTCCATGTCGGGTAATTTTTATCTGAATCAGGCCCAGAACGCCCTGCGTGATGCCTATGACAATGACACGGTGTATGCGTTTAAGGTGCAGTTTCCGTCCGGTAAGGGCTTTAAGTTCCTGGCGGAAGTGCGTCAGCACACCTGGTCATCCGGTACCAACGGCGTGGTGGCTGCAACGTTCTCACTTCGCCTGAAGGGTAAACCGGTGTCCTATGTGGTACCGCTGGCGTTTGTGAAAAATCCGGAGAAGACACTTACCGTGAATACCGGTGCGCTGCTGACAATGTCAGTCAGTGTCAACGGGGGAACGCCGCCTTATAAACACGCCTGGAAGAAGGATGGTCAGCCGGTAGAGGGACAGACTACTGACACTTTCAGTAAAGCCAATGCGCAGTCAGGTGATAAGGGGGCTTATACCTGCGAGGTAACGGATTCTGCAGAACAGCCGCAGAGCATTACCTCTGATGCGTGTACAGTAACGGTTAATGGTGCGGGCGGATAAGGCTTATGGCAAAAGATCTGAAAACACTGGCGCTGGCCAGACTGTCGGGGTTCCGTCATAAAACGGTGAAGGTGCCGGAATGGGGAAATGTCAGCGTGGTGCTGCGGGAGCCTTCGGCAGAGGCCTGGTATCTGTGGCAGGAAGTGCTCAATGGTGATGGAGAGGATGACGATACCCTGTCGGTGGTGGCGAAAACCCGCCGTAACCTGGAAGCAGATGTGACGCTGTTCTGCGATGTCCTGTGTGATACTGACCTGCAACGGGTGTTCACTCCGGACGACCGTGAGCAGGTGCTGGCCGTCTATGGTCCGGTACATGCCCGGTTGCTGCGTCAGGCACTGGAACTGATCGCTGATGCAGAGTCGGCCAGAAAAAAGTAGCCCGCCCGGAAATTCGCTTTCTGATGCGACTTGCGCTCCGTCTGGGGCGCACCTTATCCGAACTGCGGCACAGCCTGAGTGCGAGCGAGGCGATGATGTGGATGGAGTTTGACAGGGTGTCCCCGCTGGGTGATGAGCGCGGGGATATCCGTAATGCACAGATCGTGAAAGCGGTTTTCGGGGCACAGGGGATGAATGTTGCACTGAAGGACGCCATGCTCTGCTGGGGCGAGGATGAGGATAAGCCGGAGGTGGATCCGTTTGCGGCGCTGGAAGACGCGCTGAGCCTTGCAGCACAGTCATGAATGATGAGAACCGCTGAGGCGGTTTTTTTACGCCCGGAGAAAGGTGAATGGCGACGTTACGTGAACTGATTATCAAAATTTCGGCAAATTCACAGTCATTCCAGTCGGAGATCCAGCGGGCTTCCCGTATGGGCAGTGAATATTACCGGACCCTGCAGAATGGCGGGCGTCAGGCCGCTGCGGCAGCCCGGGAGCAGCGACGTGCCCTGGCAGAACTGAACAGCCAGTTGACGGAAATCCGCGCTTCGGCTGTCGGAATGGCTGGCGCATTTGCCGGTGCCTTTGCCACCGGACACCTGATTTCACTGGCTGATGAGTGGAGTTCCGTGAATGCCCGTCTGAAACAGGCATCACAGTCATCCGATGAATTTTCGTCATCACAGAAAGTGCTGATGGATATCAGTCAGCGGACAGGTACCGCTTTTTCGGATAATGCGGCCCTGTTTGCCCGTTCGGCTGCCTCGATGCGTGAATATGGTTACAGTGCCGGTGATGTACTGAAGGTGACGGAGGCCATTTCCACGGGGCTGAAAATCTCCGGTGCCAGTACGGCTGAGGCGGGTTCGGTGATCACCCAGTTCAGCCAGGCGCTGGCACAGGGTGTGTTGCGCGGTGAGGAATTTAATTCGGTCAATGAAAGTGGTGACCGGATCATTCGTGCACTGGCTGCAGGCATGGGCGTGGCCCGTAAAGATCTGAAGGCGATGGCGGACGATGGTCAACTGACGGCGGATAAAGTCGTGCCCGCGTTAATCAGCCAGCTGGGGACATTGCGTGATGAATATGCCGCCATGCCGGAAACGGTCTCTGACGGGATCACAAAGGTGGAAAACGCCTTTATGGCCTGGGTGGGTGGTGCGAATGAGGCCAGCGGGGTGACGAAAACGCTCTCCGGCGTGCTGAACGGTGTTGCCGGACAGATTGATAATGTGGCAACAGCCGTGGGCGCGCTGGTTGCCGTCGGGGTTGCCCGGTACTTTGGCAATATGGCCTCCGGAGCGATGTCTGCCACGGCAGGACTTGTGACGGCTGCACGTAATGAAGTTGCACTGGCGGAAGCACAGTTCAGGGGAACGCAGATTGCCACGGCGCGGGCAAGGGCAGCCGTGTACCGTGCTCAGCAGGCCGTGGCGGCAGCCCGCGGGACGGAGATGCAGATTGCTGCAGAGGCCCGTCTGGCGGCCACACAGGAACGCCTGAACAGAAATATTGCTGCCAGAAGCGCCGCCCAGAATGCGCTGAACAGTACAACGGCGGTGGGCTCACGTCTGATGAGCGGTGCGCTGGGGCTGGTTGGTGGCGTACCCGGACTGGTGATGCTGGGGGCTGCAGCATGGTACACGCTGTACCAGAATCAGGAGCAGGCCAGGGAGTCTGCGCGCCAGTATGCACTGACGATAGATGAAATCGCGCATAAAACGCCGTCAATGTCTTTGCCTGAAGCCTCAGATAATGAAGGACGAACACGGGCGGCGCTGACAGAGCAGAACCGGCTGATTGATGAACAGGCCAGTCGGGTGAAATCCCTGCAGGAAAAAATCGCAGGATATCAGTATGTTCTGGCGAACCCGGGCTGGACGACCGGTGACGGATTCATGATAAACCATCTGACCTCGGTGAAGACCGTAACGGAAGGGCTTGCTCAGGCAACAGAGCAGCTTGCCGTTGAGCAGTCCCGTCTGGCACAGATGCAGGAAAAAGCGCAGTCCATTCAGGATGTGCTTGCCGGGCTGGAAGACCGTCGTGTGGCGTTAATTCGTCAGCAGGCGGCAGAGCAGAATAAGGTGTACCAGTCCATGCTGGTTATGAACGGTCAGCATACGGAATTCAACCGTCTGCTGGGGCTGGGTAATGAACTGCTTCAGCAGCGGCAGGGACTGGTGAATGTGCCGTTACGGCTGCCACAGGCCACTCTGGATGATAAACAGCAGAGTGCCCTGACAAAAACAGAGCGTGAGCTGGCCCTGTCCAGACTGAAAGGGGAAGAAAAAGAGCGCGTCCGGCTGGGGTATGCGGCGGATGACCTCGGTTTTGTGGGTGAACCGTATCAGGAGGCGAGACAACGTTATATCAGTAATGCCCTGGAAGCCTGGCGCAATAACGAGGCGAATAAACCCAAATCCCGGGGTGGAAAATCAGAGACGGAAAAAGCGGAAGACAGTTTTTCCCGGCTGCTGAAGCAGCAGAAAGAGCAACTGGCACTTGCGGGGCAGAATACAGAGCTGGCGAAGCTGAAATACCAGACTGCGCAGGGCGAACTGAAAACCCTGACGGAGATGCAGAAGCAGGAACTGCTGCGCAATGCGGCCCTGATTGACCAGCAAAAAATCCGGGAACAGTTGCGGTCCCGGGAAGAGACCCTGAAGAATGATAATGTGGCTGCGCGTGCATCAAATGAAGCGGAACTGCTGGGGTACGGGCAGGGAGAGCGGCTCCGTGAACGCATGCGGGAGTTGCAGCAGATCCGCGACAGTTTCCGCCAGAAGGATGCGGACCTTCAGTCTCAGTATCAGACCGGGGATATCAGTGAGGATTTTTACAGACAGGCGCTGGCACAGAACGCGCAGTATCTGAGTGAACGTCTGAAAGAGCAGGAAGCCTTTTATGCCGAATCGGATGTGCAGCGTGCGGACTGGCAGAAAGGGCTGCAGGAGGGATTCAGTAACTGGGTGGATAATGCGTCCGATTACGCCTCACAGGCAGCACAGCTTGCGACGGAGGGTATCTCAGGGATGGTGAATAACATCACGGAGATGCTGAACGGAAATAAAGTGGAATGGCGCAGCTGGGCCTCATCAGTGCTGCAGGAAATATCAAAAGTTCTTATGAATGCCGCGATTGTCAACGGAATTAAGACGGCGGCAAACGGTATGTCCGGTGCGGGAGGATTTCTCGGCAGCATTGGTGACTGGCTGGGCGGGGCGGTGGCCAATGCAAAAGGCGGCGTGTATACCTCGGCAAACCTGAGTGCGTACAGCAACAGTATTGTGGATACGCCCACGTACTTTGCCTTTGCAAAAGGGGCGGGACTGATGGGGGAGGCCGGACCTGAAGCCATTATGCCTCTGACGCGGGCGGCGGATGGCTCGCTGGGTGTGCGAGCGGTGGGCAGTATGTACGGCAGTGCGGGTCTGGTGTATTCCCCGGTCTACCATATCGCCATTCAGAATGACGGGACTAATGGCCAGATAGGGCCGGAGGCGGCAGGCAGCCTTGTGCAACTGATTGACCAGCGGGTGCAGGCGGTGATGCTGTCCATGCGACGTGACGGAGGAATGCTGAGTGGCTGAGATAAAAACGCTGCATCTGGTCCCGCGTGAAGGGATGCAGGTGAGTGAGAAGCCGTCGGTGGTGAGGGTGCGGTTTGGTGACGGTTATGAACAGCGCCGCCCCACAGGGCTGAATCCTCAACTGAAGACGTTTCAGGCGGTGTTCCGGGTGACGGATGAGTCAACCCGGCGCTGGCTGGAAGAGTTTTTATCGTGGCATGGTGGTTACCGTGCCTTTTTGTGGCGACCGCCGAAACATAACCGGACGGTGAGGGTTGTGTGCCGTGAGTGGAGTGTCACGGATAATGCCCGGTACAGTGATTTCAGTTGCACGATAGAGCAGGTGGTGAACTGATGCAGGATATTCACGAAGAAAGCCTGAACGAGTCGGTTAAGTCAGAGCAGTCACCGCGGGTGGTGCTCTGGGAAATTGACCTGACGGTGCAGGGTGGTGAGCGGTATTTTTTCTGCAATGAGCTGAATGAAAAAGGGGAGGCGGTTACCTGGCAGGGGCGGCAATATCAGGCATACCCGATTGACGGCAGTGGCTTTGAGATGAACGGGAAGGGCAGCAGTGCCCGCCCGTCGCTGACGGTGTCGAATCTGTTTGGTCTGGTCACCGGGATGGCGGAGGACCTGCAGAGCCTGGTGGGGGCCACGGTGGTCCGCCGCCGGGTGTATGCCCGTTTTCTGGATGCGGTGAATTTTGTGGCGGGCAATCCGGAAGCGGACCCGGAGCAGGAGCTGAGCGACCGCTGGGTGGTGGAGCAGATGTCAGAGCTGACGGCCATGACGGCCTCGTTTGTGCTGGCAACACCGACGGAGACGGACGGAGCGCTGTTTCCCGGTCGCATCATGCTGGCGAACACCTGTATGTGGGATTACCGGGGAGATGAATGCGGGTATAACGGTCCTGCG
>Ga0129317_1001396_pt1 | contig 18050 bp, 18 predicted proteins | sample Cm1ome_FD_94430 | JGI IMG/M metagenome (GOLD analysis project Ga0129317, IMG submission 94430) | Eastern black-and-white colobus group fecal microbial communities from Wisconsin, USA - Cm1105 metagenome | ecosystem: Host-associated > Mammals > Digestive system > Large intestine > Fecal | place... | reverse complement strand
TGGAGGTGACACCCGGATTTGAACCGGGGAATGAGAGTTTTGCAGACTCTTGCCTTACCACTTGGCTATGTCACCACGGGGTACATTTATATTATATGCAAACCTTTTGAAAAAGTCCACATTTATTTTAGTTTTTGATGCCCACACTTTTGTGTGGGCATCAAATTGGAGCGGGCTACGAGGCTCGAACTCGCTACCTCCACCTTGGCAAGGTGGCGCTCTACCAGATGAGCTAAGCCCGCAAGTGGTGCCCAGAGCCGGAATCGAACCAGCGACACGTGGATTTTCAGTCCACTGCTCTACCAACTGAGCTATCTGGGCAAATCTTTTCCGCGCCGATGGGCGCGGCATGGGGAATTTCAACCCCAAAAGGGACCCACGAGATGAAATCCATCTCGTGGGAGATGGCGACCCGGAACGGGCTCGAACCGTCGACCTCTAGCGTGACAGGCTAGCGTTCTAACCAACTGAACTACCGGGCCATATAACAACTTTGGTGGGAACAACTGGACTCGAACCAGTGACCCCCTGCTTGTAAGGCAGGTGCTCTAACCAGCTGAGCTATGCTCCCCTGTTGCCGCACTCGTCAGACGGCAAAAGTTATTATACGGAAAACCCCATTGTCTGTCAACCCTTTTTTTGAAATTTTTCAGTCTTTTTTCGTCATACCCGCCAGCAGCCGCTCCAGGTCCTCCCGGGTGAATTTCTGGACGCTGTCACAGAAGCGGCAGGTCATCTCCGCGCTGCCCTGCTCCTCGATGAGGCTGCGCATCTCCTCCGGCCCCAGACTGATGAGGGCCTTCTCCATCCGCTCCCGGCTGCAATAGCAGCGGTATTCGATGGGACTCTTCTCCAGAATCTCCAGCTCAAAGTCCGGCATCACCCGCCGCAGCAGAGACTCCGGATCGCTGTCCGCCTTCAGCAGCGCCGTCACGGAGCCGGCAGCCATAATCCCCTGCTCCACGCGGCTGACGATTTCCTCCCCGGCTCCGGGCAGCAGCTGGATCAGATACCCGCCGGCAGCCAGGACGCTGCGGTCTCGGTCCACCAGGACCCCCAGGCCGCAGGCGGTAGGGATTTGCTCGGACTCCACAAAGTAGGCTGCCAGGTCCTCGGCAATCTCCCCTCCCAGCAGGCTGACGCTGCCCACATAGGGGTCCTTCATATTCAGGTCCCGGATCACCGTCAGCATGCCCTCATGGCCCACGGCCGCGCCTACATCCAGTTTCCCGTCGGGACGCAGGGGCAGGTCCACAGTGGGATCGTCCACCTTGCCCCGGACGTTGCCCGCATTGTCGGACACCGCCAGAATGGTGCCCAGGGGGCCGTCGCCTTTGATCTGCAGCGTCACGCTGGCGCCGTCCCCCTTCAGGGCATTGCCCAGCATAGAGGCCGCCGCCAGGGTGCGGCCCAGGGCCGCTGTGGCCACCGGGGTGGTGTGGTGAATCTGCCGGGCCCGCTCCGTCAGGTCCCGGGTGGACACCGCCACCGCCTTCACAAAGCCATCCTTGCTGATGGCGCGTACCAGTTGATCGCTCATATCAAAATGCTCCTTATGATGCTTCTCCATTCAGGGCCGGACCGCCCGGATGATCCAGCGGTCCTCCTCCGCCCTGGGCGGGCGGGAGGTCAGATCACCGCTGACGGTGATCTCCGCAAAGCCCGCGTCGGCGAGGAATGTGCGCAGCTGTTCCTCCGACCAGGCCCGCTCCCGGTGCTCCTCGAAGCTCCGGTCCCAGGTGCCGTCCGCATTCAGCTGGAACAGGTCCACCTGATAGGTGCAGGCCTGGGTCCGCTCGCTGAAAAAGGTCCGCCAGACGCAGAAGGTCTCCTCCGTCTCGTCCATATACATCTGTCCGTCCATACGCCGCAGCTTGTAAGGCGTGTTAACGTCAAAGATAAAGGCGCCGCCGGGCTTCAGCCAGCGGAACACCCTGCAGAAGGTCTCCCGCAGGTCCTTCTCCCGGGTCAGGTAGTTCAGGGAATCCAACGTGGACACCACGGCGTCCACCGGCTCGATGAGCCGCAGGCGGGGCATGGACTGGTGCAGAAACAGTGGAGCCCGTTCCTCCAGGACCGACGCCTTGCCCATGGCCTGGGTCAGCATCTCCTCGGAGCCGTCCGTGGCCGTCACCTGATACCCCTGCTCCGCCAGCAGGCAGGCGATGGTGCCAGTGCCGCAGGCCAGGTCCAGCACCGTGTGGACCGGAATGCGGCTCTTTCGGAACTGCTTCTCCAGAAAGTCCGCCCGCTTCCGGTAGCTGCCGTCGGCCATCAGGGCGTCATAGCTGTCCGCCAGTGCGTCGTAGCTGCTCATTTCTTCTTGTTCTTCATCCGGCCGAAAATCTTCTCATAGGCGCCGGTGCCGTAGCTCAAGGACCGGTTCACGCGACTGATGGTGGCACTGGAGGCGCCGGTACGCTCCAGAATATCGTTGTAGATCATACCGTCGTCCAACAGGGATGCCACCTCAAACCGCTGCTCCATGGACCGCAGCTCGGACACCGTGCAAAGGTCCTGAAAGAAATCATAACATTCCTGCTCGTCCTTCAGCTGCAAGATCGCTTTATACAGCTGATCGCTCTTTTCCTTTTTGCCGATCTTCACCATATGAAACGCCCCCCTATGGCATGCTTCTGTGTGATCCGCGGCATCTGCGCCGCAAGTTCTTATATTTTAGCATTGTACTGCGTGAAAGTAAAGAGGGCAAATGTGAATTTTTTGATACTTTAAAGCATGAGCGGCTTTTTCACCTCTCCTTCACTCCCGGCGTATACTGGGACAGATCAAAAGGAGGGGCGGACTATGACAACAATCCAGCTGCAGCCCTTTACAGCGGAACGGGAGTGGACCATTGAGGGCATCCCCGTGCTGACAGCGGCGGTCTCCGTACCGGAGCCGGTCCCGGCGGCGGACAACATCTCCCGCCGCATCCGGCGGTACTATCAGCTGCAGTGCCGCGCCTTCCTCCGCTACTGCGAAAAAGGGTTGTTTCCCCTGGCGGAGGCGGAATACCGGGCGGCGCTGGCCGTCAGCGCCCCGCTTCCCTGTTTTCACGCCGCGCTGGAGTATCGTGTTACCTGGCAGGACCAGGGTCTCCTGAGCCTGTATACCCAGTCCCGGGAGGTGACATTGCCGGGCCAGACCCTCCTGACCCGTCGGGGTGACACCTGGGACCTGGCGGCGGGGTATCCCATTCCCCTGGGGGACTTTTTCCCGGCCCGCAGCCCCTGGAAACGGCAGCTGATGGCCCTGGCGGCGGAGGAGATCCAGCGGCAGGAACGGGCGGGGATGGCACAATATCACCTCCGCCGTCCCCAGGACCTGCGCCGCCGCTTCAATCCCCAGAATTACTACCTGACCCAGGAGGGCCTGACGGTCTTTTTCCCCATGTATGCCATTGCCCCTGCCATGGAGGGCATTCCCGCCTTTACGATCCCCTACGCCCAGTTGGGGGAAGGGGCCTTTACCCGTCTCCGCCCGCCGGCAGAACCATAAAAAATCCGGGAACGGCAATGCCGTTCCCGGATTCATGATTTGGGGAAGTTTTACTTGCTCAATTTGCTGCCGTCCCGCTCCTTGACAGACTTGACCACCATACCGGTCAGGGCAAACAGGGCGATGGCGTTGGGAATGACCATCAGATTGTTGAACATATCGGTCAGCTCCCACACCAGGTCATTGCTCATCAGGGTACCCAGGAAGATGAACACCAGGGCGATGACGGAATAGACAGCCACAGACTTCTTGCCGAAGAGATAGATCACGTTAATCTTGCCGAACATGTTCCAGCTCAGCACGGTGGAGAAGGCGAAGAAGAACAGGCAGATGGCCACGAAGGCGGCGCCGAAGCCCTGTCCGAACACGGTACCAAAAGCAGTCTGGGCCAGGTTGGCCTTGCCGATGCCATCGGGGATCACGCCGGTAGCCAGGATGCCGTCAGAGGTATACAGGGTGGAGATGATGACCAGGGCATTCAGAGTCAGCACCACAAAGGTGTCGATGAACACGCCGATCATGGCCACCACGCCCTGATCGTGGGGATGGGCCACATTGGCCTGAGCGTGGGCGTGGGGAGTGGAGCCCATACCGGCCTCATTGGAGAACAGGCCGCGCTTGGCGCCCTGGCTGATGGCGGTCTTGATGGCATAGCCGAAGCCGCCGCCGATGATGGCCTGGGGCTGGAAAGCGTACTTAAAGATCATGCCGAAGGTGGCGGGGAGATACTTGATGCGGGCAATGAGGATCACCAGGCCGCCCAGCAGAAAGATGGCGGCCATGACGGGAACGATCTTCTCCGTGACGGAGGCCAGACGCTGCATGCCGCCCAGGAAGATGAAACCGCAGATGATGACCAGGACGATACCCACGATCCAGGAGGGGATGCCGAAAGCGGTCTGGAAGGTGGACCCGATGGAGTTGGACTGGACCATGCAGCCCATGAAGCCCAGGGCCAGAATGATGGCGACGGCGAAGAAGCCCGCCAGGAACTTGCCGAAGCCGCCCTTGAACGCGGTGGTGATGTAATATACAGGGCCGCCGTGGATGGTGCCGTCCTCATCCACCACGCGGGTCTTCAGGGCCAGGGTAGCCTCCGCGTAGATGGTAGCCATGCCGAAGAAGGCGATGATCCACATCCAGAAGATGGCGCCGGGGCCGCCGGTGAGAATGGCGCCGGAGGCACCCACGATGTTGCCGGTACCCACCTGGGCGGCGATGGCGGTAGCCAGCGCCTGGAAGGAGCTCATACCGCTCTCCTGCCGGCCGCCCCGCAGGGTCAGGTTTCCGAAGACCTTCTTCATACCCTCGCCGAAGCAGCGGACCTGCACGAAGCGGGTCTTGACGGAGTACCACAGGCCCACCGCGATCAGCAGGAAGACCAGGATATAGTTGGACAGATACGTATTGATTTTGACGACGATGTCAAGCAGCGCGGATTCCACAGATGCGAACATGGTTGCGTTCCCTCCTGAAAAAAATAAACGGACCAGCTGAAAACCAGCCGCTCCGAAAAAGAAAGCACAGAGACGCGCGGACGGACCCGTCCACGTCTCCCTACTCTGTCCTTTTACCTGAGAGATTCAGCGGCCGCGCCGCCTTGCACCTTCGGTACCCGTCACCGGGCTTCTCCAGAGCCACATCCATTCCTAGTCCCCGCCCGAAACCGGGCGCCTGAGAGTTTCACTCCTTCGGCAGGCTTTCGCCGTTCCCCTAGAAACTTCGTTTGCCGTTATCAAATTGTGGTATTACCTTACCATGTCCATGGACTGTTGTCAACCGTCTTTTTCGACAAATCGTCCGCAGTTCAAAGACGGTCATTCTCCCGATATGGACAAACACCGGCTCGGATGTCCCGGACCGGTGTGTTCTCCGTGATAAAAAGACAACTGCTTTGAAAGATGTCCGCTCCGTCCGTGAGGGGCTCACAGCTCCTCCACGGCGGCGACGCCCTCCACCCGGTGGATGGCGTCCAGCAGCAGCTCCACCTTGCATCGCTTGTTCAGCCGCAGGGAGAAGATGGCGCAGGCGTTGTGGTGCTCGCTGCCGGTGGCCCGGGTGATCTCCATGTTCAGGACCTTCACGTTCTTCTCCCGGTACAGCTTCAGCACCTGCTCCAGGCAGGTTCTGTCGGTATATTCCATGTACAGGTTGATCTCCGGTGCGTTTTCCAGCATGCGGTACTCCAGCTTGGAGAACAGCAGCTCGGCCAGGATGATCAGGAAAGTGGCAAAGAGGGCCCCCTCGTAAAAGCCGCCGCCGATGGCCAGACCGATGATGGCGGAGGCCCACAGACCTGCCGCCGTGGTCAAGCCCTTGACCCGCTGGTGCTGGGTCACGATGATGGTGCCCGCGCCGATGAAGCCCACGCCTGCAACCACCTGGGCACCCAGGCGGGCCATATCGGTGTAATAGTGCAGCTCCAGATACAGGAACTGGCTGGTGAGGGTGGTCATGGCCGCGCCCAGGCAGATCAGGATGTGGGTGCGGAATCCAGCGGGCCGGCGCTTGTACTCCCGCTCGATGCCGATGATGCCGCCGCACAGCACCGCCAGAATCATCCGCACTGTGACGGACACCATGTTTACGTCCCGCAGGCTGTCAAAAATGGATAACATGGCCGCTTCTCCTCTCTCAGATCTCGTCGATGGTGCGGACGGTCTCCAGCTCGGAGATGGCCGCCAGCACCTGGGTGTGCATCTGCTTATGGTTCAGGCGGATGGAGAACACCGCGCTGGGATTGCGCAACTTCTCCTCCCGGCCGTGGTCAATGTCCACCTCATAGATCTGGACATCCTGGGCCTTGATGCGGCCGATAATCTCACCCACGTCGTCCAGGGATTCAAACTCCACGTAGATGTTCATATTCCGGGCGTTTTCCACCACGAAATTCTCCAGATAGGGCAGCAGCCGGATGGACAGGAAGATCAGCAAAAAGGCCAGCACCACACACTCATAGAACCCCGCCCCGATGGCCAGGCCCATACAGGCGGAGGCCCACAGGCCCGCTGCCGTGGTCAGGCCCTTCACCTCCTGGCGGCCCGTGACGATGATAGTGCCCGCGCCCAGGAAGCCGATGCCGTTGATGACCTGAGCGCCGAAGCGGGACACATCCGTGCGGATGCCCACCTCCCTGGCAGTCTCCGCCCAGGCGCCGGTCAGCATGCCGTACTCATACTGGCTTAGCAGCACAGTCAGCGCCGCGCCCAGGCACACCAGCATATAGGTGCGGAAGCCGGCGGCCCGCCGCTTTTTCCCGCGCTCCATGCCGATCAGGCCGCCGAAGGCCATAGCCACCGTCAGCCGCAGCATCACCGACCAGATATTCAGTTCCCGCAGGAAATCCAGACACTCCATGCAGGCATTTCTCCTCTCTCCCAAAAGCCAATATAAATTTGAAGGAAGAACTGGCGTCCCGCCATTTCTTCCTCCCTCTATATCACACACTTTGCAAAATCATATAGGTCCTCAAACGTTTGCGAAGCCGAGGTGTTCTTTATGTAATCTATACTATTACCATTTATATGAAACTTTGTCAATCTTTTTGTATTCAAATTTTATATTTTTGTCTGTTCCGCCAAATTCATTCATTTCTTTTTGTGTGCACTTTTCGGGAAATTTGCGAAAAAGCGCTCCGGGAGCCTGCCCCCGGAGCATTCCTTTTTATTTACCGGCCCACCATGATGTCCAGGATCTCCTGGTCGGTGCCCCGCATGCCCAGCCGGGCCAGGCGGCCCACGTTGTCGATGGTGTTCTCCACGCCTTTCTGGATGATGCCCTCGCCGTCCACAAACTGGTGGCCGCCGTTGACATACATGTGGTAGCCCATGAGGCCCGCGTCCACCGCGGCGGCGATCTTGGCCGCGCAGGAGGGCTTGGCCCCGTCGCAGATCATGCCGGAGCAGATCGCCAGGGTGTTGGCGATGGTGTGGGCAATGACCTGATAGCGGCCGCCCTTCAGATAGGCGATACCCGCCGCCGCGCCGCAGCCGGCGCTGACGGCTCCGCAGAAGGCGGACAGGCGGCCGATGCCGGTTTTCTGGTGGATGGTCACCAGATTCGCCACCGCCAGCGCCCGCAGCAGTTCTTCATGGCTGGCGCCCATGTCCCGGGCGTACTCAATGACAGGCAGAGAGGTAGTCATGCCCTGGTTGCCGCTGCCGGAGACGATCACCACCGGCAGCTCGCAGCCGCTCATGCGGGCATCGGAGCCCGCGGCGGCGGCCGCCTTGGCCCGGACTGCCACATCGTCGCCATAGAGGCCCCGCAGGGTGCGGCCCACCTCGGCGCCCCAACCGCCCTGCATGCCCGCCTCGGAGATGGCGGTGTTGTAGGCGATCTGCCGGTCCAGCAACTCCGCCACATCAGCGGTGTCCAGGCAGTCCGCAAATGCCACGATCTCCTCCACGCTGAGGACGGAGCGGTCCGTCTGCTCCTCACCGCCTCCGGCGCTGGCCTCCGCCTGGAACAGCACCTTGGTATCCCGCTGGATGCGGATGATATTGGTGTGGAAATCCACGATCTCACAGCAGGCGGTATGCTCTCCGGCCATCACCGTGACGTTGATGAAAAACACCCGGTCTCCCAGGGCGGGCACCACCCGGATGACGCAGCGCTCCATCAGGGCCTTCATGGCCTTGATCTCCTCCGGCGTGACCTGGGACAGTACCTCCAGCCCCAGCTCCGCACGGCCGGCGGCCATGCCTGCCGCGGCAGATGCCTCGATGCCCTTCAGGCCGCCGGTGTTGGGCACGGTGACGGCCTTCACGTTCTTAATAATATTGCCGCTGACCTCCACCCGGCACTGCTCGGGCTCCGCGCCCAGAGCCTCCCGGGCCTTGGCGGCGGCCAGTGCGATGGCGATGGGCTCCGTGCAGCCCATCGCGGGGATCAATTCTTCTTCCAGGATCTTTACATACGCTTCATAGTGGGACGTCCGTTCCATTTCGTGCGCCTCCTCTTTGTTTTCTCCATTATATAGGAAAACCGGCCCGGGGACAAGCCCGGACCGGCCCTGCTTCAGCCCAAAAGCACATCCAGCAGCATCATCACCAGGAAGCCCACCATGACGCTGGCGGTGCCCGCGTGGGAGTGCTCCCCCAGCTGGGCCTCCGGGATCAGCTCCTCCACCACCACGTAGATCATGGCGCCCGCGGCAAAGGACAGCACCCAGGGCATGATGCCCGTGATGCTGCCCGCCACCAGCACCGTCAGCAGGCCGAAGATGGGCTCCACCACGCCGGAGGCCGCTCCGCAGAGGAACGCCTTTCTCCTGGACACCCCCTGGGACTTCATGGGCAGGGACACCGCGGCCCCCTCCGGGAAGTTCTGCAGGCCCATGCCCAGTGCCAGCGCCACAGCGCCCGCCAGGGCGCCGCCCTCCCGGGCCGCCACGGAGAAGCTGAGGCCCACTGCCATGCCCTCCGGGATGTTGTGGAGCGTCACCGCCAGCACGATCATGGTGGTCCGCTTCCAGTGGGCAGGCAGGCCCTCCGCCTCGTCGCTGCCGATGTGGAGATGGGGCAGCAGCCGGTCCAGGGCCATGAGGAACAATCCGCCCAGCACGAAGCCGCCGCCCACCGGCAATATCACGCTCTGACCACGGCCCTCCGCCATCTCCATGGCGGGGATCAGCAGGGACCACACCGACGCCGCGATCATCACACCGGCGGCAAAGCCCAAAAATACCTTCTGCATGGTGTGGGACATCTCTTTTTTGAAAAAGAACACCATCCCCGCGCCCAGCACCGTGGCAAGGCAGGTGAAGCCCGTCCCCAGGGCGGCGTAAAGCAATTCTCTTTGCAGCATGTTCTCTCTCCTTTTACCGGATCACATTCCAATAGAGATACAGCCCCGCCGGGATCATGATTTGTAAAATCAGGATTGCCGGGATACCGAAGCGAAAGCTCCTGTGCAGCGTCTTGTGGTGCCACACTCGCATCCCCAGCAGGGCTCCCACGCTGCCGCCCAGGGCCGCCAGCAGGAACAGCGTCTTTTCCGGCACCCGCCGGGCTGTTTCATGCTTCTCCTTGTACTTTGCCTTCCATTTGTCGAACCCAAACGCAAAAAACGTCACCAGATTGATCAGCACCAGCCAGATGGCCAGCAGCCCCCAAGGGGAGCCTACCACCGTCCAAAGCAGATCATTGTGTGCCGCCGGTTGATACGCCATGGATGTCACCTCTTCCAGTTCAATGTTCTTCTCCCAGTTTACCGCTTTTTTTGAAAACGTCAATCTCTTTTGCCGTGGACGGCCTCCCGCTGCCGCCTGTGACACATAAAGCCAGCTATTCCGTTCCTGCTGGATGATTTTCGGAAAATTGTGGAACCAAACCGCCTGCCCTTCCGTCTAACCGGGAAAAGGAGGCGTTTATTATGAAAAAATGGCCGTTGTTTTTAGCGGTTTATTTCTGCATCTGCCTGCTGGCGGCATGCGCGGCTGGCAGAAGCGGACCCGTACCCGGCGGCACGCCCTCCGGCGAGGAGCAGACCGGTGGCGAGACCACCCAGCCCGCGTCGGTCATAGCCATCTGCCGGGTCATCGCAGCAGAGGACAGCCAGTTGCTGCTGGCAGGCACGGATGGCGACCCGGGTATTTATACACTTTCCACAGAAGATGATACACGTCTCATTCCCGGCGCCCTGGTGGAGGTCACCTATGACGGCTCCATCCTGGAGACCTGGCCCACCCAGTTCGGCGGAGTCACTGCCGTGGAGACGATGGCGGGCGGCTTCGATGACCGCTGTGCCCTGTACCTGCAGGTTCTGGAGGACCTGTGGGACGTGGACTCCGGTCTGAACGGTGATGTGACCTATCTCGGTGTGGACCTGTCCCGGACCAGCCTGTCCGACAGCGAGCGGGCGGCGGTGGCCTGGGCCTTTGCCGGGCGCCACGGCGGGGAGCTGGTCACCGGCACCTGGGAGGAGCTGGCGGACCAGGGCTATATTGACCGGGAGAACCTGTACTGGGAGGACGGCGTCCTGTTCTCCATCGCGGAGAAGGAGGAGCCGGTGTCTTTCATGCCGGAGGGCATGGCGGCTGTCACCTTCGATGCCCAGAAGTGGCGCAGCGGCCTGGGGGCCTATTTCTTCTGCGACTGCACGTCAGTTCAGGCCGCCGACGGCCACTGGGACGAATACGCCGTCGGCAGCCAGGCGATTTCGTGACACTTTCCTCGAAAAAGGCCCGTTTCCTCTTGTAAAACAGTTTGAAATGGAGTACAATACTCCATTATTGTGTGCATATCCCACCAAAAACAAGAAAACGGGTGAATTTCAATGAGCTATACAAAAATCGCTGCTATTTTCGCCGACAGTGAGACCCTGTCTGGCAAGGAGGTCACCGTGGGCGGCTGGGCCCGCACCATCCGGGACATGAAGAACTTCGGCTTCGTGGAGCTGAACGACGGCTCCTGCTTCAAGAACCTGCAGGTGGTCATGGAGGCCGGGACCCTGGCAAACTACGCCGAAATCGCGTCCCAGAACGTGGGCGCCGCCCTGATCGTCACCGGCACCGTGGTGCTGACCCCCGAGGCCAAGCAGCCTCTGGAACTGAAGGCCACCTCCATCGAGGTGGAGGGTGTCTCCACCCCCGACTATCCCCTGCAGAAGAAGCGTCACAGCGTGGAGTTCCTGCGGACCATCCAGCACCTGCGTCCCCGGACCAACCTGTTCTCCGCCACCTTCCGGGTACGGAGCGTGGCGGCCTACGCCATCCACCAGTTCTTCCAGGAGCGGGGCTTCGTCTATGTCCACACCCCCATCATCACCGCCAGCGACTGTGAGGGCGCCGGTGAGATGTTCCGGGTCACCACCCTGGACCCCGAGAATCCCCCCCGCAACGAGGACGGCACCATCGACTTCACCCAGGACTTCTTCGGCAAGCCCGCTAACCTGACGGTCTCCGGCCAGCTGAACGCCGAGAACTTCGCCATGGCCTTCGGCGATGTGTACACCTTCGGCCCCACCTTCCGGGCCGAGAACTCCAACACCCAGCGCCACGCCGCCGAGTTCTGGATGATCGAGCCGGAGATGGCTTTCACCGATCTGAAGGGTGATATGGACGTGGCCGAGGCCATGATCAAGTTCGCCATCAAGGAAGTCATGCGCAAGTGCCCCGACGAGCTGGCCTTCTTCAACAGCTTCGTGGACAAGGGCCTGATCGAGCGGCTGGAGCATGTGGCGAACTCCGACTTCGGCCGGGTGACCTACACCGAGGCCGTCTCCATTCTGGAGAAGAACAACGATAAGTTCGACTATAAGGTGTACTGGGGCTGCGACCTGCAGACCGAGCACGAGCGGTATCTCACCGAGCAGGTGTACAAGAAGCCCGTGTTCGTCACCGACTATCCCAAGGAGATCAAGGCCTTCTACATGCGCATGAACGACGACGGCAAGACCGTAGCCGCCGCGGACTGCCTGGTGCCCGGCATCGGCGAGATCATCGGCGGCAGCCAGCGCGAGGAGCGCCTGGAGCTGCTGGAGGGCCGCATCAAGGAGCTGGGCATGAAGCCCGAGGACTACTGGTGGTACTGCGACCTGCGGCGCTACGGCAGCTGTAAGCACGCAGGCTTCGGCCTGGGCTTTGAGCGCCTGGTGATGTACCTCACCGGCGTCTCCAACATCCGCGACGTGCTGCCCCATCCGAGAACCGTGGGCAACGCCGAGTTCTGATTCGAAGGGGAGCAGGCATACACCGTTGCGGCATAACGATTCCCGGCCACTTCGTGCCCGCCAATCGTGCCGCCGCCTCGAAAGCAGCTCGCTTTATCCGCCGCTGGCGGCGCTTCGCCGCTTTCCCCTCGACCTCCCCTACACACCAGTGACCGATGTCACTGGTGTGTGCCCCAAGGGCGCACGGGTCTAGGTATTTTCGCCACGCCGCAGCGTTAAGAAAACATGCCGGTGGCATGTTTTTAGCGTAGGCCACAGCGGCTATGCCGCGAGGAGACGCATTTTGTGCCGCGGCGAAAATAATTTAAATTGATTCATTCGCCGCTGGCGAATGAACTGGGGAAACCGTAGGTTTTCCCTAGCCCCTTTCCCGAAAAAAACGGACGCTTCGGCGCCCGTTTTTTATTGCAAGTTCTTACAGCTTACAATTCCAATTCCCGCGTAGCGACCTTCCGCCGGAAGGCGCCGTCATGCTCCACGAACACCATGGTAGGCTGAAAGTTCAGCAGCAGCTCCTCCACCTGTATCCGGGACCACACGTCCAGATAGTTCAGCGGCTCGTCCCAGATGTAAAGGTGGGCACTTTCGCAGAGACTTCTGGCGATCAGAGCCTTTTTCTTCCGCCCCTGGGACCAGTCCGCCATGTCCTTTTCAAACTGCGCCCGAGGAAAATCCAGTTTCCGCAAGATCGCCAGCAGCAGCGTCTCGTCCACGCCGCTCTCCCGGGCGTAGTCCCGCAGGCTCCCCCGCAGATGGGACGTGTCCTGGGGCACATAGGACACCGTCAGGCCCGACAGGCGGGTCAACGTCCCGGTACAGCTGATGTCCTGTCCGCACAGCAGCTTCAACAGGGTGGATTTGCCGCTGCCGTTGCCGCCGTGGACAGCCAGCCGTTCCCCCGGCTCTATCTGGAAGGTCAGAGGCCCGCAGACTTGTTTTTTTCCATAGAACAAACAGACCTCCCGCAGATCCAGCAGCCGCCCCCGGGCAGTCAGGGGGTGGAGCTTCAGAGCCTCGGCTTTCTCCAGGTCCCGCAGCAGGCCGGACTTCTCTGCGATGGCCCGCTCCGCCCGGCGGTCCATATTTTTCCGCTGCTGCTGGCCCTTCCGGGACTTCTCCCCCAGATAGGGCCGCAGGCCGTGCTTCACAATCCCCTGAGACGAGATTCCGGTTTTGGTCCGCTCCACCGCGTCCGCCTTCCGCTTTCTCTCCTCCGATGACTGCTCCAGGCGTTTGATCTCTCCCCGCAGCTTTTCATTCTCCGCCTGCTCAAAGGCGTCCCGACGTTCCTTGTTCTCCCACCAGGAGGAGAAGGTCCCGCTCTGGACCTCCACTCCGGTCCGGTTCAGAGCCAGAATATGGTCTACGCAGCCGTCCAGAAAGTCCCGGTCGTGGGATACCAGCAGGAACCCCCGCTTTCCCCGCAGGTACGATGCCACCGCCCGCCGTCCGGCAGCGTCTAGATGGTTCGTCGGCTCGTCGATCAGGAGATAGCGGTCCTCCCCGCAGAACAGGGCTGCCAGCAGGCACTTGGTCCGCTCCCCGTTGGAGAGCGTGTCAAAAGGGCGGTACAGGGCTTCCACATCTACCCCCAAAAGCCCCGTCTCCCGCAGCAGCTCCCACTCCTCCGCCGCCGGACACAGGCCGCAGAGCACCTCCAGCGTCACGGCTCCCCCATCCGGCACCGGCGGCGGGAAATACGCGCACGGTCCCGGACGGCTGATACGGCCCTCACAGGGATACTCTCCCTGCAAAAGCCACAGAAACGTGGTCTTTCCCCGGCCGTTCCGCCCCAGAAAACCCAGCTTCCAGTCTGTGTCGATCTGAAAGCTCACATCCTCAAATACATTGTCGTAGCTGCCCGGATAGGTAAAAGTCAGGTGCTCTACCTGAATCAAAGACATTCCGTCATCCTCCCATACATACAAAATGAGCCGCAGGAAAGCCCCTGCGGCTCATGAAACGGCATGGTCCCCCTATGGCGGGCCGATGCGGACACGGCGCAAAAGGATGCACTTCTTTCCTGCTTCCGGCGCCGGGCAGACTTCCCCCTGGGAACCGCACAGCGCCATTTCCAATTTCAGCAGGAAACAGAAGTCATCCTTTCACTCCTTCTCTCTGATTTACATTCATTATAGTTTGGCCGTTCTTTTTGGTCAAGCCATTAGCTCCTCTTATGGCAAGGTTGTGAAAATATATGCTCTCTTCTTTTAAAAAGGCTCTTCCATTTCTGCAGGATTCGTGGTATATTTTTCAGGCGCGGAAAAGTAATACCTATTTTGGACTATTCAAATATAGAAAATATATGGAGGCTGCTGCATGAAGATTCTATCCGACATTGAGATCGCCCAGTCCTGCACTATGAAGCCCATCACCGAGATCGCCGAGACCGCCGGTGTGGACCAGGAATACCTGGAACTGTACGGCAACTACAAGGCCAAGGTGGATTACCGCCTGCTGCGGGAGAGCAAGCGGCCCGACGGCAAGCTGATCCTGGTCACCGCCATCAACCCCACCCCCGCCGGTGAGGGCAAGACCACCACCACGGTGGGTCTGGCCGACGCCATGCAGAAACTGGGCAAAAACACCCTGGTCGCCCTGCGGGAGCCCTCCCTGGGGCCCGTGTTCGGCGTCAAGGGCGGCGCCGCCGGCGGCGGCTATGCCCAGGTGGTACCCATGGAGGACATCAACCTGCACTTCACCGGCGACTTCCACGCCATCGGCGCCGCCAACAACCTGTGTGCCGCCATGCTGGACAACCACATCCAGCAGGGCAACGCCCTGGGCATCGACGTGAAGAAGATCACCTGGAAGCGCTGCGTGGACATGAATGACCGCCAACTGCGCAACATCGTAGACGGTCTGGGCGGCCGGATGCAGGGCGTGCCCCGGGAGGACGGCTTCGACATCACCGTGGCCTCCGAGATCATGGCCGTCCTGTGCCTGTCCGCCGACATCCCCGACCTGAAGGCCCGCCTGGGCCGGATGGTGGTGGCCTATACCTATGACGGCAAGCCCGTCACCGCTCATGACCTGAAAGCCGAGGGCGCCATGGCCGCCCTGCTGAAGGACGCCCTGAAGCCCAACCTGGTCCAGACGCTGGAGGGCACCCCCGCCTTCATCCACGGCGGTCCCTTCGCCAACATCGCCCACGGCTGCAACTCCGTCATAGCCACCAAGATGGCCCTGCGTCTGGCGGACTACGCCGTCACCGAGGCCGGTTTCGGCGCGGACCTGGGCGCGGAGAAGTTCCTGGACATCAAGTGCCGTCTGGCGGGGCTGAAGCCTAGCGCCGTGGTGGTAGTCGCCACCGTCCGGGCATTGAAGAACCACGGCGGCGTGGCTAAGGCCGACCTGAACGCCGAGAATCTGGAAGCTCTGGAGAAGGGCCTGCCCAACCTGCTCCAGCATGTGGAAAACATCACCAAGGTCTATCAGCTGCCCTGCGTGGTTGCCATTAACGCCTTCCCCACTGACACCCCCGCCGAATTGAAACTGGTGGAGGACAGATGTAAGGAGCTGGGCGTCAACGTAGCTCTCAGCGAGGTATGGGCCAAGGGCGGCCAGGGCGGCATTGCCCTGGCCCAGGAGGTCGTGCGCCTGTGCGAGCAGCCCAATGACTTCCGCTTCGCCTATGACACCGAGGACAGCATTGAAAAGAAGCTGAACGACATTGCCACCAAGATCTACCACGCCGACGGCGTGGAGCTGACGGCGGGCGCCCGGAAGCAGATGAAGGAGCTGGAGGCCCTGGGCTTCGACAAGCTGCCCATCTGCATGGCCAAGACCCAGTACTCTTTCTCCGATGACGCTGCCAAGCTGGGTGCTCCCAAGAACTTCACCATCACGGTGCGGAACCTGAAGGTCTCCGCCGGTGCCGGATTCCTGGTGGCTCTCACCGGCGACATCATGACCATGCCTGGCTTGCCCAAGGTCCCCGCCGCTGAAAAGATCGACGTGGATGAAAACGGTAAGATCACTGGTTTGTTCTAAGGCATGGTCATGCCGCCGCAAGTGCGGCGTACAAGCGTTTTGCCGTCAGGCAAAACCTTGAAATCGGCCGAATTCACTTCGGACGATTTGAGTCAAATCACAGGGGTCCCCGCGGGACTTGTCCCGTGGGCTGCCATGCCTGGCTTGCCCAAGGTCCCCGCCGCTGGAAAGATCGACGTGGACGAGAACGGCAAGATCACCGGGTTGTTCTGATGGCTTATGAACGAAAGATGGACGGGGAAAACCCCGTCCATCTTTGCATTTCTGCTCATTTCTGCGGTTCCTCAGGCGTTTTCCTCCGTTTTTTCCGGCGGAACAGTTCCCGCAGCTGAAACGCCAGCAGCCCCAGGCCGCTAACGCCGCCCGCCGCCAGCACCGCCCACCGGGCATGCATATACGGCAGTACCTCCGCGTCACGCCGGGCCTTTGCCTTGGGCCAAAGGGTATCAAACCTGGGGTCCGTCAGTACATTCTCGCCGTACCGTTCCACCCAGGGTGCCTTGGCCTCGTTGAAGCGTCCGTCCACCACCCGCCAGAGGGTCAGGAAAATGGCACCCCACAGTAGCCACGGTACCAGCTTCCGCCAGCCCTTCGGCAGCAGCCGGGCTTCCACCCCGGCGGTCCGCCGTAAGCCCAAGGCCAGCGCCCCCAGGATCAGCAGTAAGCCGATGCAGAACACCAGCGGCTTCCAGTCGTCATAGGTGCCTCGGATAACGCCTGATGACCAGTCGATATCCTGCTTTCCGAGACAGACCATCCGCACCAAATCCCACCATTGAAACAGGGTGGCAACCAGCAGTTTGCGAAAGAGATTCTGCCACAGATCCGTATTCCCCTCCACACCGCCGTAACGAATAGGATGTGCCGCCAAAACGTATCCCACCCATACCGCCGCCAGGGACAGGGGCAGTGCTGCCAGACTGACATAGGGGATTCTAAAAAAAGCTACGACAGCCAAGGCCAAGGAGATGGCAAAGCACACGTCAAACCGGGTCCGAAGCCGCATCAGAAGACGTTTTTTCTGAGCTGCCGTCTCCTCCATTCTTTCCTCCCGTCTCCGGTCCGTCAGCGTCTCTCCGGCCAGAATGTCATCGGCGGTGACGCCGTACAGCTCCGCCAGGGCAGGCAGCACAGTGATGTCCGGGAATCCGCCGCCCGACTCCCATTTGCTGACAGTCTTGTTGGACACGCCCAGCCGGTCAGCAGCCTCCTGCTGGGTCATTCCCCTGGTCTTGCGCAGTATCGCCAGGTAGGCTCCTGTCTTTGTGGTATCCATATCCCCACGCTCCTCTCAGGCTTCTGCTCTTATGATACTATGGTCCCTTAAAAATAACCATCCCCGGATTTGGGATTTTGTCTGCGGAGCGCAGACTGCCTGCAAAACGCAAAAACGAGGGCAGGACTTGCGTCCTGCCCTCATCATGTACCTTTCGGCTCTTGCTTGGAAGTGACGTTTCAGCAGACCAGCGAAACCCTTTCCAAAGTGTTATTCCTTCTCGAAGCTTTCCTTGCCCATCCCGCAGACCGGGCAGGTCCAGCTCTCAGGAACCTGCTCCCAGGGAGTGCCGGGGGCAACGCCGTTGTCAGGATCACCTACGGCGGGATCATAGACATAGCCGCAGGGGCAAACATACTTACTCATGCAAATACCCCCCTGACAGAATCAGAAGTAACGCTTCAGCAGGCCGGCGAAAGCCTTGCCGTGACGGGCTTCGTCATGATACTTCTACAAAAAACCACGATATATAGTACGGACTGCCAGTAGCATATCATATATATTGTGTTTTTCTAAAACCTTTCCCACGATTTTCCCACCAAAAATTTTCTTGTGGGAAATCGTTTATCCAGCCCTATTCCTCGCCGTTTTCTGTTGAGGCAAAGATGTC
>Ga0129317_1001395_pt1 | contig 18052 bp, 17 predicted proteins | sample Cm1ome_FD_94430 | JGI IMG/M metagenome (GOLD analysis project Ga0129317, IMG submission 94430) | Eastern black-and-white colobus group fecal microbial communities from Wisconsin, USA - Cm1105 metagenome | ecosystem: Host-associated > Mammals > Digestive system > Large intestine > Fecal | place... | reverse complement strand
GTGTCTCCGCCTTTTCTGAAATAGAGGATCTTTCTGCCCTCGTTGACATAGTTGCCGGAGAACAGATCATCATTATTGAATGTGATGTAGTATTCTGATCCTTCATGGTATTCGATATCGGTTATAGTCTTGACAGGCTCCTCGCTTGCCTCCCAGCTTGCCAGCTCCTGCTGGTTGGCTCTGTCACCGTTTATATACTCAACAAGATGTACCGTAGTGGGCAGGACAGTGCCTTTTGTTCTCTGGTCAAAGACTCCTACGGTGACTGCACAGTGTTCGCTGTCTGTGGGGACGGGGTCCTCATCGGGAAGGACTACCTGTTCTATGGCAGCAGCTTCCTCATCGGTCATGATGCGCTTAGCTTTATCACAGCGTCTGCGTGCTCACCGTAGGCTTCAAAACTGAATGAGGTCTCTCCCGAGGGTTCATAGCACATGGGAGAGTTGATGACCCTGAAATTATAGGTCTCATTCAAATTATAGAGGGCGTCAAGCTTCATGGGCTTATCGTCCGCAGTTACCCACCTCATTTTTCCGAATAATGGCGGAGCGTGCATGTCAAGCTCAACAGTACAGCCGTTTATGGGCTCTCCTGTCTCTGCGTCGACTACGGAAATATCGGCGGAGCAGCTGTTTTCTTCAGTGGGCTCGCTCTCTATGAAGAAATCCAGTGCCTTGTCGGGATATCCGTGTTCTACGTTAAATGAAATGCCTTCGGAAAGGTCGGAGGAAAAATAATCCAGAGGTATATTCTTCTGCTTATTTATGGTTCTTGCAGAGTCACTGTATTTCTTTAAAAATCTGTACCCATCTGCGAGTTCGACTTTTGCTGTGTAGTGACCGTCGGGGACAATGAATTCATCTTCGGTATAGGTAGAAAATAATTCATCTGACTTGTCGGGCAGTGAGTTCAGGTATCTGAAACCGTTGTCGTCAACTATGGAGTAGTCCTTTATTATATCCGTATCTCTGGCGTCCGTGATAGTAGAATAGGAGCTTTTTGAAAGGACATAGGAAATGTTGAAATGGAGCTCTTTGCCTGTGTCATAACGGATAAGGAAGCCCGGGTAATCAGTTAGGGCGTATCCGCAGAGAACTATCTTGTCGGTATAGCCTTTTTCCTTGAGGACAATATCCGTTTCCGCAGGGAGACAGTAATCCTCGGGAAGGCCTTCGGTGGTCAGCTTGTAGCTGACGTCGTCGCTGTACTCGAGACCCTTGATCTCTTTTACGGAGACCGTTTTAGGGTCCCATTCCTCAAGGACAGTGCGCTCCTCACCCCTGACTTCCACGATTTTAGCGGTAATGCCATCGGGAAGTGTGTAATTGGGAGCTACGATAGAGACCATTACCCCACAGATCTCCGACTGCTCGGGTGACTGCTCTGCCGCAAAGGCATCGGGAATGCTGTACGCGCCGCTGATGTAAGCGGCACAGGAACACATAATTGCTGCAGCTGACATTGCTGCTATCATTTTTTTGATCATAAACTGATCCCTCCATATATCATGATGATAGCATTATATAATATTTAAATAAAAAAATCAAGAGCCCAAAACTAAAATTTACACTTTATTAAAAAGCAGATATACGGTAGTTTGCAATATAAAAAGGAGACCTTTCCCAAGAATGGTCTCCCATGATATCATTTCTTTTTATCGATTTTTTTCAGTGCTTTCATCTCCGCTCTGAATTTGTCGCGGTTTACTGACAGACCTTTTATCCAGCGCCATACATAGCCCACAGGAAGCAGTACCTTTGTCTTGTAGAAAAAAGGATAGTGGTGCTTCATGAACTCCATGCTCGGGAAAAGCCTTGACATTATGAAGCCTGCTTTGGAGCGGCTGCCTGACTTTTCGACGTATCTTTTTATGCTGCTTTCACCCACGTTGGTAATAGTGCCGTAGGTGCCGAACAGCAGGTACTTCTCCAGCTCTTTCTCCTCGCTCTCTGTGAGAGACAGGGTGTCTGCCGAGGAGAAAAGCTTCATCGCCAGCGAGAGGCGCTTCTGAGCGTAATCCTCTATGCCGAGCTGTCTGAACTGCTCTGCGATATAGCTTTTGTCGATGGTCCCTTCCTTGGCTTTCATGAATACATAGCAGTCCACAAGTGAGCGTATCCCCGTGCCGCCGCCGATGTGATGGCGGTACTCATGGGCGGTCATATATACATAGAAGTCCTCATCGGAGAAGTGATAGCCGTATTGCTTGCCATCATCTCGTTTCATGAGCCTGCTCATGTCTTCGTAGTATCTGAAAAGCTTTTCGTCATGACCGAAAAGGAATAGCGCTCTGTGCATTTCCATATTAAGCACGGGAGGCTTCTTATAGACGTCGGTGTAGCTATCTCCCACGCTTTCGGCGGTATATCCGCGTGAAAGCATGATATTCTTCAGGTCGTTCTGCCTTGAGGAGTCATAGAATATATCGTTGTCAGACATCTCGCGCATTCCTATCTGCGGATAGAGCTCCTTCAGTATGGCGCCTTTCAGCGGGAGATACCAGATGCCCTGTTTTTCCATTTCCGAGGTGATAGCTTCACGCTCCGAATCAAAGAGGATATTTTTCCTGACAGCCTTGTTGTATGCCTGAAAGAAATCGCTGTGCTCTGTTCCTGCACTTTTCAGTGCGGTGAATACGGTGGCTCTGAGAGTATGCCACTTGCAGGCTTTGTACAGTGAATCGAGGTCCATGGCGGAAACTCTGTCCTTGTCGGGGACCTGTGAATTGACAGCACAGGCAACCAGATATATCATATCATTGTATTCGGTGTTCATATCATTATCACTCCTTCGGCTGATAATGTGATTATATCACATACTTTGTGGAAAAGCAATATAAAAGGTTTATTCGTTCCTGACAGAGGTCATCGGGCAGGGGAGCATATTTATGAAAATTACGTCTGTTGCGGATGTAAAGCACTATCGCTAATATACAGAATGTATATTCCAAATGATGCAGTGAGTACTTTAATAGTACATCTGTTGCCATCTGTAATGAAATAATACAATACTTGTCTATTTTGACGAATTTTTTTAAAAAAGAGGTAAGCCCCACATTTTGGGTATTGATTTTTCGGCGGATAGATAGTATAATATATTTGTGACTGTATAACTATTAGTAAAATAATTAGTTAAAATGATGACTGATCACTCCGCCTCAACGGCAGGATGTACCTGCCGCGGCGAATAAAAAATACATATAAGAAGGTAATCCGATGTTTGTAAACAAGAACGATATCAGACCTTTTGACAAAAAGGTCTGGCTCTCATCTCCTACCATGCACGGAGATGAACAGAAATGGGTCAATGATGCATTCGAGAAAAACTGGATAACTACAGCGGGAGAGAATATCAACGAGGTAGAAAAGCTCGTTGCACAGTACGCAGGCATGAAATATGCCGTTGCTCTTTCCTGCGGAACAGCTTCACTTCATCTTGCTACAAAGCTTGCAGGCGAAAAGCTCTACGGACAGGCTAAGCCGAATTGCGGTACGCTTCAGGGTCATAAAGTATTTTGTGCTGATATGACTTTTGACGCTACTATCAATCCCGTTGCATATGAAGATGGTGAAGCCGTTTTTATTGATACGGAGCGTGACACATGGAATATGAGCCCCGAGGCTCTGGAAAAGGCTTTTGAGCTCTATCCCGATGTAAAGCTCGTCGTTCTTGTTCACCTTTACGGCGTTCCCGCTAAGATAGATGAGATACGCGCTGTCTGTGACAAGCATGGTGCTCTCATCATAGAGGATGCTGCCGAGTCATTCGGAGCTACATACAAGGGCAGGGAAACAGGCTGCTTCGGCGATTACAGCGCCATCAGCTTCAACGGAAACAAGATAATCACAGGTTCATCGGGCGGTATGTTCCTGACAGACAGCAAGGACGACGCCGACAAGGTACGCAAGTGGTCAACTCAGTCAAGAGAGGCTGCTCCGTGGTATCAGCATGAGGAGATCGGCTATAACTACCGTATGTCCAATATCATCGCAGGCGTTATCCGCGGTCAGATGAACTTCCTCGACGAGCATATCGCTCAGAAAAAGGCTATATATGAACGTTATAAGGAGGGACTGAAGGGCCTCCCCGTTACTATGAACCCTTTTGACGAGAAGAACAGCTCTCCCAATTTCTGGCTCAGCTGTCTCCTTATCGACAAGGATGCGATGTGCAGACAGGTCAGAGGAGAGAACGAGGCTCTCTACATCCCCGAAAAGGGCAAGAGCTGTCCTACGGAGATACTTGAGACTCTTGCAAGTTTCAATGCTGAGGGACGTCCTATCTGGAAGCCTATGCATATGCAGCCTATCTACCGTATGAACGGCTTTGTTACCGCAAACGGAAACGGCAGAGGTCAGTCCAATGCCTATATCGACCGCGGCGAGGCTACGGATATCGGTGCTGACATTTTTGAGAGGGGACTGTGTCTCCCCAGTGACAATAAGATGACCCCCGAACAGCAGGATATCATAATAGAACTTATCAGGAGTTGTTTTGAATAATGTATGCTAAGTGTTTCAAGAGAGTGTTCGACTTCATTCTCTCTCTCGGTGCCATAATCGTTCTTTCACCCATACTCATCGTGCTGATGATCGTGGGAGCTGTGGCAATGGGCGGCAATCCTTTCTTTACTCAGGAGCGTCCCGGCAAGCGCGAGAGGATATTCAAGCTTATCAAGTTCAGGACCATGAACAATAAAAAGGACAAGCGCGGTAATCTCCTCCCCGATGAAAAGCGCCTTACAGCTTACGGCAAGTGGCTCAGAAGCACGAGCCTTGATGAGCTCCCCGAGCTTTTCAACATCCTCAGAGGCGATATGGCTATCGTCGGTCCGAGACCTCTGCTGGTAAGGTATCTTCCCAGATACAACAAGGAGCAGCACAAGCGTCACAGAGTACGTCCGGGTCTTACAGGTCTGGCTCAGGTAAACGGCAGAAATGCTATTTCATGGGAGGACAAGTTCAGATACGACGTAAAGTATGTGAATAATGTCACTTTCAAGGGCGATCTGGACATCATTATGAAGACGGTCAAGGCTGTTCTTAACCGTGACGGCATCAACTCCGAGACCTGTGTTACCATGGAGGAATTCATGGGAACTCCCGAGACAGCAGGTAAGTGATCGGATGAAAAAAGTCATAATAATCGGGGCAAGCGGACACGCAAAGGTCATTGCCGACATTATAATAAGAAGCGGCGATGAACTTGTGGGATTTCTCGATGACAATACAGAGCTCCCCGAAAAGATAATCGGGTATCCCTATCTGGGGGAAATATCCGACTATGTTAAGTTCAGCGGCTGCCTGTTTATCATAGGAATAGGCAATAACAGGGGCAGAGAGAGACTTGCAGGCGAGATGGATGTTCAGTGGTATACAGCGATCCATCCCTCCGCGCAGATAGCAATGGATACTTCCATAGGCGAGGGCACGGCGGTAATGGCTAATGCCGTTGTGAATACCTCCGCAAGAGTGGGGAAGCACTGTATCATCAATACAGGTGCTGTCATCGAGCATGACAACTGTCTTGCGGACTATGTCCACGTCTCTCCAAACGCAGCTCTCTGCGGTACCGTCAGTGTCGGAAGACTGACACATATCGGCGCGGGAGCTGTTGTAAAGAATAATACCTCTGTCTGTGAAAACGTCATCGTTGGAGCAGGCGGAGCAGTTGTTGCGGATATCACGGAAAGCGGCACATATGTGGGCGTCCCCGTGAGAAAGCTTATAAAGAATAAATAGTTTTAATGAGGTGCGATCGTGGGAAAAGAATTTTTTGAAGCATACGAGATCAGCGATGAGACATTCAGGAAAATGCAGAAGAAAATGCTTGAAATGCTTCTGTATTTCAAGGATTTCTGCGCTAAGCACGACCTTATGTTCTATCTCTGCGGAGGCGCTGCCATCGGCGCTATCAGAGAGCACGGATTTGTTCCGTGGGATGACGATATAGATGTGTTCATGCCCAGAGCCGATTACGAAAGGTTTGCCGAGCTGTGGAAGAAGTACGGCGACAAGGACAGATATGTTTACTGCCGCACCAATGATAAGGTAAACTTCCACCACTCCTGCACATCTCTGCGTGATCCGAACACGACTTTCATCTGTTCCTATAACCAGAATCTGGATATCTGTCACGGAGTTGCTTTCGAGATAGCTCCCATAGACGGCTGTCCTTCATCAAAGCTGGCAAGAAGGATACAGCTTTTCCACGCTTTCGTGTATGCCCTTTTCAATACCCAGAGACTTCCCAACAACAAGGGCAAGATGTTCAGGATTATGGCTACCGTTCTGTACAAGCTCATCCCCTCGCCAAAGGTGAGATACAAGATCTGGAAGCACGCCGAGCGCGAGATGTCCAAGTACTCATGGGATGAGTGCGAGTACGTTACCGAGCTTATCGGAAGCGTAAAGGGTATGCTTTACAAGCACCCCAAGAAGTGGTTCGCTTCTCAGAAGTGGGTGGACTTTGAGGGCTATAAGGTACCTGTTATGGCAGGCTATGACCACTACCTCACCCGTATCTTCGGAAACTATATGCAGCGTCCTCCCAAGGATCAGCAGCACGCAAAGCATCAGCTTGAGTTCGTGGATATGGATCACCCTTATACATATTATAAGAATAAAAAATACTTCCCAGGAAGAAAAGGAAAGTTCGGAGGAGCAATGTAATGTCAAATGTTGCTGTGATTTTTGCAGGCGGTACAGGCCAGAGAATGAATTCAAAGACTAAACCCAAGCAGTTCCTTGAGCTCCACGGCAAGCCCATACTTGTCTATACGATAGAGCATTTCCAGAGGCACAAGGACATTGACGGCATTGTTCTCGTTATCCTTGAGAGCTGGATAGACTACTGCAATGAGTTGGTGGAGAAGTTCCGCCTTACAAAGGTCAGGGCTGTTATCGCAGGCGGCGATACGGGACAGGCTTCCATCTGCAACGGTATAAAGAAGGCTGCCGAGCTTTTCGGCGAGGACAGCATTGTCCTCATCCATGACGGCGTAAGACCTCTCATTGATGAGGCTACCATCTCGGCGGATATTGAGTGCGTAAAGAAGAACGGAAATGCTATTACGGTAACTTCCGCTATCGAAACAGTATCCCTTACCGACGACGACGGAAAGATATGCGATATTTTTGAGAGATCAAAGTGCTGTATGGCAAGAGCTCCTCAGTGCTTCGTGCTGAAGGATATCATTGCCGCGCACGAAAAGGCTGCTGCCGAGGGAAACAAGCAGTTCATCGACTCGGCAAGCATGATGCGTTATTACGGCCATGAACTCTATACTGTTCCGGGAGCTATCGAAAATATCAAGATAACTACTCCGTCGGATTACTATATTTTCCGCGCCATTGTTGACGCAAGAGAAGATTCTCAGATTTTCGGTCTTTGATTTTGACGAAGGGATGAATAAGAAATGTCTGCAGTGAATAAGATTACGGATCAGATCAAAAAAATGAAAGCCGAGGACTGGAAGTCTATCATCAAGCTCGGCCTTTCGTTTATCCCGGGAAAGATATGGAAACTGGCATCGTCTAAGATGTGGGTGGTCTCGGAGTATGAGTCGCTTGCAAGAGATAACGGCTACTGGTTTTTCAAGTATCTGCGCGAGAAGCATAAGGACCGTAAGGTGTATTACCCTATAGATTTCAGCTCAGCTGATTATAAGCTCATTAAGAAGCTGGGAAATGTGATCCCATTCGGCGGCTGGAAGCACTACCTCCTGTTCTGGGCTGCGGACGTATATATCGGTACTACTAAATGCTACGGCTTCCCGTACAGAAGGATCTGTGAGGACCTTGTTCAGTGGAAGCTGACAGGCTTTAAGTACGTCTTCCTCAATCACGGATTTACAAGAGGATATTCCTCTATCGTTGATGCCAAGGAGACAAATTATCAGCTTCTGTTCACCTGCTCTGAGAAGGATGCAGATATCATCAGGAAGGATAACGGTCAGTCGCCTAAGATCATGCGCTGTCCGGGATATCCCAGACATGATACCCTCAATGATGATATCCTCAACAAGAAGCAGATCCTCATTATGCCCACATGGAGAAAATGGATCGATTACAGACTCCTTACGACCGATGAGCAGAAAAAGGAGAATATGCAGAAGTTCTTTGCTTCAAAGTATTATAACTGCCTGAAGGGGCTTGTCAATAACAAGGAGTTCATAAGCTTTCTGGATAAGAATGACCTCAATGTGGTCTTCTACTTCCATGAGTACGCTCAGAAGTATTCAAAATATATAAAGTCATCCTCGCCGAGGATAAAGGTAGGCATGACATCTGAATACTCCATTCAGGACCTCCTGAGAGAATCAGCTCTCCTTATCACTGACTATTCAAGCGTTGTATATGACTTCGCTTATATGTATAAGCCTGTTATGTACTACCAGTTCGATGTTGAGGAATTTGAAAAGTATCAGTACGCTCCCGGTGAGAGCTTCTCATATGACGAGGACGGCTTCGGAGAGGTCTTCTTTGACGAGGACAAGCTCGTCGAAGCAGTAAAGACCTCCTATGAGGGCGGCTTTACCATGGACGAAAAGTATAGAAAGAGAGTCGATGAGTTCTTCGCTCATCACGATAACGGTAACTGTGACCGTGTTTACAAGGAAATCATTAAGATCGCAAGGAAGTAATTATGCAGAGTAAATATGCTGTTGTCATCGTCACATTCCAGCCTGATATCGAGCGCGTTGTCGGAAACGTCAGGGAGCTCCGGAGACAGGGCTTCTATGTGGTCATCGTTGATAACTTTTCGGATAGTATTGCGGAAATAAGGGAGAGATCAGGCTGCGACAAGCTTGTGGAGCTCCCCGAAAATAAAGGTATAGCCGCTGCCCTCAACGCGGGAATGAGAGCGGCTGTGGAGAACGGCGCACAGTGGACTCTTTCCCTCGATCAGGATACCATGGTCGCCGAGAACCTCCTTGAGGAGTATAAGAAGTACCTCGGACTTCCCGAAGCAGGCGCACTGTGCCCTGCGGTTGAAAAAAGGGGAGAGGGCATTGTGGGCAGCCTCAGCAAAAAGGTTGAGGTCGTGAAAAAATGCCCCACAGCAGGCTTCTTCATCAGCACAGAGGCATGGAATAAGGTAGGGGAGTACGATGAATGGATGTTCATCGACTATGTTGACTACGATATAGAGACCCGCCTGAGAAAAGCAGGCTACAAGATATACAGGATCAATACCACAAGAATAATACAGGAGCTGGGTAAGCTCGGCGTTAACAAATTCTTCTACGGTATCGGCAAGCTGCTCCATGTGAAAAAGCTCTGCAACTTTGCAACGACATATAACCACTCTCCGTTCAGAAACTACTATTTCGTCAGAAACGGCTTGTACTACATCAACAAGCACAGGGACTTCCTGAACGTCAGGGGAGAATATAACTTTCTCATAAAATGGGAGACAAAAAAGCTTCTTCTCGAGAAGCACAGAATAGCAAATCTCCGCGCCCTTATCAGAGGCGTGAGGGATTATAAACGTAAGAAAAAGGGCAGGTAATGCGATGTTATATGCGGCAGCCGCTATTCTAATAGTTCTTGGGTTCGTTTTCCCTAAAAATAGAGTTGTTAATATTGTTATACTTCTATATTTATGGGTATTATTCGCGTTTAATACATGGAATGCGGATTATATGAATTATTATTGGATATATGAAAAGATAGGAATGGGTGACCTTTGGGGCACGACTGTCAGTGAAGAAGGATTTGTATATCTATGCTATTTCTTCAGGCATGATCTCGGATGGACTTACGCTGAATTTCTTGTTTTTGTTGCAACTGTCTGCACGATATTGTTGAAGATAGTCGTTGATCTCTTTTCAAAACGTCCAAACACAGTTCTGGCGTTATCGATTCTTTACCCATATTGGATAATGGTGTGCCAATATAGATCGTATATTGCTACTCTTTTTTCCTTGATAGGTATTTATTTCTTATTCTATGATCCTAAAAAGGACTCAATTAATTTCTTTAAAAGGAAAAATAAAATTCAGAGAATAATGCAAAGCGATACTTTTAGAAGTGCAATGTTTTTTGTTTTCATCTTTATCGGAGTTCTTTTTCATAGGACCGCGGTATTCTTTGCAATATTCTACATTGCCAAGAAGTTTGATACCAAGAGACTTGTGATCATTACAAGCGTTCTGTTTGTACTGTTATTTGCATTACATCTGCCTTTCATGGCAAATTTTCTTTCACATTTCATGTCACGCAGCAAGATAAATACATGGCTTCTGTCTGATGGTACAAGAACGATCGTTGGCTTGTTTTTCCTTGTTGTTGTAAGGATAGGTACGGTGATCGTTGAATACTTTATGCTTGACAGTTACCGTAAAAGTGGTTCTGTCTCAAAAGAATACTTACATTTTGTAGAGATGGTGTTTAAAACAACGCTTATCAGCCTTTCCTTTTTATCATTGGAGCTTTATGTAAAGGATTACGAAAGGCTGGCTCGTGTTACACTATTGTTATCATATTGCATTTTTGCGGATTTTCTAATGCAGAAGAAAGTTAAAGCAGAGAAAATACCTGTTACATATTTTGTTTTTATTGCTTTTTATTTGGTACATACCGCGTATTATTTCTATGTTCGCGGAGGATATCTTGATATAGCTTTCTATCCGTTATTTGAACATAACTCACTTATAGCGTAAGAATTTTAGGCTTGACATGATTTGTTACATAAACACATCACGAAAGGAAAAAGAGAATGTTTGATATAGCTCTTGTCAATAAGTTCCGCAGAGAGTTGATGGGCTTTGCAATAATCTGGGTAATGATCTTCCATTGTCTCTCTGACCATATCAAAGCTTTAGGGATACCTGTGCTGTCATTCCTGTCAAAGCAGGGAGATCTTGGCGTTGAATTATTCCTTTTCCTTTCGGGTATCGGTCTGTTCTACTCAATGAGCAAGAACGAGGCTGTACTTCCCTTTTACCGGAGATGGAAAAATCGCGTCATAATCCCGTGGCTCATCATCTCCTGCCCCTACTGGATACTGAAAAGCATTATCGTTGACCATGACGGAGCGATGGTGTTCCTTGAGAACTGGAGCGGTGTATCACTCTGGACCAAGGGCGTGACAACGGTATGGTACATTTCCCTTATCGTTGTGCTCTACTTCCTGTACCCGTTCATATACAGACTGCAAAAGAAAAACAGTCTGTTCATAGCGCTTATTATGGGCTGTCTGTTCGCGGTGAATATAGTTATGCTGACGACGGTGCCCGATTTCTACGCTTCGAGGGAAAGAGCTTTCACCCGTATGCTGATATTCTTCCTTGGAAGCCTCACAGGCGAGGTGCTGAAGAAAAAGAGCTGGGACAGCAAAAAGCACGGGATATTCATGGCTTATTCGGGAGCTATGCTCGTTATGTACATCATCGGTATACTGTCCGCGGAATACGGCTTTGACTGGTTCAGCAAGCCCGTGGCAAAGCTGCTCATACGCTTCGGCGGACAGGGCGCGGCAATACTTGTCATCGTTCTGCTCTGTCTGCTCTTTGAGAAGGTGAAGATGGCAGGCGTCAAAAAGGGACTCTCTTTCCTTGGCGGCATAACTCTTGAGATATACCTTATCCATGTTTTCATTACCAACATCATCACCAAGACAGGTTTTATAGAAAACAAGGGATATCCCATAAAATTTGCAGTAATGACAGCGGTTATGGTCATATCAGTTATCATCGCGTGGATCTTCTCAAAGATCTACAACAGCATCGTGGACAGACTTGAAAACAAAAAGTCCGCTGCATGATCAAAAAATGAAAAGGTCGGTAGTATAGTGGTAAAGATAGCAGAAAGGATAATTCCCCGTAAAATTCTTGATAAATATCGCTCATTCCCCGTAACTCTCAGGGCAGCGTTCTGGTTCACGGTATGTAATTTCGTACTGAAGGGCATAAGCTTCATATGTATGCCTATCTACGCGAGCTTTCTTTCCGAAGAAGAATACGGCACCATGAGCCTTATTACATCCTATGAGCTCATATTCAATATATTCGCTACATTTGAGCTATACCTCGGAGCTTATCAGAGGGGACTGCTCAAATACAAGGATGATACCAAGAATTTCGAGCAGACAATAGTTTTCATCTCCAATATCCTGACTGTTATCTGCTTCTTCATATTCATGCTCCTGAGCAAGCCCATATCGGGCTTTACGGGAGTCACCACTGCTCTTTACTCAATATTCTCGGTGTATTTCTTAGTCTATACGCCGTATAACTGCTGGCTCAACAAAAAGAGGTTCGAGTATGATTACAAGGCAGCCGTAATAGTTACCATTCTTATGGCGCTGGTATCAAATCTTGCACCGATGATAACTATACAGATCTTTGGCGCAACTGCCTATGTCAAGGTGATCAGCACCCTCGTTATACAGATAATATTCTGTCTGCCTTTCTGGATAAAGCATCTGAACTTTGCAAATGTGTTCAGAAACAAGGCAAGGACGATCAACTACATCAAGTATGCACTGAGATTTCAGGGACCGCTTGTGTTCCACTCACTGTCATACTATGTGCTGAACCAGTCAGACAGGATCATGATAGAAAAGTTTTCAGGCAGCAAGGCGGATGTAGCCTTCTACTCGGTGGCATACTCATTTGCCAGCGTTATCATCATCTTCCAGAACTCTCTCAATCAGGTGCTGAAGCCGTGGCGCTTCCAGAAGCTTGACAAGAAGGGCTATAAGGATGTAAGGGATATCTCAAATGTTCTGGTAATTCTGGTAGGTGCAGTCATCGTTATGTTCATGCTGCTGCTTCCCGAGGTATTCCTCATATTCCCCGACAGCTATCAGGAGGGTCTGAAGGTAGCACCGCCTGTTACTATCGGCGTGTATTTCCTGTTTCTGTATACCCTCTTTGTTGACGTTGAGTCATACTACGGAAAGACCGAATACATCGCATATGTATCAACATTCTGCGCGCTGCTGAATATCGGACTCAACTACATCGGAATAAAGATGTTCGGCTATATTGCCTGTGCATATACAACACTTATATGCTATGCCATCATGTCTTTCATGCACTTCGTATTCATGCAGATAACCTGCAAGAAAGCACACGTTGAGGAGAGTCCTGTTGATGCCAAGTCGATATGGGGATTCAGTCTCATCATGCTTGCTGTTTTCGGTATCACCAATGTCTTTTATGACAGCATCATTGTCAGATACCTGATGGTAGCCGGCATTATTGCAGCTGTAATAATATTCAGAAAGAAGATAATATCATCGTGGAAGATGATAAGGTCTAAATAAGGAGGATAGGGAAATGCCCCATAAGATAATTCAGGAAGATATGGAATATATCTGCAAGGCAGATAATATCCAATGGGATAAGCTCAGAAACAAGACCCTGCTCATAACGGGAGGAACAGGTCTTATCGGCTCGACGCTCATAAGAGGTCTGCTCCTTGCAAATAAAGAGAGGCAGCTTGGTCTGAAGATAAAGCTCATCGTAAGATCGCTTGAAAGAGTTAAGGAGGTCTTTGAGGAAGCTGAAGCCTCGGACGAGTGCATGAGCTTCATCTGCAAGGATCTGGACACGCCGTTTGATATCGAAGGCGATGTGGACTATATCATCCACGGGGCAAGCCCCACAGCCAGTGCCTACTTTGCTTCACATCCTGTTGAGACTATCAAGGCAGGTATCATGGGCACCATGAACCTTCTTGAGCTTGCGGTGCAGAAGAAGTCGGAAGCCTTTCTCTTTCTCTCCAGTATGGAGATCTACGGCAAGGTAACTACCGAGGAGATCCTCACCGAGGACAAGCTGGGATATGTTGATCCTCTTACCATAAGAAGCTGCTACCCCGAGACAAAGAGAATGAGCGAAGCTCTCACAGCTTCATATGCCCATGAGTACGGCATAAGAGCAATGAATATCCGACTTGCACAGACATTCGGTCCGGGAGTGCTCTATGACGATCAGAGAGTATTCGCCATGATGGCAAGATGTGCCATGAACGGCGAGAACATACAGCTCCTCACAAAGGGAAAGAGCAAGCATCCCTATCTGTATACCGCTCAGGCTGCAACTGCAATACTGACAGTGCTGCTCAGCGGACAGGCAGGAAAGAGTTACAACGCCGCAAATCCCGATACATACTGCTCCATCGCAGAGATGGGCGAGATGGTAGCGGAGAAGCTTGGCGGCGGAAAGATAGCCGTTACCTTTGCCGAGAACGGAGATACCTCAAAGTATCCCGATACCACCTTCCTCAACCTCTCCATCGATGCCATAACCGCTCTGGGCTGGAAGCCCGAGGGTGACCTTGCAGACATTTACAGACGCATGATGGAAGTCATGGAAGCGGGGAGATAAAAATGAACCATATTTTTTATATAATGGGTAAAAGTTCATCGGGCAAGGATACCATTTATAAGAAGCTGCTGGAAAGCGATGCTTTGCTGCCCCTTGTCCTCTATACCACCCGTCCCATGCGCGAGAACGAGCAGGAGGGCAGAGAGTACCACTTCACCGACAGGAAGGGCTTTGAGGAAAAGCTCGCCTCGGGAACTGTCATAGAGGAAAGGACCTATGATACGGTCTACGGTGACTGGACGTACTTTACCTGCAGCGACAATATCGACCTTGAAAAAGGAAACTATCTTGGCATAGGAACTCTTGAGTCCTTTGTGAAGATAAATGCATTCTTCGGAAGCGAAAGAGTGATCCCCGTTTATATCGAGGTGGACGACGGTATCAGGCTCATCAGAGCTGTTGAGCGCGAGATGCGCGAGGAAAAGCCCAAGTACACCGAGCTCTGCCGCAGATTTATTGCCGACAGCGAGGATTTCTCGGAGGAGAAGCTGAAGGAGGCAGGCATCGAACGCAGGTTCAGCAACAGCGGCACCTTTGAGGAATGCTTCTCTCAGGTGGAAGAATATATAAGATCAATATTATAATAATACAATATACGAGGTGAAATAATGAAAGGTATAATTCTTGCAGGCGGCTCAGGCACAAGACTGTATCCGCTTACTATGGTAACGTCGAAGCAGCTGCTTCCCGTTTATGACAAGCCTATGGTGTATTATCCTCTGTCAACACTTATGCTGGCAGGCATCAGGGAGATACTGATAATCTCAACTCCCACAGACCTTCCAAATTTTGAGAGACTTCTCGGAGACGGCTCACAGTATGGCATTGAGCTCAGCTACAAGGTGCAGCCCAGTCCCGACGGACTGGCACAGGCATTCATCCTCGGCAAGGAGTTCATAGGCGATGACTCCTGTGCGATGGTGCTTGGCGACAATATATTCTACGGCAACGGCTTCGGAACTATCCTGAGAGCCGCAAAGGAGAATGCGGAGAAGAGCTCACGCGCTACTGTTTTCGGCTACTATGTTCCCGATCCCGAGAGATTCGGTGTAGTTGATTTCGACGAGAACGGCAGAGCTCTCTCCATCGAGGAGAAGCCCGCTCAGCCCAAGAGCAATTACGCTGTAACGGGTCTTTACTTCTACCCCGCAGGCGTGAGCGCAAGAGCGGAACAGGTAAAGCCCTCTGCAAGAGGAGAGCTTGAGATAACCACCCTCAACGAAATGTACCTTCATGACGAGCTTCTCGATGTACAGCTTCTTGGACGGGGCTTTGCATGGCTCGATACGGGTACGATGGACAGCCTTGCAGAGGCTACCAACTTCGTACAGATGGTACAGAACCGTCAGGGCATTGAGATATCGGCACCCGAGGAGATAGCCTTTATAAATGGCTGGATAGACAGAGACGGACTGCTCAGGTCCGCAGAAAAATACGGTAAATCACCTTACGGAGCTCATCTTAGAAGAGTTGCCGAAGGAAAAGTTATGTATTAAGGAGAACTGAAAATGACAGTATTTGTAACAGGCGGCGCAGGCTTTATCGGCGCAAATTTCGTATTCCATATGCTCAACACTTACCCCGACTACCGCATAGTATGTCTGGATAAGCTCACATACGCAGGCAACCTTTCAACACTTGAGCCTGTGATGAAGAACCCCAACTTCCGCTTCGTGAAGATAGATATCTGCGACAGAGAGGCTATCTACAAGCTTTTCGAGGAGGAGAAGCCTGACATCGTTGTAAACTTTGCGGCTGAGTCACACGTTGACCGCTCCATCGAGAACCCCGAGATATTCCTCCAGACAAACATCCTCGGCACACAGGTGCTCATGGATGCCTGCCGCAAGTACGGAATACAGAGATACCATCAGGTATCCACAGACGAGGTTTACGGCGACCTTCCCCTTGACCGTCCCGACCTTTTCTTCACAGAGGAAACTCCTATCCACACAAGCAGCCCCTACAGCTCATCAAAGGCAGGCGCTGACCTTCTGGTAATGGCTTACCACAGAACCTACGGACTGCCTGTGACAATATCAAGATGCTCAAACAACTACGGTCCCTATCACTTCCCCGAGAAGCTGATACCCCTTATGATAGCAAATGCGCTTGCTGACAAGCCTCTCCCCGTATACGGCGAGGGTCTGAATGTCCGCGACTGGCTCTACGTTGAGGATCACTGCCGTGCTATCGACCTTATCATCCATAAGGGCAGAGTAGGCGAGGTCTATAACGTAGGCGGACATAACGAGATGAAGAACATCGACATCGTAAAGCTCATCTGCAAGGAGCTGGGCAAGCCCGAGAGCCTTATCACTCATGTTGAGGACAGAAAGGGTCACGATATGCGCTATGCTATCGACCCCACAAAGATCCACAACGAGCTTGGCTGGCTGCCCGAGACAAAGTTCGAGGACGGCATCAAGAAGACCATCAAGTGGTATCTTGAGAACCGCGAGTGGTGGGAGACCATCATCTCAGGCGAGTACCAGAACTACTATGAGAAGATGTACGGCAACCGCGCGGAGGTCTGAGATGCCGGCAAAGCGAAATTACTCTACGGATCTACTTCGATGCCTTCTGATGATAATGATAATTATTCATCATACAATTGTTCATTCGCTGAATATGCGAGCACTTGGAACAGAAGAAGGGCTTAGTGATCGATTAGATTATTCCCTATTTTTGCTTAACTCTTTTTGTATTATTGCTGTAAATTCGTTTTTCTTTATCAGTGGTTTTTATTCTATCAAATTTAATTCAAAAAAGCTGATTATACTATACTTAGAGATGCAGTTTTACTCAATTATCTGGTATATAATCATGCTTTTAAGGGATGAGTTTTCACTATTATCAACTCAATCTATAAAGTATATTTTAAAAAGCGCTTTGCCATTTTCTTCTTATTGGTTTATGGGAGCATACTTTTTGCTTTGTATTCTGTCACCGTTTGTCAATGAATATGTTAATTCACTCAATAATACTAACCGTAAAAGGCTTTTAATCATTTTTAGCTTAATTACTGTAATTTATGGTTTTGTATTTGATTGGGATGGTATTGGACGTGGACATACCTTTTTACAAGGAATGTATATGTATTTTGTAGGAATGCTGTGCAGTAAGAATAAAGATTCACTATCAGCAACGAAAACTCCATATGCTCTCATTTACGTCATAATATCATTAGTTGTTTCGGGGTTGGCATATTTGATGTATAGGTTATCATTTCCAACTATTTCGTGGTTAATATACAGTTATAATGATCCTTTTATAATTGTTAGTGCAATAAGTCTTAGTTTGGCATTTATAATATGGAATTCAAACAACGCTATAGTCAAATTTTCAAGTAAAATTTCAAAATATACACTGGCAGTTTATCTGATCACAGATTTTGATTATGCGCGTAAGGTAGTTTATTACCCATTAAAGCATTTTATTGTAAAAAATAATAATCAGATTGTTATCTCTTTTGCGATAATTATATATGCAGTAATGCTATTCTTTGTCTGCATATTGATTGATATAATCAGAAAAAAACTGTTTTATTTTATAGGCAGAGTATTACATTTGGAGGACGTTTATGAAAGCATTTGTAACAGGTGTAGGCGGACAGCTCGGTCATGATGTAATGGACGAGCTGGCAAAGCGCGGATATGAGGGCGTAGGCTCCGATATACTGGAGTCTGTACCCACAGACTATCCCTATGT